>Ga0255055_10001419_pt1 | contig 17560 bp, 17 predicted proteins | sample JV7_2_27_MG_FD_188633 | JGI IMG/M metagenome (GOLD analysis project Ga0255055, IMG submission 188633) | Seawater microbial communities from Jervis Inlet, British Columbia, Canada - JV7_2_27 | ecosystem: Environmental > Aquatic > Marine > Inlet | place: Canada: British Columbia | collected... | reverse complement strand
CCTGCTGTTGCAGGGGCCGGTTCCGTATGTGGCCGAAGGACTTCAGGACCGTGTGATGACCTATTCCATTTTTTCTACCGGCGATGTCAGAAAAGCAGCCAACCAGGGTCGTGCCTATTATTTGCCCTGCACTCTGGCCAACCTTGACAGTTTAATCGGCAAAAACCGGGCTTACGAACCCGATGTGGTGTTGGTTAAAGTGCGTCAAAATGAACTCACCGCTGAATACAGTCTGGGTTTGTCGGTGGAGGCACTGCACACGGCCATTGATCATGCAGAAATCGTTATCGCCGAACTGGACCGGAGCATGCCTTTTACTCAGGGTCAGAGTGTGGTCGATGCCCAATCCATTGATTATATCATCTATGAAAATATAAAACCGGTCTATGAGTTCCCGGCCCCCGAATTTGAAAACTTATCCGGAGAAGAACAGAGAATCGGTGAGCTCATTGCTGAAAATTTTATAAAAAACGGGATAACATTGCAGGCCGGTATCGGCAAAATTCCGGATGCGGTGGTTGGCACCATTAAAAATAGCGATTATAAAGATTTGGGTGTTCAAACAGAGCTGTACGGCGATGGACTCATGCTTTTGGAAAAATTAGGGATTGTTACAAACCGCAAAAAAAAGGCCAACCTGGGTTACAGTACAACCAGTCTGATTATGGGGTCCAAGGAGTTGTACAATTTTGTCCATATGCGAACCGGCGTTCAAATGCGCCCGTCTTCATATACAAATTCGGCTGAAACGATTCGCAAAAACAGTCCTTTTATTTCAATAAACACCGCCATCGGTGTTGATCTTTTCGGCAATGTTTGGGCCGATTTTATCGATCCTCAGCGCTACTATAGCGGTGTCGGCGGACAGCCGGATTTTATACGCGCCCTTAACGATCATGCTTACGGCACCCCGATTATTGCGATGAAAAGTTTAACGAACAAGGGAAAATCTAAAATCGAAATAATGCATCCGCCGGGTATCAGTCTGACCGCTTCGGCCTATGACGGCATCGTTATTGTTACGGAGTACGGTATTGCGGATCTTCGAGGGTTAACCTCCGGTGAAAAGGCTTTTGCAATAGCAAGTATTGCGCACCCGCGTTTCCGCGATGAATTTCTGCACCACATCTATGATGATCCGATGTTCACAAAACCGGTCAGGTGGTCAAAGGATCAGGTGCCCCGCGGGGTAACCATGTATAAGGGCCGCATCTCATTAAACGATGACGATTAACTTGGTCGAAACAATAGAACCCATCTCAAAAATGCGTCTAGAGGTCCAGTGCCGCGTTGCGGGCCAGCTAAAAATACTCACATACTACCGTGTATGCTCCGCTTTTTAGCTATCCCGCGCCTTGCCCTGAACCTCGATCCACTATTTTTGAGATAGGTTCTAGTCTACTGCCCCAAGAACAAATGTTAAGAATAAATCGTTTTTAATGCTTTCAATCTTTCTGCATACTTTTCACTCTTATACCTAGGAGATGACACTAATAATAAGTATCCTTATTGGAGAACATAAAAAATGATCGCAGGAGACATGGACACTGCCTTCGATTGTCGTCAGAAAGGTGAAAAACCGCGTGGGGTCAGTCCGGATAAATTGATTGCGGATAAAACCGAAGAAGAAACCTCAGATGACGATCAATTTATCCTTTGCCGTCAATGCCGCCAGGTAATCACCCATGCGGCGGAACGCGTAGAGATGGCGGGCTCTCATCGACACACCTTTGCCAATCCCCACGGGATTGTTTATGAAATAGGGTGCTTTCGATCGGCCCAGGGGTGTGGCTATGCAGGTCCGGTTAGCGATGAATTCAGCTGGTTCAAGGGCTTTCAATGGAGAATTGCCGTATGCCGAACCTGTCTTACGCATCTGGGCTGGCTTTTTACTTCAAGCGGTAATGCCGGATTCAACGGGTTGATATTGGATCGACTCATCGAACCTGAATGAGAGATAGCTTCTAGGTTGTATAATCACAGGAGGTAATCAGTGAGTGAAATCAAGAGTACGGTGGATATCGTTTTGGAAAAAACAAAACATCTCACTCTCAGCGAAGATGAAAAACGGGCACAAAAGAAAAAGGAGGCCAGGCAAAACCTGGCGGGATTGCTCCAAAAATATCAGGATGAAGTCCTGGATATTCATCAGCTGAAAGACAATTTAAATAAATTAAGGGAATTTTCTGATTTTATCGATACCCATGCCCTGGTCAGTGAAATATTGAACCGCATTGAACGGCCTCAATATGATCCGGGTGGGCGTGGGTGCAGATGATTATGCCAAGGTCCTTTAAATCCAGGTCCAAGCTCTCCAGTCCTTTTCGCACATGGTCGAAGTGCTCTGTGTGTCCCGGATCGATGAGGATCCGCGTGGGACCATCGATCAAATACGTATTGCAATTGTTGGCAACCATTGATTCCCAGATGAAGGCGTGAATGTCATTGTCGATTTGCATGGGCAGTGCCCTTTAGATGAATGGTTTTTTTTATCCGAATATTTGTAAAAGACGATGACTTAAATATTGCGATGATGGGCGGTAAATCAAGTTATTTTGTGTTCTATTGTATTGGGTCTTGCAATAAGTTTTTACTTCATCTTTATATGGATGATTACCCATGGCGGATTTTATAATCAAACGACTTATTTCAGGCGGAATTATTACAAATTATTTTTGCAGCTCACATTGTTTGCATTGCCTCTACAAAAGTGGCCCCGGCTGGCCGCAAAGGTATATCGAGCCTGAAACGTGTGAAAATACTATGCATATCCTGCGCAAACTGGGATGTCGATCAATTCATATCGGCGGCGGAGAACCGCTTTTGCGGCCGGATGAACTGATTCAGGTCATTGAAACCGCCAGCCGGTCCAATATCAACATAGATTATGTCGAAACCAACTCATCCTGGTTTAAAGAGCCGGACACCGCCGAAACTACACTGTCAAAACTGCGTAAAGCCGGGTTGCGCACCTTGCTGATATCCATCAGCCCTTTCCATAATCAATATGTGCCTTTCTTCAAAGTCAAAGGTGTGCTGGAAGCTTGTCGACAGACCGGGATAAAGATATTTCCATGGATTTCCGAATTTTTGCAGGATTTATCGGAATTTGATCCGCAGAAAACCCATTCCTTGGACGAATATACCGAGAAATTCGGTGACGGATATCTGACGGGGATTCTTGAACGCTATTGGATTCATATGGGTGGACGCGCTTTAGAATTATTCAGGCCTGTTTTGGCAAAAAAACCTCTCGAACAAATCATTGTTGAAAATTCTGAAAATTGCGCCCCGGAATTGAGCGATACAAATCATTATCATATTGATTTATTCGAAAACTATATCCCGGGGCTTTGCTCCGGGCTTGCGATTGCGGTTCAAGATTTAGGCCGCCCGCTTGCAAAAGAGCGCTACCCGCTTCTCACCACGTTATTCAACGCCGGGATAAAAGGGCTTTTGAAGGATGCTCAAAAATTATACGGCTTCACACCGGTGCAGGATGGGTATATTAACAAATGTGATCTGTGTACCGAAATTCGAACGTTTCTGGTGCAACAGAATTTTAATCAATCCCTGGAATTAAATCCTAAAGAATTTTACCGGTTGCGATAAAGGAGGGCAAAGATGAGTGATCAATGGGAGAAAGCGTTATCCTGTGCGGAAAAATGCACAATTTGTGAGTCCGAATTGGAAAAAAGGGATCAGAGAATCCTGTCCGTATATACGCATGCACCGATATGCATGAATTGTAAACAGGCCGAAGAAAAGCGGCCGGATTACGCCGATGTCTCAAAGGGTATGATCGGCCAGTGCATCGAGGATACCGGTCGCCCTTATGGGGATCCTGGTGGATATTGCTTCCATCATTTCTGCCCCTACAAGTGCTGATTTTAAGCTTGGGAGGATTTTTTATATAAGGGGGAAATGTCGCGCAGCGTCGTCACCACAGTTTTTAATGATTGCAGAAATGCGATAATATCCTGCTCAAGATTATCTATACCCAGCGATATTACGAGCGTTCCTTGAGCGTCGGCATGACTGAGGCCGAGGGATATCAAAACATGGGATGCCCGCAAAGATCCTGTGGCGCAAGCTGAGCGTGTTGATACGGCTATGTCATCGTCATCCAGCATCAGCATAACACTTTCGCCTTCAATATATTTAATAGAAATCGACAGCAGGTTTGGCAGGCTGAACTCCGGATGGGTGTTGATCAGATACTCGTCAATGTAGTTGGGCAATTCTTCGAGCAGCAGGTCCTTTAATTTTCGGAAATGGGCCAGCCTGGCATCCATATCTCGTCCGGCAAGATCTGCAGCCACTCCCATACCGATAATGCCGATCAGGTTTTCGGTGCCACCCCGTTTGTTGTTTTCCTGAATCCCACCGTCTAAAACGGGAAAGACCCGTGTGCCGCGCCGAATATATAAACCCCCAACACCCGTTGGACCATAAAAAGGATTGGAGGCAAAACTGAGCAAATCAACCCCGAGTGCCTGCACATCGATCGGTACGACCCCCACCGAATCGACGGCATCAACGTGGAAAATCACCTTTTTCTCTTTGGTGATTTTTCCGATTTCCCGGATGGGTTGGATGGTTCCCGTTTCGTTATTGCTGTGCATGATTGAAACCATAATGGTATCATCCGAGATGGCGTCTGCCACATCATTTGGAGTCACACGACCGTATTCATCCACCGATATGGAAGTGGCCTTATAATCCAAAGGTTTCAGGCGCTTAATGCTGCGAATAACCGCGTTGTGCTCCACATTGGATGTAACGATATGCTTGCCTTTTTCAAGGTTAGCCATCGCCACGCCCTTAACGGCGTGATTGATAGATTCCGTGCCACTCGAAGTAAATACAATTTCCTTCGCTGAAGCACTGTTAATCAGTTGCGCGACAGATTGACGGGCATTGTCCAACACTTCAGCCGCCTCTTCACCGGCTTTGTGCTGGCTGGACGGATTGGCGTAATCCCTATTGATGGCTTCAATCATAGACTTCTTGACTTCCGGCAGCAGCGGATTTGATGAAATATGATCTAAATTAATTATCGTCATTTTACTTGTTCACTCCATTGCTAGTGTCGTGCCCCACAAATAGGTAACTAAATTCAGCACAACGTTTGAAAGTTTTTTGCGAGCATCATTGAGCATTTTGGGATAAAGACGCCTGTTGCAGCTGGCGTCCCCAAAATGATCACCGGTGGGAGCAAATGCCTTTCAAACCGCTAAAGACTTTTAAAGTAATTGCTGTTACATAATACTAGAACCTATCTCAAAAATAGTGGATCGGGATTCAGTGCAAGGCGCGGGATGGCTTAAAAGCGGAGCATACACGTTAGTATGTGAGCATTTTAAGCCGGCCCGCAACGCAGCACTGGATACCTAGACGCATTTTTGAGATGGGTTCTAGTGCTCTTCTTCAAGACTGGATTGACATGCGTCACAAAAAGTATCACCTTGCTGAATTTCAATATCGCAATAGGGGCAATAACAGCTTTCTCCGTGTGAATGTTCGTGTTTATCAACGCGCTTGAGATCAGGTCTTGTTTTACCGGCCTTCTTATCTTCATAGTTTTTTATGGCCATTTGAAGCGCATCCGCACCCAGGTTGGAGCAATGTAATTTGTTTTTTGGCAAACCCTCCAGGGCTTTGGCCACATCTTTGTTTGTGATTTTTTTAGCTGCTTCAATAGTTTTGCCTTTGGCAATTTCAGTCAGCATAGAGGATACTGCAATCGCTGAGCCGCAACCAAAGGTCTGAAATTTGATATCTTGAATATGTTTGTTCCGGATCGACAGATAGATCGTCATTATATCGCCACAAAGAGGGTTGCCAACTTCACCGACACCGTCTGGATTCTCTATCACGCCCACGTTTCTGGGATTCCGGAAGTGGTCCATAACCGTTTTATTATACATTGTGCCTCCTTTTTTGAATTAGAGCTGTTCTATACGTTATGTATTAGAAAAAATAAAGTGTCAATTTAGCATCACCGGAAACGGTTTGACCCGTTGAGCCCGTTGGCCCGTTAGCCGGTTCAAATTAGTTCAGGGGTCGGGGTATTTTTTGCAGCGACAAGATGACCGCCCCTGTGCTTCAAATGGACAGAGGGCTATTGCCGCCTAAAAAGGCAAAACACGCCGTCGGTTCTTGTTCGAGAGCAATTTGTAAACAGCCGGCAGTAAAATGTGAGGCAGTTGCCGCTGCTCGGTTTGGCAGGCAACAACCCGGCATCTTGTCGTCGCAAAAATTGCCCCGATCCCTGAACGAGTTAGCATTCCGTTTTGAAGTCACCTTTAGCCGGAAATAAATGCGGCCGCTATACCTGGTTCAGGTGCCAAGAACCATTATATCGAGCGGTTCTGCGACACCTTCAACCCTCCGGTTGGTCAGCTTTGTTCTTTTACCCGGGGGTTGATAGCCCTGTGAGATGGCTTTTTGATGCGCCTTAACCGTACAAAGCGCCCGGACACCTTCTTTTTTGGTGTGTTTTTCCAGTTTGGCGGACAGGTTCACCGCATCCCCAATAACGGTATACTCCAGACGCGTGGCATCTCCCACCGCCCCGAAGATAATACGTCCCGTCGTCACCGCAGCCCCGACGCAGGGAACCGGTTTTTCATGAGCCAGGCATTCTGCCTGCCATATTTGGGTAACCGCCATTATTTCGTCCACCGCTCTTAGAGCATCGGCAGCATAATTGTTTGTGGTGACAGCCGCGCCAAAAGTAGCCATGATACCGTCTCCCATGAACTTATCGATACTGCCACCGTGTTGCTGAATAAGAGGTACCAGTTTCGATTGATAATCTGCCAGGATTTTCATTAACTCATCCGGTTCCACCGTCGCGGCAATATGGGTGAAACCACGAATATCAGTCATAAGGATAGCGGCATTGCGTGCCTGGCCCTGGCCTGCCTTCACTTCTTGTTCCGCAGCCGTGATCTTTTGTACTATTTCAGGTGAGAAAAAGCGTGCAAGATCATGCGCGGCCGTGCTTTCTGCCACCGCGCGAACCAGCAATCTGCGCGCTCTTGTTATGGCCACGGTCAGGATCGCGGTAACGGTGAGTATTGTGACAACCTTGTCTATTTCTGCTCCGATTAAAATCCTGTTGGATGTCATGTAATCGACATAATTGCGTGTCACCACATCCATACCGCCGGTTGCGTGCATGGCATAAACGGCCATTAATATCCAGCCGGCTGCTGCGACCACACCGGCCGTAATCACGAAGCGAGCCTGAAACCTGAGCGCGCGCAAGGTGATAAAGATAAAAATATACAACAGAGTGGGTGATTTTAGATAAAAAGTGGGTGGCTGCTTGTATTGAACGTGAAATGTCCAGATCAATACCAGCAATAGCGCCATGTCGAGAATTACCGAAATATAAAGCATCCAATCAGACATATGGCTACGATATGCAATTAAAAGCCTTACCAGCACTAAAAGAAGATAACCGAGAAGCACCCAGGGAACCGGTGCAAAGGGGGTTTCAGGTGAAAATGTCTTGGGTGAAGCAGTATAAAGCAGGCCGAAAAGGATTACGACGGCCAGCAAAAACCAGCCGACAAGCCGTTCGCCGATGTTTTGCTGATCTTGGATCGCGCTGATGATTCTTTCAGGTAGGTGCTCGTAACGTTTGTCTGCTGATCGATATTTCCATCTCGTCGAATGCATGTGTGCAGTACTCCTTTGATTAAATGCTTCTGGAAGCTGACCATTATTAAGGCCTTGATAATATGTAAAATTTTTGTTTATTTAGATCATATACAAAAATAATGGCGGGAAAGTCAATCATGTAAGCCTGTGGCAGGTGAGCATATCGATGGCGTCTTGACTAAAGAGTCGGTTGGTACTGATTCTGAGAGTGAAAAGTGAAAAGGCGCAGTTCGAGGAGAATAATTATGATGAGCCGTTTAAACACTGAACGAAAAACAGCGGTGTATTCTATGGAGTTGATTTACTTCATGACAACAAAATGTTTCTGTATACCGCTAAAAGCTATTGCTGTGCTGAAAAAACTGCACTTAGTTACTTGAGGGGTCGGGGTATTTTTTTCACGTCAAGATGCCGGGTTATCGCCTGGCAAGCCTATCAGCGGCAACTACCCAAATTTTACTGCCTGTTTCATTCAACTTCTACTGTCCCAGAATCCAACAGCGTGTATTGCCTATCTTGGCGGCAATAGCCAATTGCTAATTAGAAACACCAGGGCGATCATCTTGTCGTGAAAAAAACACCCCGACACCTCAGTTACTTTTAAATCGAAATATGCCGCTTCGCGGCTGCCAGGGTCCTCCCCCTTTGGGATAGGTGATTTCCCAGCATTCTACCCAATCACCGATCTTACCTTTTTTCCATCCCGGGATGCTCAGTCCCACCTGCTGACCGGGTTTGGCAGTTTTTACGGCATTTTTTTCAATCTTGAGCGATCCAATTTTCCCAAAATAAGCAGGACCCATAACTGTAATAACCCGAAAGTCTTTGCCAAGCTCAAGGACGCCCTCCAATACTTCACAGCCAAGGATTATGCCCTTGTAACCCCCTTTGAATGTGGCGATGACCTTGGCTTTCCCGGTAATTTTTTCTTTGGGTTCTTTGGCAGCCAGGTTGCTGGCGATCTTTCTTACATCTTCGGTCAACTGATAAATTGTATCATACAGCCGGATTTCAACCCCATAATTCATAATTTCATGCTGGAGTTTTGCAATAACATCGACATTGAAGCCGATTAACAGCTTACTTCCGGTTTGGGCCATAAGAATATCGGATTTTGATACCTGTCCGATACTGGCCTGAATAACTTCTACGTCCGCATCCGGAACCTCAATTGCCTCAAGACTGGCACTGACCGCTTCAACCGTCCCCGCAACATCACATTTCACCACAATCTCTAACTTCATTTTTTCTTTATCTTTCCCCGATAATATTGTGGTCGCATCTTTTTTTGGGGAGTACACCGGCATTTGGCGTCGCGGACGTTTGCTGCGGCTCATTTTTGTCTCCTTGCCGTAGGATTTACTTCACTTCATTTGCAATCCAATCTAGAAATTCACTATTCCCGCCCGATACCGCTATGCTCACAATACAGGGACAGTCATAGCTGTGCAAACTTTTTACCTTTTCTATCAGCAGTGGTACCCGCGCTTCGGTGGTTTTGGCAATCAAAATTACTTCTTTATCATCCTGTACTTTGCCTTGCCACACATACATCGAATTCATGTTGTCGATGATATTAACGCAAGCTGCCAGTTTGGATTCCAGCAGTTGACTGCCTATTTTTCGGGCTTCAGCTTTATCTTTGGCAGTAATGTAGATCAGGTTTACTTTCATTTTTCTACCTCACTAGAAGTGATTTCAAAACCACTTCTATAATAATGCGTAGCTAACAAAATTCAAGAGCTCAAGTTGTAAGGTTCAACCGGCAAACAAGACAACGGGCTCAACCTCTTATCATGCAAGCTTTCGAACGGCTTCACGCATAAGCGTGCTGATTGCCATTTTCTGAGGGCATCTTTTTTCTGCCGTTGAATAGTCGGTTGTGCCTAATTTTTTCCTGATACCCGCCGGAAGTCTCCTGTAAGCGGCTACGGCCCTTTCATGATCCCCGTAACTGCGGCTGTACATGAGATAGCGCATAATATCTCCGATGGGAATCGAATCAGCAAGAGTCGATTCACATATATGGGTGCAACCCGCACAATAATCCGAGCAGGTTTCGTCAGCGTATTGGTTCAACAATCTCATATCCACGGCAGAAAGTGTGGTGGTGTTCATTGCCGCTGCCGCATTGGACATGAGCAGCGTCAGGTTCGGGATTTCAGAACAGATGCTGGCGATTTGTGGATTCTCCCAGACTGCTTTGAGTTTGGCCTGTCCCTGTGTAAATCCTTTTTCTAAGAATCGGCCCGCGAGTTTAAGCTCGGTATCAGAGTGGGTTTTTACCGCTCTACCGCTCTGCGCCTTCATCGCGGTTAGGCCGATTCCGGCTTCGGTGCAGGCATCCACGGCGGTCCGCATACGATCCTTGTGCATGAACCGATAATTATAGCCCATCATGATTCCATCGATCCAGCCGAGCCGGGAAGCGTCCAACAAACACTCCTCCATATTGCTGTGAGTACTGAAACCAAAAAATCGAATCTTTCCGTCTGATTTTGCCCGCTCGGCCCAGCGTTTGGTTTGGTCGTCGAGTTCACCGATACTACTTATACCGTGCACAAAGAAAAGATCGATATAATCGGTTTTCATTCTTTCCAGCGATTGGTCGAGCTGTCGGGTCATTCCCTTAAGGGTCCATGCCCCGGACTTTGTCACCAAAAATATTTTTTTGCGGTCTTCGGGAAATTTCCCAAAATATTTTCCGATACCCTTCTCACTGTTGCCACCGCCATATGAATGGGCGGTATCCCAGTAGGTGATTCCCCATCGGACGGCCTGCTTCAACAACAGCAGGCTGTTTTGCAAATCAACACTGCCGCCAAGGGAAAGGATGGGGACATCTATGCCGGTTTTACCAAAAGGACGTGTGGGTACTGTCTTCAGATTTGTCGCCAGATAAGGAGCGTTGGTTGAAGCATTTGACGAGGATATCAAAGGGGGTATCATTGATCCCACCCCGGCTGCACCGGCGGCTTTTAAAAAATTTCTGCGTGTCCAGCATTTCTTATGTTTAGCCATAGTATTGATTTCCTAAAGGTATTCGGCATGTCATAAAAGCCTGTGATTTGGCTCACGTGATTCATTTTCGGCTGTGACCCGGATGGCCCGTTTTCCTCGAACGGGGCATTCATGTTGACAAATGCCGCAGCCAATGCACCGTTCAGGGTCGACAAAGGGCTTTTGAAGCCTGATCAGAATGTGAACATTTTTTCCCGCAGCCGAGGGAGGATCCCAGGGAGTCTGCGGGGCGATCGACAAGCTACGGGCGGTATTTTTTACTATCAGACGCGGTTGCTGATCCGGCTGTCCATCTATCAGACAAAAATAATCACCGGTAGACAGGCGGCGGGTGGCAAGCACGTTTGTGTCGAATTCGATAAAATGGTCGTTGGCCGTTTTGACAACGAGCGATGTTTCCATATGAACCGTATTGAATTGCTCACGAGTGAAAATCGCCTTGGGGCTTACCGGACAGTTTTCCTGGCACACGATGCAAGGTATGTCCATGGCCCATGGCAGGCAGCGTCCCCGATCTATAAAAGCGGTGCCTATTTTAATCGGGCCACGGGCTGCAAACTGATTTTGTCCCAAGCGCTCATCCAGGCTGATGGGCCGGATGGCAGCCGTAGGGCACACATTCCCGCAGGCGATGCATTTGTGCTGACAACCGCTGGTACCGATACGGAAATTGAGAACCGGTGTCCACAAGCCCTCAAACCCGCCCACCAAACCCGACGGATGAATGACATTGGTCGGACAGATTCGCATGCACTGGCCGCATTTGATGCAACGGGAAAGAAATTTTTCCTCCTCCAGGGTACCTGGGGGGCGAACAAGGCTCGGGTTCCAATTGGCGCTAAGGTTACCGTTCAGGCGCAGCATGGGAACCGCGGCTGCACCGGATACAAAGGTAAATACGAATTCTCGCTTGGATAGATCCGGCGATAGTATTTCACCGGCCGCTGAAGGTGTTGTCCGGAAGCCGATTTGGTTATGATGACAATCATTTAAACAATTCATGCACAGAATACACTCATTAATTCTTATGCGGGATGAAGGTGAGCAGGCGCCTTCGCAATCCCTTTCACAGAGGTGACAATCCGTGCATTCGGCCTCGCTTTTACCGATACGCCACAAGGCAGTACGACTCAAGATTCCAAAAAGCGCGCCCAACGGGCAGATATATCTGCAGTAAAAGCGGGGAGTTTTATAGTTCAACAACACCGCGGTCAAAAAGATAAACCCTATCAGCCAGGCCCCGTCGTAATATCGTGGTTTTGTAAAAAGCCTCAAGGCCGAGCCGTCAATAAGGGGCAAGATAACGAGATTAATCGAACGATAAACCAGCGGGATCGGATCAAGCAGTCCAATCTGCAGAGAAGCCGACAGTATGCGGGCCTCCTGGAGCACAATACCAAGCACCACCCAGACCCCGATGCCGCAGACCAGATATACGAACAGTTTTTTGGGATCAACCGATATTTTTAAAATTGTTACGATAATTGCCGCCACCAAACCACATAAAACCAATGCCCAGAAAAGCCACGGTGCATTGCTGGGTGCATGAATCAGGAACACCACCAGATCGGCAATGGCCACAGACAGCAGGAAGATCAGGATCCAGTATTTTAGAACCTGCCATCGATTGTAACGGTTGGTTTTGGCTTTCTCCAATGACGATTTACGCCGTTTGCCCAGATATCCGAAAAAATGGTGGATCGAACCAAAGGGACAGATCCAACCACAAAAAAACCTGCCCAGTAGAATTGTCAACACTATCGTAGCCAACCCCCACAGCAGCCCTTTATATATGGAATGGGTCGTTAACAGCGTCCCCAGACCGATCAGGGGGTCCAGCTCAAGCAGCCAGTTTACCGGCCAACCTCGGAGCTGCCACCATTCTTTGCCCTGGGTTGTAACCACGCAAAACCAAAGGAGCAGAACTAAAAAGAAAATTTGGCTGATTCGTCTGGCGGTTGTTATCTTCATTGAGTCACAACTTCTATTCTGCTGATAGTACCTCGGGATTAAGGGCACCATAGTCGGCGGTGCCCACGCCACTTTCCTGCGCTTTGGCAATGAAGGTTAACTGGCTTAGATTCTTGCCCAGTAAGGTAGCGCCATAGGCATCGGCCGCAACCTGATCGGTGCTGACAATCATTGTATTTGTTTGCTTCAGATCCGAAAGCGATCCACCGGTTGGCCCGTTGGACATCATTGTGGTCGTGCCGTCCAAAATCACCAGGGATGGTTTCAACATCGTTGCCAGCTCTTTGATAATATTATGGATGTCCTGATGAAATATGTTGCGCCGACCACCCAGCAGGCCGTACCAATTTTTCATTGTCATAGATGCACCGCTGCGGTGATGGTCTTTTAGGGGTGCAACCCCGATAACCTTGGTGATATTTTTAAAGGGTTTATAAAGCACTGGCCAGTTGCGGATCAGTCTGGCATCCGGAATGGTCATGGCTTTGAAATATTGATCCCTGGGCAGTATGACCCTTGCCCCGGATTTTTGGGCCGCTTCCCCAATACCGGTCAGGGCGAAACAGCTGGCCGGATCATTGATCGGGTTGTCGGTTACCAAAACTTCACGGGCTCCTGCCTTTAGACATAGGCGGGTCAATTCGGAAACCAGCAGTGGATGCGTAGTGGCCGAAAGTATCGGCGGCGTTGCAAAGGCCGCATTAACTTTTAACAATATGCGATCCCCACTTTTGACAAAAGTATCCAGGCCACCCAACGCATTTAATGCCAGCTGAAGCGTTTTTACCCGATCCCGCCCCCGGACGATACTCAATTGGCCTCCCGTACCGGGTACCGAAAAATCGGGTAAACCGGCATCTTCGGATTCTTGTTTGATGCCTAGCGGACCCGACCCATCATAAAATTGGTATCCGATTGCACACGTCGCTGCAATCGACAGGCCGGCTTTGGCTGATCGGACCAGAAACTGGCGCCGGTTCAGGGCGTTATTGAGGGGGTTATTTTTCAAGGACATTTTTTTCCAGTTTTTTTTTCAATGTAACCGCTAGGTTAACGGCCTGAGCTGTGTCGGTAGCCTCACGCACACCGGCTGTATAAGGGCCCTGGGAAAATATAATCTCATATGTATCCAGGATCATGACAACTCTGGCATCTGGGATCAAAGCGCTCGATGCTTGTTTTTCACCTCCGAAGGCCAGAAGAAATCGGTGATATGCCGATGCCAGCTTTTGGGCCTGCAGCGGTGTTTTCCGTCGCGAAATAAAGGCCGTTAGCTCGGCGTCATTAATTTTGTACCCTGCAATATATACTCGATCGAATCCCTCGTAACCGAAAGCATTGTCCGGGATCAATACGATACTATTTTGGTCAAGACCGTTGGAAGGGAAAAGGTTTCTTTCAGCAATTGATTTTGTTTCAACCTTGATATTGCGTATAAACGCTTGAGCAAGAAGTTGCATTGCCGCCATATTTTCTTCAGTCGGAGTGGATCCAATGATTTCCAGGTAATAAGGGCCGTGGACCCAATATAGTGCATTTTGGGTACGGTAGGAAAATTGGCCGAGGTCAGTGGGTTTCCCATCGTCACGCTGCTGAGTGCTGAAGACGGAAAAAGCGTTTTCAGAATTTCCCATGTCGTAGATGAATATCTCCATCCAGGCTGTTGAATTTTTGTCGGTTTTGAAACGCTGGCTCTCCAGACGTTTGAATCCGGCGGAAAGATACAACCCGGCTTTCCCGTCAATTTTATCAGAGAGATTCAAGGGCCCGAACACCTCCGGTGGTGACAGTGGGGTCAGGTTTTGGGGAAAGCTTTTTAAGAAGCTGATTTGTTCGGTTTCAGGCACCGTGGCTCGCTTGGCCGGGTAAGAAACCATTTGTTCGGTTTGAAGGATTGCCGGAGAATACCGAAACTGTTGAAAGAAAATAACAGTTGCGATGGTAGCCAGAACCAACAAAATAAAAAGGCTTAAAAAATTTTCCAGCTTGCCGGTGTTATTTGCCTCTTGATTCACTATTTGACTATTTTTATCAGGTTGGTTTGGCTCTGCAGTTTTTCCCACAAAGCTTTCAGAATTACAAAGGCCGCCTCCTCTGCTGCAAGAACTTCATCATTGGAAACGTTTCGACATGACGTCAGTAATTCATGATTTTGCTGGTCTATTTTAAAATCATGTTTAATATTTGACCCCAGAGTGAAACGCAAATCCTTTAATTTTGACGCCGGCTGATTTGCCAGCCTGCTTTTCTCCTTGAAGGTTAGTCTAGATATAAGGCTGTTGACTGCCTGGTTGACAGTTCGAGGCAGAGAGCCTGTCTTTACTAAGATGTCGTTTCGCTCAACAGGCGTGAAGGAGTTCGGTGTTGCGTCGTCGATTATACCCAAATAAAATGCGGTTTGAAGGATATCGACGGTGGTTTTATAAATTTTAGGATCGTTGCTTTCCCGCGGGCCTGCCACATTCAACACCTCAATATTATGTTGAATCACCCAGTCTTTGATCATTTGAGCTGCCTGGAATTCAGATCTGATGTTCAGATCCAAATGAAGATGGGGGCAGGAATATTTTTCAGCGACGATTCGAGTCAGCTCTGAACCGCCTGTGAGTTTACCGTGTGACAATATGATCGTACCGTCAGAATCGGTTACGTTTTTTTCAGTTCTTTTTCCATAGTTATCATCCGGCATTTCCTGCAATAGGTATTTAGGGGACAGCGCACCTTTTTCGGTTTTGCGTCCTTTGGGTATCCACCCCCCATGAGGAATACCCAACTTAATGGCCACATCCAGGGCTGCCTGATCAGCGCCGGTTTGACCCCCCGAAATGATTTTTTTCAGCATGCGATGGCCTCGTCGATTAGTTTTTGGATCAAAGCCTTTGAGGTAGATCTTCACTCTTGATGTTTTTCAATCCATGGTTTGTTTATGCCATGAACCGTATAATTTTTCAACCAGATGAGACATGAATGTACCCAATATTCCACCATTCCCTTATTCCAATGGTGAGTGCAATGAACAAAGGTTAATTCAACTCTAAGTTTTATACCGCTTTCCATAATTATGTTCCGAATGACGGTATTGCGGCATAAGTGGTTGTAGAAAAAAACGTTTGAATACCGGAACGTTTTTTTGACAACCACTATAAACTCTTTTTGAATGAATTTTTTGGTTGATATTTTTTTAATTTTAAAGCATTAATACCAACTTTGACGGTTTCGTAAAAAGTCAAAAAAACGACTTTCTACGAAAGTTTTAAGTGTTAGGGTTTATGTTTTAAGTACTTGTAATAACAAAAAAATAACAACTTAACACCTAAAACTTAAAACCTAAAACCTGATGAATTCGATTTTTTACGAATTCATCAACCATGATATATGACCGAATAAAACCGTTTTTTATAAAATCTGTAAAGGATTATGGTTGGTTTTTACACAAGGGGGCTGAGGATGTACAAGATAGGAATTGGGATTCTGTGTGTGATGATGGTTGTGATTTTGGGGACGACGTTAAAGGTTTCCGGGCAGGAAGCGGAAGATGTCATGCTGGTTCCGATGGGCGTAATACCAATTGATCCACCTGAAGGTGTGGAGGCAAAAAAGTCGCCGGTAGATTTCCCTCACTCCAGGCATTTTATTACGGAATGCAAAGAATGCCACCACAAATGGACGGGCCAAGAAATAATTAAAAATTGTACCACCTCGGGGTGCCATGATCTTATTGAGACGCCGGCCAAACCGAAAAAGTATCTATCCTATTCTGATGCGGCTATTAAGTATTTTAAGTATGCTTACCATCAAATGTGCATTAGTTGCCATAAAGAGATAAAAATGACAAACAAAGCCATTGAGATGTCTTATAAAGTCGTAAAGGATACCCTCCCGGCGGCCGGCCCATCGGGCTGTAAGGAGTGTCATGCAGGGGAGGAATAGATTTTTAAAACTTATTTGTGGGATATAACCCTTGTTCGGGAGTCGAAAAATTGCCTCGCCCTCAAAGCTGCTAACCGATCAAGTTTATGATTGGCTTGACCAATCTTGCAGACGTATTATTGTAAGATAAGCGGTGAGTCCAACTGCTTATGTTTCATTCTTATCAACCTCCTTGATAGGGTGGTCATTTGACCACCCTTTGTTTTATGTGGACCGGAAATGAATCATAAGAGACACTCCATACTTTGCCCCAACTGCAGAAAATTGATCAGCGCGGATGAGCCCCGTTGCCCGCACTGCGGCACGCGCGGCCCCGGTTCCTGGTGGAGGAATAACCTGTGGACCCAGAGCTTTTACAACCCTGAACAGCTCGTCCGCAGTATAATTTATATTAATGTCGGAATGTATTTTATTTCTCTTTTGCTTTTTCCGACGTCCTTTAGTTTTTCATTGAATCCTTTTACCTTTCTCATGCCGGACCACAAAAGCCTTCTGCTTCTGGGTGAAACCGGTACAGCCCCAATCGATATTTATCATCGCTGGTGGTCGTTACTTGCGGCCAATTATCTCCATGGCGGCATTCTCCACATATTTTTCAATATGATTGCCCTCAGACAATTAGCCCCTATGGTTATTCGGGAATATGGCACCTATCGGATGATTATTATTTACACCATCGGCGGGGTGACCGGTTTTTGGGTATCGTATCTTGCCGGCGTGCGGTTTACGATTGGGGCCTCGGCTGCGGTTTGTGCCCTGATTGGTTCATTGCTCTATTACGGCAAAAGCCGGGGCGGTGTTTATGGCAACACTATATATAGACAGGTCATTGGTTGGGTGGTCGGACTTTTTTTATTCGGCCTGATGGCTCGGGGTATTATCAATAACTGGGGCCATGGCGGTGGTATTGTGGCTGGGGCCTTACTCGGCTTCCTTATAAAGTATCGGGAAAAAGCCCCGGAAA
>Ga0255055_10001418_pt1 | contig 17581 bp, 14 predicted proteins | sample JV7_2_27_MG_FD_188633 | JGI IMG/M metagenome (GOLD analysis project Ga0255055, IMG submission 188633) | Seawater microbial communities from Jervis Inlet, British Columbia, Canada - JV7_2_27 | ecosystem: Environmental > Aquatic > Marine > Inlet | place: Canada: British Columbia | collected... | reverse complement strand
CAACACCAGCTCATAACCTGTTTCCACTGCTCCACCCTTGTTCTCGATTGTCACATCTACTGTGACCCATCCACCTGCAGAGGGGGTGGTGGTGGACAGTGTTACGTTGGTGATTACCAGGTTTGGTTCAAGGGTCACCGGCTCCGTCACTGTGATCAGAAAATCCTGGAAGTCTCCAGCAGTGCCCGTTGAATCGGGATTACCGCTGGCATACCAATCATCCGTCACCAGCACCCGCAAGGTGAACGTGCCCGGGTCGGTGTACAACACACCCGGTGAAAAAGACATTGTATGAATTGCTCCGGGAGCCAGCTCTGGAAGAACTTCGTGCCCAGCGGGGTTAGGCGGTCCCCAACCGTAGTGAGGAATCAGGGCTAGCTCATAACCCGCTGCTGCCGCTCCGCCCTGGTTCTCGATTGTTACCTCCACAACGACCCATCCGTCTGCGGAGGGGGTGGTGGTGGACAGTGCCACGTTGGTGATTACCAGGTTGCCATCCTCTTCAGCAGTCGGGAGAATCGGTGTAATAGTGGGTGAAGGGTCGCTGTCCTGGGTGGGGGTAGGCGGGGCGACAGGGGTTGGCATCTGGCAGGCCAGGCTGGCAGCGATCAGGGTCAATACAACGAGAGTTAACTGCATTGAACGGAAGCGAGTCGTTTTCATAATTTTTTTCTCCCCTTGAAGAAGATGGATAAACTGCGGATAACACATAGCCGGGAGGTTAAACTCTCCCTGATTATATTGTAGCTTGATTTAGTAAATTACGTTGCGTCCGCTCTAGCGCATTGTTAGCTGTCATTTAGTTTCTCTATGGCCTTCTTGCATTCCTCTTCAAACAAGGGATGTTCCCCCTCTGGATTACTTACTAGATTTTGGATAAATTCAACATCCTCACTTGTTCCGACTTCCCCCAGAACCTGAACAGCTTGCAGCCGTAAGAACCCGATCTCGGAAGCGACCCCGGTGAGTACGGAATCCGGTGCGTAATCTCTATTATGGTTCTGAAGAGATAAAAACTGTATGAGTTTGGTTTTGAGAAGGTCTTTCTCCGAAGAGCTGAGTTCTTCCACAGGAATAGCATCGAGAAAAGCGACATTATCTTGATACCGAAGTGGTTCATTAGAGAGGAACAGCCTATCAAACTCTGTTGAAAAATCAGACCTGAGGGTGCTGTTAGATTTTTGTGAACACCCAATAAGCGCTAAAAAGAAAAAAAGAATAAGCAGCGTTTTTTTCATGATTGATAACGAATGAGCTCACCTGCACTGAGCGGAGCGCGCAGTCGAAGTGACGGGTGCAGCGAGGTGGGAATCGAGGTGCTCAGGACAGGCTTGTCGAAGGGCCTGTCCTGAGTAGACCGAAGGTCGTACCGAAGGGGAGCGGGGGTTTGGCAGCCTTATTCACATCACGTCTTTCGTTTTTTTGTATTCTTCTCAATTATTTGATTTACATAAGGTGATTCAAACTCTTCCGCTAACATATCCATTAGAATTAAATCAAACTTCTTGTTACCTATTATCCGCGCTTGTCTCCTTCTTCCTATCTCTTTAAATCCTACTTTCCTAAAACATGCTTGAGCACGTTCATTGAATGAAAACGTTCCCAGCATAATGTTGTTTAGATTTAAAAGATTAAACCCGTAGTCAAGTAATAATTTGGTCCCATCCTGCCCAAACCCTTCTCCCCAATACTCCTTTTCCCCAATTACAATTCCCAGTGTCGCCTGTCTATTTACCAGATCAATATTAAACAGCAGACAGCGCCCAATTGTTGTCTCCGTTTCAAGATTTATAATACTGAATATATGGCTTTGCTGTTTACTTACATCGTTTAGAATCTCCCGCATCTTTTCAAGCGTATAAGGTGTATAAGCTTCATCGCCGAGCGGGACAGCTATTTCTAAATCATTATCCCATTCAGTCCATTTTTCTGCTTCTTCCTGACTGCATGGAGATAGATAACATTTAGTGCCAATTAGTTTCTTGAAATACGCCATTGTCTTCTCCATTTTGAATTTCTTATTTTTTTCTCAAGACCCATAAGCAGTAGATATAAGAAAATATTTCCCTAACATACGATTATAGTTAATGATATTGTAACAATAAAAGGTTAGCTGAAACCAAAAAGGGGCTGTCCCAATTGTTTTTAGGACAGCCCCTTCTGTGTTTAATTAGTAATCCTGTTTACGCTGCTTCTTCTTTCAGGCTGTAGTCCATCGCTGCCATATGTTTGTAAAGGGACCAGCGTTCATCAATGCTCTTTTGAGCTGATTTCATCAAGAACTCGGCCCGTTTTTCATCGCTTCTAAGCAGCGTGTTGAAACGAACCTCATCATAAGCGAAATCTTTGAAGGGAACACTGGGAGCCTTTGAATCCAGCTGCAGCGGATTCTTGCCTTCTAGCGCTCGAGCAGGATTGAAACGGTAAAGCGGCCAGAGACCAGATTTAACAGCCATGTCTTGATGTTTATGTTGTAATGCCATATCAAACCCGTGAGCAATACAAGGGGAGTAAGCCAAAATCAGGGAGGGACCGTCATAAGCCTCAGCTTCAAGGAAGGCTTTTAAAGTCTGATTGTCATTGGACCCAATTGCAACTTGAGCTACATAGATATAACCATAAGACATAACCATCATGCCCAAGTCTTTGCGGGGTTGTTCCTTGCCGTTGAAAGCAAATTTTGCAGTCGCGGCGAGAGGAGTTGCCTTGGAGGATTGTCCGCCAGTGTTAGAGTACACTTGAGTGTCCATAACTAACACATTGACGTTTCGGCCAGAGGCCAGCACATGATCCAAACCTCCATATCCAATGTCATATGCCCAGCCATCACCACCAAGTATCCAGACATCCTTGCGGACCAGTTTATCTGCGATGCTGAGTAAATCGAGAGCTTGAGGATTATCCAGGCCTTCAATTTTCCCCCGCAACTTTGCTATTCGTTCCCGCTGGGCACTAATTCCTGCCTCGGAGGATTGATCAGCGTTAAGAATTTCAGCAACTAATTCTTTTCCAATCACATCGCTTAATTGGGGAAGTAATTCTTTGGCGTATTCCATATGTTTATCAATGGTCAGGCGCATTCCCAAACCAAACTCCGCGTTATCTTCAAAGAGGGAGTTATTCCAGGTTGGCCCGTAGCCGTCATTGTTAGTGCTGTAGGGAGTTGTCGGCATATTGCCGCCGTAAATTGATGAACAACCGGTCGCATTGGCAATCATGGTCCGGTCGCCAAAGAGCTGAGTAAGCAGTTTCACATAGGGTGTTTCACCGCATCCAGCGCAAGCGCCAGAGAATTCAAACAGAGGTTGTAAGAACTGAGTGTCTTTGACCCTGTTGAGTTTAAGTTTGGATCGATCAATCTCGGGCAGTGAAAGGAAGAAGTCCCAATTTTTACTTTCACCCTCGCGAAGAGGTGGTTGGGAAACCATTTGCAGAGCTGGCTCGTCCTTGTCTTTTGAGGGGCAGGCATCAACACACAAAGTGCATCCGGTGCAGTCTTCGGGGGCAACCTGAATGGTGTAGATTAGATCCTTGAATTCGCGCCCCTTAGCTTCAACTGATTTGAAGGTTGGGGGAGAATCTTTCAGCAATTCCGGCTCATATACTTTGGGGCGGATCGCCGCGTGAGGACATACAATTGCACACTTGTTGCATTGAATGCATGTATCGGGATTCCAGGCTGGAATTTCAAGCGTTACGTTGCGCTTTTCCCATTTTGTGGTTCCGGTTGGATAAGAACCATCGTCCGGAAACGCACTGACAGGTAAATTGTCGCCATAGCCTGCGAGTATCTCCCCAAGCACATTTTTAACAAACTCAGGCGCTTCGTCTGGAACAGTTGGCCGCATGTGGATGCTGCTGTCAGCTTTTTTCGGGACTTCTACTTTGTGCAGATTAGCAAGCGATTGGTCTACTGCATTAAAGTTCTTTTGGATAACTTCTTTACCTTTTTTGCCATAAGTTTTTTCAATGGCTCCCTTGATGGCCGCAATTGCTTCGTCACGGGGTAACACACCACTAATTGCGAAGAAACAAGTTTGCATGATCGTGTTGATGCGGCTGCCCATGCCGGTTTCTTTTGCCACATCATAAGCATTAATTATGTAAAGCTCTATTTCTTTTTTGATAATGGTTTCCTGAACGCTGAGCGGAAGGTAATTCCAGACATCATCAGGCCCGTAGATACTGTTCAGCAAGAAGATAGATCCTGATTTAGAGTATTTCAGCATTTCAATCTGTTCCAGGAAGCTAAATTGATGGCAAGCCAGGAAGTCGGCTTCATTTTCTCCAATTAAGTAGGGTGCATTGATTGGGTTTTGGCCAAAACGGAGGTGAGAAATTGTTTTTGCTCCGGATTTTTTCGAGTCATATACAAAATACCCTTGAGCATAATTATCAGTTTCTTCCCCAATGATCTTAATTGAGTTCTTGTTTGCTCCTACAGTGCCATCAGCGCCAAGTCCAAAGAATACGCTGCTGATTGTATCCGCACCCTCAATAGAAAATTCAGGATTGTATTCAAGGCTGGTGTGGGTCACATCATCAATAATCCCGATAGTAAAGTGGTTCTTGGGATTGTCCTTCTTTATTTCATCAAAGATGCCCTTGACCATCGCCGGAGTGAATTCCTTGGAAGACAGACCGTAGCGTCCGCCGACTACCAGGGGAGCAGATTTCTTGTCCATGCCCTCTACAATTGCAGTGACAACATCATTGTAAAGAGGTTCTCCAATAGCTCCCGGCTCTTTGGTTCGATCCAAAACAGCAATTACTTTCACGGAATCCGGTAAAGCATTTAGCAGATGACTTATAGAGAAGGGGCGGTATAAACGTACTCGGACAACACCGACCTTTTCACCACCTTCATTAAGGTATTTTGCGGTGGCAGCCGCGGTTTCTCCTCCAGCCCCCATAAGAATAATTACTCTCTCCGCATCTTTGGCACCAAAATAGTCGAACAGATGATATTCTCGTCCAACCAGTTTGCCGAATTTATCCATTGCCTTTTGAACAATTTCAGGGCAGGCAGTGTAGTATTTATTTACAGTTTCCCTGGCCTGGAAGAAGATATCCGGGTTCTGGGCGGTTCCCCGCAGGACTGGTTTATCAGGATTCATACCCCGGGCACGGTGAGCGTGAACTAATTTATCATCTATCATTTCCCGCAGCACTTTATCTGAAAGCATCTCAATCTTGTTTATTTCGTGAGATATTCGGAAACCCTCAAAGAATTGGATAAATGGAACTCGAGATTCCAGGGCTGCTGTTGTAGCGAGCAGGGCAAAGTCGTGAGCTTCTTGAACTGAGCCGGACGAAAGCAGCCCAAACCCGGTTGATCGAGCAGCCATGACATCTGAATGATCACCAAATATGGATAATGCCTGAGCCGCAACGGAGCGTGCGGAGACATGGAACACTGTGGGGGTTAACTCAGCAGCAATTTTAAACATATTTGGCAGCATTAACAACAACCCTTGAGAGGCTGTAAACGTGGTTGTCAAAGCACCTGTCTGCAGGGCGCCATGGACTGCACCGGCAGCACCACCTTCAGATTGCATTTCGATCACATCTGGAACGGTGCCCCAGATGTTGGTTTTTCCCTGCGCCGACCAGGCATCTGCATGTTCACCCATCGCTGAGGAGGGTGTGATGGGGTAGATTGCAATCACTTCATTGATCTTATGGGCAGTTGCGGCAACTGCTTCGTTACCGTCAATCATTTTAATATTTTTAACCATTTACTTTACTCCATTAGATAAGTGTTTAAATTGTGTTAAACAGGTAGAACAGGTGCTTAACACAACCAACAATTATAATCGATTTACTATCAGGTTGTGAGTTACTTCCTTAACCCCCGGGCTATGACATCTTCCCCGAATCTTTCCCTTAAATCCTTCAGCGCCTGCTGAAGCTGGAGGTCTTTTTTCACTTCCGGATCCCAGAGTCCCAGCTGTTGGGCTTCGGTGTCCAGATTGCTTACACCAACACCGACCAGCCGGACCAGCCGCCCTTCCTCCCAGACCTGATCCAGCAGGGATGAAGCGGTTCGTTGTATGGTGCCGGCATCATTGGTGGTTTTTGATAATGTTTTTTGCCGGGTTAAGGTCGTAAAATCTGACCAGCGAAGTTTGATCTGAATTGTTCTTCCCCTGAGATTTTTCGAAACCAGGCGTTGAGCAACCTTCTTTGAGAGTTTATTGATCGATTTCAGCACATCGCTTTTTCTTCCAATATCCTCGCGGAATGTCCTTTCGTTGCTGATAGATTTAATCTCCCGTTCTGTGATAATATCCCGCTGATCAATACCCTGTGCTCTCCGGGAGAGATCGTACCCGTGTTTTCCAAAAGCCCTGGAGAGTTCAATGACAGGATAAGACGCTAAGTCGCCAATTGTGTGGATGTCTATTTGTTCCAAGCGTTCTTTGGTTTTTGGTCCGACGCCCCATAGCATATCCACTGGCAGGGGGGCGAGGAAATTAGCCTCCTCTCCGGGGGGGACGACTGTAATGGCGTTAGGAGGACTATCACCCGCTGCTGAGTGTTTGCCGACATCGGTGGCGATTTTCGCTACTAACTTGTTACCGGCAATGCCAACCGAATTTGGCAGATCAAGCTCTTCCAGGATGGTACCCTGCAGCTGGAGGCCGATTGCTCTAGGAGAAGATCCAAGATCAGTGATATCCAGAAAGGCTTCATCAATGGATATTTGTTCAATTTGTGGTGATAGTGCGGTAAGACAGGTCATAACCTTTCTGGAATAATGCCCGTATGAGCGATGATCACCGGAAACAACAATCAGGGAGGGATAGAGCTGGACTGCCTGAGCCATTGGCATGGCAGAGTGGATGCCATGCATCCTGGCAGGGTAGGAGCAGGAAGTAACCACTCCTCGTCCAGTTGGGGATCCTCCAACTGCAAAGGCCTTCCCGTGTAAACTGGGATCCTTAATTTCTTCTACTGCACAGAAGAAAGCATCCAGATCAAGATGGAGAATTACGCGGGGAGAGATCATAATTTCCTGCTATTCCTCGACAATGTATGGTGTACGCAGCTGGACCGGTTTTGTCTTGGCTCGGACCTGCAGGTTGATGACCTCCACAAAAATGGAGAAACCCATCGCGAAATAAATATACCCTTTGGGGATGTGGAATCCCAAACCATCTGCCACCAGGGTGAACCCAATCAGCAGCAGGAAACTCAGGGCGAGGATTTTCAGGGTCGGTCGGTCATTTACAAAAGAGCTGATCGGGCCGGCAGCAAACAGCATGATCGCCACTGAAATTACCACGGCTGTGACCATGATGGCAATTTCATCCACCATGCCGATAGCCGTGATGACCGAATCCAGGGAAAAAACAATATCCAGCAGCATGATTTGAATGATGACCCCGGTTAAGGATGGGGCAACTTTCTGGGAGGCATGACCTTCTTCTCCTTCCAGGCGTTCATGGATTTCAAAGGTGCTTTTTCCCAACAAAAACAATCCACCTGAGATTAAGATCAAGTCTCTTCCGGATATGTCATAACTAAACATTGAAAAGAGCGGTGAGGTTAACTTTGTCAGCCAGGTCAGTGAGAATAAAAGCAGGATGCGGGTGACCATTGCCATCACCAACCCAATCTGGCGCCCAAGGTTTTGCTGTTTTTTCGGGAGTTTGCCGGCGAGGATGGAGATAAAAATTATATTATCGATACCCAGGACAATTTCCAGGGCTGTAAGCGTGAGCAGTGCAATCCATGTTTCGGGAGACGATAGCCATTCCATTGTTTAATCCTTTTCTAGCTTAGTTTCGTCAAAGTAAAAGTTGCTGCAGTTGTAATAATGAAACGATGTATTCTTAATTACGAAAACTGACCCTGGAGGTTTCAAATTAGTGCCTTGGAAAATAATTCCAGAGGATGAATTGCCACCCGGTCCGCAGTATGTTGAATCTGTTCTCTGCAGGATGTTCCTGAAGCGCAGATGATTACCTCAGGGTCCGCTTCGCGCACTTTTGGCGCAACTGCTAATTCTGCGATCTCTACTGAAAATTTGTAATGTTCCTTTTCATATCCAAAAGCGCCAGCCATGCCGCAGCATCCGGCATCTATTTCCTCTACCTTGCAGCCCGGGAGAGTTCCCAGCAATTTTAGCGTGTACTCAGTTCCAAAATTAGCTTTTTGTTGGCAGTGACCGTGGTAGAGCACACGGCGGGGCTGGTCATCAAATTGGAACCCAATTTTTCCCGTCTCGATTTCCCGGACAAGATATTCCTCTACCATCAGGGCTGATTCGGAAATTAGATCCGATGCGGAACCAGGAACCAGATCCCGGTATTCTTTTTTCAGCATTACCACCACGGTGGGCTCACAGCCGACGATAGGTATACCTTTTTCGGCATAGGGTGCCAGAATCTCCAGGTTTTGTATTGCGAGGTTTCTGGCTTTTTCAAGCATGCCTTTAGAAAAAGCAGGTCTACCGGAATCAACTTTTTCGTTGAGCACAATTAGATCCAGGCCGGCTTTTTCAAAAATCTTTACCACGGCCTGTCCTATGTGTGGATAGTTGTATTCCAGGTAGGTGTCATGGAAGAACACCACCTGCCGGGTTTTTTGAGAGCGCCCTGATCGGGATTGTTTTCCATACCAGGAAGTAAATGTCTCTCCAGCGAATGGCGGCATTGCCCTTTCCGGATGGATTCCAGCAACCGAAAGCAGGCGCCGCGCGGGTCCTTTTAAAACAGGATTCACCAGGAAGGAGAAAGGTTGAACGAGTTTGCTGATTTGGGCAATGTTAGCGAAGATCCTGTTCCTGATTGGGATTACATGAACTTTGTAATATTGGTAGAGGAACTCAGCCTTTAACTTGCTCATATCGACAGCTGAGGGGCATTCATTCAGGCAAGCCTGGCAGGAAAGGCAAAGATCCAAGGCTTCATACAGGTCTGTGGATGCCATCCCTTCCGGCCCCAGTTTTCCTGTCATTGCTGCTCTCAGCAGATTAGCTCTTCCGCGAGTACTGTGTTTTTCATCCCGGGAGGCCTGGAAGGAGGGGCACATCACTCCGCCTTCAAGCTGACGGCAGATACTGGCGCCGTTGCACATTTCCACCGCTCTGTCAAATCCCTGGTCATTCCGAAAATCCAGCAGTGTTTTTTGCGGTTTGTGAAGGGCGCGATAATCTAGTCCATAGCGCAAGAGATGGCTGCTGTCCATGGGAGGCGGATTGATAATTTTGCCAGGATTAAATATGTAGTCAGGATCGAAAGCTTCCTTAACCTGCCGGAAAGCCTCGGTGAGTTCGGGTCCATAAAGCTGCTTCATAAACTCTCCGCGGGAAATGCCTTCACCATGTTCACCGCTGGTTGTGCCCCCGAATTTAAGAACCAATTCCAGAGATTTTTCTGCCAGCAATCGCATTTGCTTCAGTCCATTTTCGTTTTTTAGATTTACCTGGGGCCGAATATGCAGGCAGCCAGCGCTGGCATGGGCATAAAAGGCAATAGAACCCACTCCGATTTCGTTGGCGAACCGTTTAATTTCCAAGGCATATGATGCCAGATGCTTGACCGGTACAGCGGCATCTTCAATAAAGGTAGTGGGCTTGGCGTCACCACGTGTGCTCTGCAGGATCCCTAATCCTACTTTGCGAGCTTTCCAGATTTGATCTTGCTGGTTTTTGTCTGGCAGCGGGATAGTTAATCCAAAATTAGACAAAAGTCCTTCATTACCGGAAAGCTGCCGGATATCCTCTCCCTGGTATTCAACAGCTAAGACTGCTGCAGGATCACCCTGGATAGCGGACAACAGGGATCGGTAGGCAGGATTTGCTTTCGCGAGTTGAATTAACATACGGTCGATCAATTCAACCGCGCTGGGATTGGTTTCCAAAATGGCGGGTACAGATTCCAGAGCTCCTTTCAAATCAGGGAAGTGAACCAGGTAGAGGAAGGTGTTGTCAGGTTGGGGGACAAGGTTAAGCTTGGCTGAGGTGATAATCCCTAAGGTTCCTTCTGAACCGGCCAGGAGAACAGCGGGATTGGTTTTTTGCTGTTGGGCGAGAACATGCAAATTGTACCCAGCAACATTCCTGAACGTATCAGGGTAATGAGTTGAGATAGCCTCTTGATATTGATCCAGAATTAATGGAAGCGCGCGGTAAATTTTTCCTTCCAGGGAATTCAACAACTCCTTGGCCTTTAATTCATTCTTATTTACTGCTTGAAAATTGACCTGGGAAGCATCCGAAAGCACCGCTTCAATTTCAAGCAGGTGATCGTGCGTCATCCCATAAAGGATGGAATGGGCACCGGTCGCGTTATTTCCAATCACGCCTCCTAAAGTCGCCTGGTCTGCGCTGGCGGGATCGGGTCCGAACATCAGGCCATACTCGTTGAGATCCCGGTTCAGCGGCCCCAGCACGACTCCCGGTTGGACAGTCACGCTATTACGTTCCGGATTGAGATCAAGAACCTGGTCCATGTGTCGTGAAAAATCCACGATCAATGCCTTGCCAATAGCCTGTCCGGCCAGGCTGCTTCCGGCGCCGCGAGGGAGTACTGGTGTGTTATGTTTCCGGGCGATTTCAACCACAGCTGCGACTTCGTTTTTATCCCTGGGCCAGATCACACCAACCGGCATTATCTGGTAAATGCTGGCATCAGTGCTGTACAAAAGCCGAGTGATCTTATCGGAGGCAACTTCCTGAACTGCCTGTCGTAAATCAAAAAGTAGCTCCGCAGAAGCGGCATCATCGTGAGTGGATTTTTGCATGTGGGTAGTATACCAAATAACCTACAGCGCATATTATTTATAATTGGTGATACAGCCTCGCTGCTTGAGCGGAGGGATTCAAGGGCGCCTAAAGAGTGCTATAATTTCTAGGTATCAATTTGAGCATCAAGCAAGGAGCCAGGAATGTCTGATCAGCAGGAATCCGAAGAACTCCGGAAAAACTTGCAGCAGTGGGAGAAGGAAACACTCCAACCCGCTCTCGACCAGTTCCCTGAACGCCGGGAAGAATTCATTACAACAAGTTCAGAAGTGGTCAATCGATTGTACACGCCTGCTGACCTGGATGGCAGCAGCTTCGATGAGGAAATCGGTTATCCGGGTTTGTACCCTTTCACCCGTGGGGTTCACCCAACCATGTACCGCTCCCGGCAGTGGACCATGCGAATGTTTGCGGGATTTGGCACTGCCGAAGAGACCAATCAGCGTTTTAAGTACCTGCTGAAACAAGGACAAACAGGTCTTTCTGTGGCATTTGACATGCCGACCCTGATGGGATTTGATACAGATGCACCTGAGGCTGAGGGGGAATTTGGACGGTGCGGTGTGGCAATTTCTTCTTTAAAGGATATGGAGATGCTGCTGGACGGCCTGCCCCTTGATCGGGTATCTACCAGTATGACGATTAATTCCCCGGCGGCGATCATTTGGGCTATGTATATCGCTGCGGCAGAAAACCAAGGGGTGAAAAAAGATCAACTGCGGGGCACACTCCAGAACGACATATTAAAAGAATATATCGCTCAAAAAGAATATATATTCCCGCCGGATCCATCTATGCGGTTGGTAACTGACACGATAGCTTTTGGATCCCGGGAAGTTCCCCTCTGGAATACAATCAGTATATCCGGGTACCATATTCGGGAAGCCGGATCTACTGCAGTCCAGGAATTGGCATTTACCCTTGCGGATGGTTTTGAATATGTGCGCTGGGCTCTTGACAGGGGTCTGGAGATCGACGAATTTGCTCCCCGTTTGTCTTTTTTCTTTAATGCCCATAATGATTTTTTTGAGGAAATTGCAAAATACCGAGCAGCGCGGCGAATCTGGGCAAAAGAAATTCGCCTTACATACCGGGCAGAGAATCCCCGCTCCTGGTTGATGCGCTTCCATTCCCAGACAGCTGGCGTTTCCTTGACAGCTCAACAACCAGAGATCAATATTGTCAGAGTGGCTGTGCAGGCATTGGCGGCTGTACTGGGAGGTACGCAGTCCCTCCATACCAACAGCATGGATGAAGCGCTGGCTCTTCCCTCAGAACACGCAGCGACAATTGCCCTCAGGACCCAACAGATCATTGCGGAGGAATCCGGTGTAATAAACAGCGTGGATCCACTGGGTGGATCATATTATCTCGAAGCGCTGACTGACAAAATGGAAAAGCAGGCTTATGACTATTTTGATAGAATACAGGAGCTGGGCGGTGTGCTGCCGGCAATTGAGGCTGGTTTTTTCCAGGGAGAAATTTCGGATTCGGCTTACCGATATCAAAGAGAGATCGATCAACAAGTCCGGCAGGTAATTGGCGTTAATGCCTACCTGGATAAAAAAGAGCCGGAGATTCCTCTGCTGAGAATGGATCCGGAAGGCTTCCGAAATCAAGTCAGCCGGATCAAGAAGATTAAGAAAGAAAGGGATCAGGGGCGCGTGGGGCAGAAATTGGACCGGCTCCGCATTGCCTGCCAGGGAACTGAGAACACCATGCCGCATATTTTAGAGGCTGTCCATGCTTATGCTACACTGGGTGAAATAACTGAGGTCATGAAAGATGTGTTTGGTGTTTACCGTGAAGAAAATTGGATTTAAAGGAACCTAAAGTGAGCGAATTAAAATTTAAACCGTTAGAAGAATTATCTTATGAGCAGGCTCTCCAAGAACTGGAAGAGCTGGTAAATACCCTGGAAACAGGAGAGAATGATTTGCATACAACACTGCTGTATTTCGAACGCGGTCAATCTCTGGCTTCCTATTGCATCTCTCTGCTGGATAATGCTGAACTGCAAGTTGAACAGGTTCTGAAGGGGGAAGATGACTCTGCGTGAAATTCTCCTATTTAACCCAATATTACTGGCTGCATTAACTGCCTGGTTCATTGCCCAGATACTTAAAGTGTTAATTGAGTTCATTTTGCTGAAGAGGTGGAACTGGGCCCTGTTATTTCAGGCAGGTGGTATGCCGAGTTCCCACTCTGCGATGGTAAGTGCAATGGCTTTATCAATCGGGTTGCATATGGGATTTGATTTGCCGGTCTTTGCTGTGGCATCAATCCTGGCGATGATCGTTATTTACGATGCAACCGGGATCCGGCGAGAAGCTGGGCGGCAGGCGATATTGATTAACACCATTATTGAGGAAATTGCCAAAGGTAAACTCTCCCAGCATAAAAGACTAAAGGAAGTTCTAGGTCATACTCCTGGTGAAGCTATCTTGGGAACATTGCTGGGATTGGGAATTTCAACAATTTTCTGGATTCTGTTTCCCTGATTTTTACCCTTGTGAATTACCCCCGTCCGCCATTTTCCAGAAGCACCCGGGCCGGCCCTCCCTGATCGATATCCCACGGGTAAATGATATAGGCATCTGTGATCGCACCGTAATAATCTGGTTGGAATTTTAATAAATTCCGATAGGGATTGTAGTGCAATACACAGGAGTAGGGATTACCACCTGCAGTCTCAACCCGTTTATGAATAGCCCAGGTGGTGCGTCCTGCTCCCCAGGCGTTATTGACAATCAGAACTTTCTTTTCAAACAGAAGTTCATTTTCTGGAAAATGAATAAAATTCGGCCAGGAGAGTAATTTTGATTGTTCCAGTTCTGAATCCGGGGGAAAATTCACCTGGGCAATCATCATCTCCTCAATACCTGCTGCAGCGGCCAGCATACCGGCAGGAATGATTCCGCTGGGAGAGATCATGATGATTGAATCAAAAACGATTTTAAATTGGGGAATGATTACCGAAACTAATTTATTTACTTCGCGCCAGGAAATGAATTCTTTACGGGGTTGATCCATACTGCGGGGCTCCTGCCAATCCGATACAGACAAGGTCATTATAGCAATTTTCCAGCTCCCAGGTGAAGTGATTTTCTTCACCCTTCGATACGCTCGTCGCAAAATCCACGACGAGTTACTCAGGATGCCTTAACTTATAAAATAGTTTAAACTTCCTGAATTTATCGAGGTGCTCAGGATGAAAGTCTGAGAAGAAGTCCCTTTTTAGAGTGACTTACTTTCCATAGCCCGCGATTTTAATCTCCGGGCGGTTGTGAAGTTGAGGAGATTGCCGCGCTCCCCTTCGACTGCCACTTCGTGTCCGCTCAGGGAGAGCTCGCAATGACATATTATGTTACCCCAGCCTCCCTTCGATACGCACTCACTTCGTTCGTGCTACTCAGAATGCCATGTAATGAACACATATTATTAAATGTTAAATAATCCCTGTCTCCCAGTCTCAACCTCTGCTCTCTTCGACTTCCCTCTCCACTTCGTAGGTACTCAGTGTCGATGTCCGCTCTGAGAGTTGGATTTATCAATTTTCTGCGAAACTCAAGCTCATTGAGCGGAGCGAGGTCACAAGACCGAGCGCAGTCGAAAAGGCGATTACGGATAACTTCAATCTGCGAATAGCATGCCCTAAACATTATCGAGGTGCTCTGAGAATTAGAGTTATAGATCTTCAGGTGTCCTTTTTTAGCACGATATTCCCGGTGTCCTCACTACCCACTCCGGGCATTAACCCCAGGGAGTAGGATTGGCCATCTTTCTCCAGGAGCAGTCGGGCAAAAGGAAGGTCACCGGGGTTTGGGAAAGGTACATAGCGGGTTATTTGCCAACCAAAGCGGGGCAGCTCTCGGAGATAAAAAGCCTGTAAGGAGCCAATGCTGAAATCTCCCTGGTAAGCCTGCCAGTTATCTGGATCAGGAATGTCAGTTATGATTTCCTGGGGCTTGATGGGATTTGCCTGAGAGGGCAGGGGCAGCCCGGTTGGCGAGAGTGGTATCCCATCAACACTTTCCAGGTACTTTAAACTGGCAATCATCCGGGAGATCAAAGGTTCCATTTCCTCACGATTATCTTTCCAATGCAACACCAGGAAAGTTAATACCAGGAGTCCATTTTCAAGAATACCAACCCAAATACGTTCCCGGCTTTTTTTAGGAAGGACAATTTCCACTTCATATCCTTGAGCACCGGCCATTTCCCAGACAGCAGATCCCAGGTTTTTCGCCCCCAGCATCAAGGCTGTTTTACCCATATGCCTCTGCCAGATTTCGTGAATAGGTTGCTTGAGGCTGTTCCATTCCCCATTAATCAGCAACTGGGCCAACTTATCTCCCTGGTAATCAGATTGGAAGGCTTTCGAGTCTTCTGCAAAACCATCTTTGTGGTTGAAGTTCGTATGCTGCCAGTTATCTGGAAGGTTTATCTGGTAACCCCAGAGTTGATGTTGAAAGGTTTTCATAGGAGTATTGTAATAAGGAAACAGCCTTGAGGAAAGGATATTCTCTCAAGGCTGTTTGATGGTTTGGTCTTTGTGATTCTCACCCGCCTGCGACAGCAGGAATGTAAGTTATTCGATCCCCGTCTGCTGCCAGGTCTTCCGGGTCTGACTGCAGGTGGTTGACCATGATCACCTTCACTTCTTCCACAGGTAATCCCAGGATTACCCTGATCTCATCCAGGGTGGTGCCATCTGGCACGTTCATCACCCTGGCTTCACCTATCCCTAGATCCGGAAGATAGCGGCGCAGGGTGGCAAAAACACGGACTTCAACTCTCACGTACTCACTCAGACCTGCCAGTTGACTGCAGCCTTATTCTATCCACGAGTAGACTTCATCCAGATCTTCATCGGGCATGGTCCATACCACGTCGTGGGGAGGAAGTTTTTCGTAGCGCATGAATTCTGGCAGCCGATCATCTTTGTTTGTGAAGCCAGCCTGCTTATTGAAATTCCGCTCCACTTTGAGGATTTCCTTCCCCATTTCGATGACATCCACGCCATCAGCTTTCAGTCCCATTACGCCAGCGACAGATTCTGCCATTCCGGCCCAACCAGTTTCAATATCGAGGATGGGGAAAGCGATAAACAGACAGTAGCCTGTGCAGTCAATGAAGGCAGTTGCTGCCTGGAAGGTCAGAGATAGTTCAGCTTTTCCTTCATCGGTGAGCGGGTCCAATTTACCGCTCACGCCAGCTATTTCCGGAGCAATGGTATATCCTGCAGTATGATCTGCGCCCATAGGTGTAGTGGCGTAGGTAACGCCGATACCCTTGATCGCCCGGGGTTCATAGGCTGGCATGGATTGACCTTTCACTGTCGGCACCCGGTGCACACCATAAGCCTTCGCAGTAGCTTCCACGCCCTGGCCTAATATCCTGCCCAGCGGGGACATCTTGCGGATTTCGTCAAATAATCCCAGCGCACCTACTTTGTCGCCAAATTCCAATGCTCCACCTTCCATAGCAATGGCGATGGTGTTTCCTGCCTCAATGGAATCAAGGCCGAGATCATTGCATTCATACGTCATTTTAGCAATATAGTCCAGGTCATCGATACCACAGTTGGCTCCTAAAGCCCAGGCGGTTTCGTATTCCACGCAGGAGACCAAGGCGTCACCCTTCTCGTCCGGATAAATGTTAGAGCATTTGATAATGCAGCCGGTGTGGCAGCCGTGTCCGGTCATTCCTCCGCCGCGTTTCTCAACCATTTCTGCTACCATTTCACCAGAGATCAAAGAAGCACCTTCAAATTGTCCGGCGCTGAAGTTCCTGGTAGGCAGTCCCCCGGCTTCATTGATGATGTTCATCAATACATTTGTTCCATATAAATTGAGACCGCCACCTGGTTTGGTCAGATCGTGACTCATGATGGCATCGGTGAGTTTCTTACGACCAGTCTTAAAAAGATCCATGTCCGCGACCTCAACTCCGGGACCATCTGTGTCGTCTACCACGATAGCTTTGACACCCCGGGCACCCATGACCGCGCCCAACCCACCACGACCGGCATACCGACCAGGTTTGTTCTCCGGGTCGTTGACACTAATACCGGCATTGGACAACTTTTTCTCTCCAACCTGTCCGATACCGATGACTGCCGGTTCGTTGGGATATTTCTTCCAGATGATTTCGTCCACTTCGTACATTCCCTTGCCGAGAATGTCATCTGCGTTCTCGAATTTTACGCCGTCTTTGGTGATGGCCAGGGTGTACCATTTCCCTTTTTCGGGAACTCCCTCAATAATAATGGCAGCCAGACCGAGCTTGGCAATTTTTTGGGCGCTTATTCCACCGGAGTTGCTCTCCTTAATTCCCCCAGTAAGAGGGCTTTTCCCGCCAAATGAAGTTCTCCCGCTACTGGGCGCTGCCGGGGTACCGGAAACCCAACCGGGGGCAATGACCAATTTGTTGTTGGGGCCTAACGGGTGGCAGGTTGGGTCAACCTCGTTGGCAACGATTGCGGAGGTTAATCCTCTACCGGCCCATTTTGCCCACTTTCCGGGGATTTCCTCGTACTCATAAGATAAAGCACCCATATTTATTCTAAGTATTTTTTTTGCCATCATTCCTCCTTAGGGATCGTTTGATTCCAATTTTCATGTTTTTCGATAAGTATTCCGCATTGGTCCGCTTTCCTCCATGGCTGCTTTGAGCGAGTCGGAGATGCGGATTCCATCACGGTATTGATAGGGCCACATATGTCGTATAGAAAAAATACCTACATGCTCTCCATTATGAAGGACTTCATCTTTTGAAGCATACAGTCCAGGGGCATCATAGAGAACTGCGTTAACAAAAAGATAT
>Ga0255055_10001417_pt1 | contig 17583 bp, 21 predicted proteins | sample JV7_2_27_MG_FD_188633 | JGI IMG/M metagenome (GOLD analysis project Ga0255055, IMG submission 188633) | Seawater microbial communities from Jervis Inlet, British Columbia, Canada - JV7_2_27 | ecosystem: Environmental > Aquatic > Marine > Inlet | place: Canada: British Columbia | collected... | reverse complement strand
TTCGGATAATAAAGAGAATCCCCATAATGAAGAGAATGAATGAGAGCAGGAGATCAATATAGTTCACGTTTCACGTTCTCCACATGAAGCAACTGTGAATTCCTGTCAAGGTGGAAGGTACGACGTCAGCCTGCTGTGGATGGAAGAGTGAAATGGAAAATTGTGCCCTGATTCCCACTTGATTGCGCCTCAATCGTACAACTGGCCGTTTCAAGCGTCTTCCTTACAAGCGCAAGCCCGATTCCGTAGCCCTGGCCGCTTCCCTCTGAGTCCTCTCGATGAAAGATCTCGAAGATGCGTTCAACACTCTCTGTTTGTATACCGATGCCGTTGTCCTCCACGAAAAATCCATGATATCTGTTCTGCTCAGTGGAAAAGGTACCGATGCGTATATATGATTTTACATCCCTGCGTGCATACTTCACGGCATTGTCAATCAGGTTTGTCAAAATGCTGCGCATACCACTCATGTAGAAGCGAACCCTTGGAAGGGGACTTGACACCTGAAAGTCTATATCCTTCTCTTTAAACTGAACGGTATAATTGTCGCCGATCTCCCGGATCACCGCTTCAGTATCGATGTCGATCCACTCCTCCTCGTGTTTTCCAATCCTCGAATACTCGAGCAGCCCTTCTGTGATCTCTTCCATGGCTGAAACATTCGCATTGATTCTTTTAAGCAGGAAACGTCCCTCATTGTCCTCTGTCTCGTCGAAGTATTCCTTTGAGAGCATCTCTGAAAAGGATTTGATGGAAAGTATGGTGGCTTTAAAATCGTGAGCCATGGTGTAGTAGAGGCGTTCCATTTCAAGCAGCTTTTCATTCTTTTCCACAAGGGCATCGTGTTTGGAGATTGCCCGGGTGAGCCTTGTTTTTAGTTCGCTTGAATTGATCGGTTTTGAAATATAGTCGGATGCTCCGAAGTACATGGCGTCCACTGCACTGTTGTAGGAGCTGTATGCAGTGATGAGAATGACTTCGGTGTCAGGCTGTATCTCCTTTGCGCACTGCAGAACCTGAATACCGTCAACATCGGGCATGACCAGATCAGTGATGATGAGATCGTAGTTGTTGCTCTCAATGAGCTTGATAGCCTCTCTGCTGTCTGTGGTTTTTTCGACAGAGAAACCGCTGCCGAACTCCTGGAATACATGCTCAAAGCTCTCGATGACAAGCTCATCATCATCAACGATGAGTATTCGGTGCTTGATCGCAGGACTCCTGGTTGCCAGCGTACTCATAGGACAGGTTAACTTTGGGTGGATTATCACTTTTTGATATAATTACCGCTTGCAGCTCTGCCCTATTATAGTTCTCGGGTCAGAAATGTCAATCTAAAAGTCGATCGCTCAGGCGAATATTGCTGCACTATTCGAAATCAACTTCCGGTACTTCCCTGGCACCCTCGTCGATTTCAAAGTATTCTTTCTTCTCGAATCCCATTCTTCTTGCAATAGTCGACGCCGGGAACCTTCGTATCTTGGTGTTGAATACCCTGACTGAGTCGTTGTAGCGCTTTCTCGCCACTGCAATGCGGTTCTCGGTTCCTGCAAGCTCATCCTGTAGTCTGATGAAGTTGACATTGGACTTCAGGTCAGGATAGCGTTCGACAATGACCAGCAGCCGGCCCAGGGCGCTTTGCAGTTGATTGTACCCCTGGGCAGTTTCACCGACAGTCTGAGCGCCGGCAAGTTTTGCCCGTGCTTCGGCTATCTGTGTGAACACCTCCCTCTCATGCGCTGCATACCCCTTTACCGTTGCGACGATATTGGGGATGAGGTCGTTTCGCCGCTGCAGCTGATTGTCGATCTCTGACCAGGCCGCATCAATACCCTCCTCGAGCGTGACGAGTGTATTTCGTGTACCGATATACCAGGCCCCATATATGATGAGCAACAGCGCAACAACTGCAACCACTACGATTATGCCGGTGAGTTTGCCTCGAGCCATATTATCTCTCCTTTAAATTAAAAAGGTGACAGCTCACTAAATTATGATTCCAAAAATGAATTGAGTTTAAATCTGTAATCATAATTTAGTGAGCTGTCACCTTTTTTAACCTTTTTTATTTAAAAGCTACCGGAGGCTCCTCCGCCACCGAAGCCTCCCCCGCCGAAACCGCCGCCAAAACCAGAACCGCCCGATCCAAATCCGCCGCCGTAGAAACCCCTCCTTGAGGCAGTCCTGCCCATGAACAGAAGGGGCCAGAATAGGAAGCGGCCGCCGCCGAAGAAGAGAGCAAAGATGATGAACATGATGAGGCCAATGGGTATTCCTGGACGTGTGTATCTCCTGCTCTCGCCCAACTGGTAATCGCCAAGCTCGACATCATACTCCTTGGCGATGATCCCGGCAACGGCCTGTACACCCTTCAGCAATCCTGTGCCGTACTCACCAGCTTTCAGAGAGGGCAGCATTGACTGATCACGGATTTCACCTGCCAGGCCGTCGGGTATGACCCCTTCGAGACCATAGCCCACTTCGAGCCTGACTTTTCTTTCCCGCATTGCAAGTAGCAGCACTATTCCCGTATCCTCTCCCTTTTTTCCCACACCCCATATGGTGGCAAGCTCGATCGCATACTCTTCGATCGATCCATAGGGCTCTATGCTCTGTATCGTAACCACCGCAATCTCAGCGCCTGTCTTCTGCTGAAGGGCTCCGGCAATTGCCTCCATCTCTGCGCTCGAACTGGAATCGATGACTCCGGCAAAATCGTTTACAAAACCCACCGGATCGGGCAGCTTTTGGGCCCAGAGCTGACCAGCGAGGAGGGTTAATAGCAGTATCGCAGGAAAAACGCACACACTTTTTTTCATTACGAGGGCTCTCCGATCGATTTTCCTTAGTCCTTGATTTCCATCTTGTCAACGATAATGATGAGTTTTTCAAGAGTGGTGAGGGTTTGTGCGGCCAGGTCCCACACATCCATCTTTGCGCCCACCCTCAGCTCGAGCAGCTTCTTCATAGGGTCGGCATCGATCTCAAAAATTCTTGAAACCTCATCGATGATGGCCGCTCCCTCCGGTGGAATATCCTTTAATCCCTTCAGACTGAGAAGCCCTCTGCACAGTGCCTTCAGAGTCCCGTACAGTATTTTCAGGTTTGCCGCAAGCACACTTTTTCGTCCCCGTGATGCGATGAGCACCTGTCGAAGCGAGGCAACACTTCCTCGAAGCCTCTCCTCGAGTTGATGCCGCAGATTCACTTTTTTCAGAATGAGTGATGCGGTTTCATCATTGCCGGAGAGCACTCTGTTTCGTTCCCTGATATCCGCATATTCCATGGGGAACACATCCGCAGAGTTGATAAACTCGCCTTTCGTGAGGATCAGGGGGGTTATATTATACTTTCGCATCATACGGGAAGCCCTTTTGCCTAAGAGCCCGATACGTTCCGAGTCGGAATGCTCCAGAATAACGAGCAGGTTTACGTCAGACACTCCGCGAGCGAAGTCACCGCTCACATAACTGCCATACAGCATAACCGAGAGAAGGTTGCTGCCGAATGTCTCCTTTAATTGGGCGAGATAGGACTTCTCAACGGCTTCATGCAAAGCGGATTCCTTTGACATACTGTGCCTCTCCTACGATTTATTCTTCTGATACCTCAACACATGTAAAATGTACTAGTACAGGTTTCATTCATCAAGGTGTACATACTGCTGCTCTATGCTCTGTTCAAAGAGATAAAAAGGGTGTATCATGAAACTGTAGATAAAACAGGAGGGAGGTGATCTCACATGGCACTGAAAAAGCCCCGCTTTGCAGGCTCCTGGTATCCTCGTACCGGGAGGGAGTGCGAGCGCAGCATGAAGCAGTACGATGATGAGCTCCAGTCTCACTTAGGCGAGCATGAGTTGCTCTCTTCCGGTATCGCAGGCGGCATTGTACCCCATGCGGGATGGTTCTTTTCGGGAAAAACGGCATATGCTGTATTTAACCGTATAGCGAAGAGGGCTGCTGAATCGGGAACGGTTCCTGATCTCTTTTTTGTATTCGGCATGCATCTTGCTCCCGGCGGTCCCAACTACCTCTTTATGGACGATGGGTTTGAAACTCCTCTCGGTGCAATTCGGTTGAATAGAGAAGCGGCTGAGAATCTCTCGATGCAGTTTGATATGGTACGCGAAACAGCAGAGGATTCCGTGTCTGACAATACCATTGAGCTGCAGCTTCCCTTTATAAAACATCTTTTCCCTGAGGCAGAAATCGTGACTGTCGGCGTCTCCCCTGACGAGAAGGCTGTGGCGATCGGTGAAGCGGCTTTTGAGATTGCACGAGAGCTTGAAAGAAAGCCATGTTTCATAGGAAGCACAGATCTTACACATTACGGCCCGAATTACGGCTTTACTCCCCAGGGTATAGGAAAACAGAGTGTCAGGTGGGTAAAGGAGCAGAATGACAGAGAGATCATTGAATCCTTTCTTAGGGCAAAACCCCGGGAAGTGATACAGAGGGCCCTGGCCTCTCACAATGCATGCTGCTCAGGCGCTGCAGCAGCAGCCATTGCATCTGTGCGCAGGGGAGGTGCAGAGCAGGGATTTCTTGTCGATTATACGACCAGCTATGATCGTCATCCAGACTCAAGCTTCGTCGGGTATGCCGGTGTTCTCTATTAGGTTCAGGCTTACCCTCTTCGGGTATTCCTGTCCTATCTGTTTGAGCCCGAGTATCATGGTTGTCATTATTGCAGCGACTGAAGTTTCGGCAGCATCTTTTACCTGTATGGATATATACCCCTCACGCATTTTCCATGTTACCCCTTTGGGGTCATAGTGCAGCAGTCCCGCAAGAGCGGTCTCAGTAATTGCTGAAACTGCGGCACAGACAATATCAGAGCCGGCCTTTCCACCTCCGTGACCGCTTACCTCCACTTCGCATACTCTGTCGCCTGTGACGGCAACAACTATTTCGATCATGAATTACCCCGGCATCCGCGGATAAGCCTCGCGTGGGAAAAGTGTTTCCTCTATGCACGATATTGGGTACAATAGGGGAAGCCTCGCGACCAGCTGCTGCTTCAAGAACAGGCTGTCGTAACAAGGCGAAGCCGACCCAAGAGCACCCTGATGAGCTATAAGGTCCTCGTCATCATCCTGTTCTCACTATCATATTGTGGAATAGTAACCTTTACCAGAAAAAAGACCTACGTTGCCGGTGCAGGAGCCCTGCTTCTCATACTGGTTCATGCCCTTTTCAGGGCTCAATCGACCACACACTGGATTCAGTTCATTTTTCATGCCATAAACTGGAATGTGCTCGGCATATTCCTTGGAACCCTGCTCATTGCTGAGGCATTCATCGAGTCAGAGGTTCCTGCCCTTATTGCCCATATTCTCGTCAACCGTTCCAGGAATGTGGGTATGGCGGTCTTTTCCGTATGCGTCATGACAAGCCTGCTCTCGGCCTTTATAGAGAATGTTGCCACCGTACTCATCGTCGCTCCCATTGCACTTGCCATAGCAAAAAAGCAGAACATATCGCCAGTGCCCTTTATTATCGGGCTTGCGATATCCTCCAATCTGCAGGGTACGGCAACACTTATCGGTGATCCCCCCAGTATGATACTCGCTGGATACATGGGGCTCAACTTCAACCAGTTCTTTGTTCTAAACGGGAAACCTGGAATATTCTTCGCCGTACAAGTGGGGGCGGTGATATCATTCGGGATTCTCTATCTGTTCTATAGAAAGTACAAGGATCCCATTATACCCTCACCAAAACCGGCAGTTAAAAGCTGGTTTCCAACCGTCATCATACTGCTCATGATTCTGCTTCTGGCCGCATCCTCCTTCATCGATCCCGGTTTTTCCCATTACGGGGGCATCATCTGTATGGTGCTAGGTTCAATCTGTATACCCTGGTTCTGTACTGTCGGGAAATGCAGCGGCAGAGACCTCTTGAAGAAACTCGACATTGACACCATATTTTTTCTTGCGTCCATTTTCATCCTCGTGGGAAGTCTTACTGAGGCGGGCCTCATGAATGATATCGCCATGGGCGTCCAAAAATTCCTGGGTGAAGACCAGTTTGTGATCTATACCTTTTTTGTCTGGTTTTCCGTGCTGATTTCGGCATTCGTGGACAATGTACCCTATATAACGGCAATGCTTCCGGTTACGCAGATCATATCACAGAACCTCAGTGTATCTCCCTATCTGGTAGTTTTCGGCCTGCTCATTGGGTCATGTCTGGGGGGCAACATCACGCATGTGGGAGCCGCGGCGAATGTGGTTGCAGTTTCCATTCTGAGGCGGGAGGGCTATCACGTTGGTTTGAGGGAGTTTGGCAGAATCGGGCTGCCCTTTACGCTGGGAGCGACGGCAGGTTCATATCTCTTTGTCTGGTTTATGTGGAGGTAAGAACCGATTGTTAAAATTTTATTGCAATTTTCCCTGATTGTCATTATGCTAAAAAAGCCTTGCCGGCGTAGTTCCGTAGTCAAACCCAATGACATGATACCTGGAGTAGATCGATGAAGCTTTTTTCCTTCAAGGGAGGGCTGCACCCACCGGAGATGAAAGAGCTGGCCGAAAGCAGCCCCATAAGGAAGGTGGAGATTCCAAATACTCTCACCGTACCGCTTGTGCAGCACATTGGCGCTCCCTGCAAACCAACGGTTGAGGTCGGGCAGCAGGTCAAAGAGGGGCAGATCATCGGTGAGACACAGGCCTTTGTTACAGCACCTGTGCATGCACCTGTGTCCGGAAAGGTGAAGAAGATAGAAAATGCACTCCATCCCCTGGGAATAAAGGCACCTGCAGTAATACTCGAGCTTGGTGAGGGGGAGGAGAAGGAATATATGGAACCCCTCGGAGATGATCCTGACACACTTGACCCAAAACAGATGCTCGAAGCGGTGCAACAGGCGGGAATCGTGGGGATGGGTGGTGCAACCTTTCCGGCGCATGTTAAGTTTGCACCCCCCAAGGACAAGATCATCAACACCTTCATTCTCAATGGGTGTGAATGTGAACCCTATCTCACGGCCGACTACCGGCTGATGCTCGAGCGTGGTGAAGATGTTCTGCTCGGTACACGGATGATATCAAAGATACTGGGAGTGAAAAGAACCATCGTTGGAATTGAAGAAAACAAACCTGAAGCCATTGAGAACCTCCGGAAGCTTGCTGGAAACAGCGGCGTAGAGGTTCAGGTGGCCCAGACGAAGTACCCACAGGGTGCAGAGAAAATGCTCATCAAGGCACTGCTGGACCGTGAAGTTCCGTCAGGAGGGCTGCCCATGGATGTAGGCGTGGTCGTGTCCAATGTGGGGACGGCAGTGGCGGTATGCGAAGCGGTGCGGGACGGCAAACCGCTGATCGACCGTGTTGTGACGGTAACGGGTGATGGTGTAAAAAATCCCGGCAACTTCCTTGCACGAATCGGGACAAGTGTGCAGAGTCTTGTCGATCAGGCAGGCGGCACGGTCGGTACGGTTGGAAAACTCATCATGGGAGGGCCCATGATGGGTCTGGCACAATCATCCTTTGACATACCGGTGATAAAGGGAACGTCGGGCATACTTATCATGCAGGAGCAGAAGGAGATGCATCAAAACCATCTCCCATGCATAAAGTGCTCTTTCTGTGTACAGGCCTGTCCGGTTTACCTCATCCCCTCTCGCCTCTCCATTATTGCAGAGGCGCAGAACTGGAAAAAGGCTGAGGAATACGGGGTCAATGACTGTATCGAATGCGGCTGCTGTTCCTATGTATGTCCTTCGAAGCGTCCTATTGTACAGTTCATCAAGACGACAAAAATGAAATTGCGCCAGCTCAAAGCAACGGAGAAATGATCAATGGGAGATGAAGCCCAAGCTCTGATTCTTTCAACATCACCGCATGCGAAGAGCGCCGACTCTGTCGGTAAAATCATGGGGACAGTCAATATAACCCTCTTACCTGCTGTGGCTTTCAGCATCTATCAGTTCGGTCTCTATGTGCTCGCCATGTATGCAGTTTCAATTTCAACATGCCTTGCTGCAGAATACCTTGTGGTTCGCTGGCGCAAGAGGCCCTTCTCGCTCAAGGATGGAAGCGCCCTTGTGACAGCAATATTGCTGGTGATGGTGTTGCCGCCCCGTTTTCCGCTCTACGGTGTTGTTCTCGGCGCTGTCGTTGCAGTTGTCATTGGCAAGCAGATATTCGGGGGTATTGGATACAATATATTCAACCCTGCGCTTGTCGGACGGGCCTTTCTCGCTGCAGCCTATCCTGTATGGATAACATCATGGACTGCACCCCGCATCTGGGTTGACGGGGGTATCATGGCTTCTGCAGCGGATGCGGTGAGCACGGCCACACCTCTTGCCCTCATGAAATTCGATGGTGCTGTTACCGCAGCTGTTGATCTTTTTCTCGGAAGAGTCGGCGGTTCGGTCGGTGAGACAAGCGCCCTGCTTCTTATACTCGGAACAATCTATCTCATTGCGAAGAGGTACATCAAGTGGAGAATTCCACTTTCCATTTTCATCACGGTAGCCGTTCTTGGAGGAATTTTTCACCTCATCAATCCTGCACGCTTTCCCAATCCGCTGTTTCATCTCTTTGCCGGCGGTCTTATGATCGGTGCGCTGTATATGGCAACGGACATGGTGACCTCTCCAATCACCAACAGAGGGTGTATATACTTCGGGGCCGGCATTGGCCTGCTGGTCATTGTGATACGCCTCTTCGGCGGGCTGGCAGAGGGCGTGATGTACGCGATTCTTTTCATGAATGGACTGGTACCCCTCATCAACCGGGCTACAAAACCGAGGATCTTCGGCACAGGAGCTCAAAATGAATAGACGACTCAAGATGCTGCTCATTATGACGCTGTTCGCGTGCATTTCCGGTGGCGTGCTTTCTCTCGTATACCTCTTCAGTGCCCCGCTCATTGAGGCCAATATGCTGGAGGAGGAGAGGCGTTCAATATTCAACGTCCTTCCCGGCATCGATTCCTATGAAGAGAGAATCGAAGGAGATATGAAATATTTCGAGTGCAAAGACACATCGGGAGTAGTTGTGGGATATGCATTGCCTGCACAGGGAAACGGCTATCAGGGAGTGATCAAACTTATGGTGGGTCTCACGCCCGACCTGTCCGAAATTACAGGCATCAGCATTCTCGAGCAGGTCGAAACACCCGGATTGGGTGGACGAATCAGCGAGCAGGTCTTTCAGGGCCAGTTTCGGGGAATAAAAACCCAGCCTGTCGTGGGATACGTGAAGAATCGGGTCCCGGACAAGGATACGGATATACAGGCTGTAACCGGTGCAACGATTTCTTCGCGTTCGGTGGTAACGATTATCAACAGGAACATCGCAAAGTTCAGGGATATTCTGTAGAACCGGTATCTGGAGGAGTCATGGCTGCAAAGGATGACAGGAAAGGCATTGGCGTTGAATTCATAAAGGGGTTCTGGAAAGAGAATCCCATACTTGTCATGCTGCTGGGCATGTGCCCCACGCTTGCGGTAACGACGTCAGCCATCAATGGCCTCACCATGGGTCTTGCCGTTGTATTTGTACTTACCTTCTCGAGCCTCATTGTATCCATGGTTCGCAACATTGTTCCAAAGCAGGTCCGTATACCCGTATTCATTGTTATCATAGCAACCTTTGTGACCATGGTTGACCTGTTCCTCAAGGCATTTCTGCTCGACCTCAGCAAGGCCCTCGGTCCCTTCATCCCCCTTATCGTGGTGAACTGTATCATTCTCGGCAGAGCAGAGGCCTTTGCATCAAAGAAAAGTGTGTTCCTCTCGGTAATCGACGCCCTTGGAGTCAGCTTCGGCTTTACCATAACACTCATTCTTCTGGGCGGTATTCGTGAGGTTCTGGGTATGCGCACCTTCTTTGGTCTTCCCGTTCTTGGTGAAGGATTCGAACCGTGGATCGTCATGCTCCTGCCTCCCGGTGCGTTCATCACGCTGGGACTCCTGCTGGGTGTTAAAAACAGTATTGATAAGAGATTGAAGGAAAAGCGCTCGCGCTAACTCGCGCCAGCTCGTGTTAGATGGAGGTTCACTGTGGAAGCCATTCTTATTTTCATATCAGCCGTGCTGGTGAATAACTTCGTACTCTCCTATTTTCTCGGGATTTGTCCCTTTATCGGTGTGTCCGAACACATTGAGTCATCGGTAAGTATGGGTTTCGCCGTTACCTTCGTTCTTACGCTGTCGGCAGCCATAACATGGCTCATCAACAACTATATACTGATTGCATTCAACGTTCCCTTTCTGCAGTACGTATCATTTATCATCGTGATTGCCTCACTGGTTCAGTTCGTAGAGATGTTTATACGGAAGAGTTCAAAGACACTGTACGATGCTCTCGGCATATACCTTCCTCTTATCACAACGAACTGCGCCATTCTCGGTCTCGCGCTCTTTGGCGCGCTCAGGGAATACTCATTTATTGAGAATATCGTATTCGGCATCGGTGCCGGTCTGGGATTTACGCTCGCACTTGTTATTATGGCAGGTATCAGGGAGGAGCTTGATCTCGCCGATGTACCTGAGCCCCTAAAGGGAGCTGCCATTACGCTGATTATCGCCGGTCTGCTCGCCCTTGCGTTCATGGGTTTTGCAGGGCTTATCTCGGTCTAGGGTGGAGTTAATCATGGGAATATTTGTGCTGATCATCTCGGTCGCCAGCATGGGCGGAATTGGCCTCATACTGTCTCTGATACTTGTTGTTGCGGATAAGAAACTGGCCGTAAAGGAAGACCCCCGGGTGGAGCAGGCCCTTGAGGCTCTCCCGGGTATCAATTGCGGTGCCTGCGGATTTGCCGGGTGCGCTGGATTTGCGGCCGCTGTTGCTGAAGGCAAGGTGAGCGTGTCCGGGTGCAAGCCGGGAGGACAGGATGTGGCAGCTCAGCTTGCGCAGATACTGGGGGTGGAGGAAGCAGAGGCTGAAACACCGAAAAAAGCGCGGGTTTTTTGCAGCGGCGGTTTTGAAGAGGCGGTACGCGACAAGGTGTACATAGGCGTGCGAACCTGCGAAGCGGCGCATATCGTTGGCGGTGAAAAGGCCTGTCTATACTCATGCATCGGGTATGGGGATTGTGTAGACGCCTGTCCATTTGACGCCATGTATATGGATGAGAACGGGCTTCCCGTAGTTATCTTGGAAAAATGTACCGGTTGTGGAGAATGTGTAAAGGCCTGTCCTAGAAACATCATGGGCCTGACCGATGCAGATGAGATGGTTCACGTGTACTGCAGGTCACGGGACAAGGGCCCGGTGGTTCGCAAGATATGTTCAGCCGGCTGTATTGCATGCAAGCTCTGTGAGAAGGACGACGATACCGATGCAGTGAAGGTGGTTGATAATCTTGCCGTCATTGATTATAGTGTACACAAGGAGCCACTCAAGGCAATAGAGCGCTGTCCAACCAAGGTGATACGGGTCTCCGAGCCGGTGCCGGGTTTTGAAAGAGAGAAGGCCCGGAAAGGTTGAGAGTATGTTCGGAAAGGGCGTTCACGGAGAGGAAGGTGAAGTAACGGCACTGCACGGCAACCGGGCAACGGTTAAGATTCAGGCTGGAAAGGGCTGCGAACGATGCCGGTTATGCACCCCTGTTTCTGATACTGAAATGATCGTTGAGGCCTCCTTTTCAAGCCAGGTCCACATTGGCGATCGTGTGGTCCTCGGTTTCCGCCCTGGAGTAATCGTACAATCCGCTTTTATCCTCTATCTCATCCCTCTTATCAGTCTCATACTTGGGTACTACGTCGGTAAGCTTCTCTTCAGGATGTGGATAATGCCCGGCAAGGAGGAACTATTCCCGGCACTGACATCGCTGGTGTTTCTCTTTGCCTCATTTGTCCCCATCCGGCTCTACGATCGAAGGAAGGAAAAGGATAAACGCTTCCGGGTGTACATTCAAGGGCCGAAATGACAAAACTAAAAAAAACGCTCATCACTGTAATTGCATCCCTTGTAGGGCTCTACCTGCTTATGATATTTATCCTGCTCAATCTTCCGTATCATGTTTTCATTTCGAGAGCAGACCTCAGCCTTCGCTCGCAATACAGGGTCGGATTGACAGTCGGCCAGGTGTCCTACAGGTATCCCTTCAAGCTGCATATGCGCGAAGTCCGTATCATGCAGGAAGACGATACCTTTGTCATGCACTTTGATAATCTGCTGCTGCGGCTCAGGCTTTTCTCATTCGCTTCCCAGAAATCATTCGAGATAAGCGGAAGCGGTCTCGGTTTTCAAAGTCAGTGGATCGATTTTTCCGGAGCATCACTGAATCTTGTCGCAAAAGTACGTCTTTTGCCTCTCATTCGAGGAGTGGAGGGGAACCATGTCACATCACTGCAGCTTGTGACAGGCGGTGCTGATGTGGAACGGGTGCTTATATCGGGGTTTGAGTTGAGCGATCTCCGTCTCAATCAGGTCCAGCTGTTCCTCACCGGTGACAACGAGGGTTTTACCGTGGAGCGCGGTGTGCTCAGTGCCGATGTGGTAAGATCAGAGCTCGAGGGCAGACTGGGTTTTCAGAATCTCGATATGGTTTTGAGTGTTATTCTGACAGATGAATTTTACAATAGATTTGGCGATTTACGCACACTTATAGATTCCTTTTTCAGGGATGGCACACTGAAGATGAAGATACAGGGCAGTATGGCAAATCCACGGGCCAGTTTAACACGTTGATGCTATGATTACTTTGAGGTCGGAGGGATCATCCATTTGAGTCAAAGCAAGATACTTATCGCAGATGACAATCTCGACATGATATACCTCATCAAAAAGGGGTTCGAGGGACAGGGGTATGATATCATTGAGGCTCATGATGGCGATGAGGCCTTTCGGAAAATTGTGAAAGAAAAACCCGATCTTGTGCTTCTCGATTTGAAGATGCCCAGACGCCACGGTCTTGACGTTCTGCGGGATATTCGAAGCAGTGAAGAGCTGAAAGACATACCCGTCATAGTCCTGACCGTTGTTTCCGACACGGACGAAAAGATTACGGCACTCGAGGAGGGGGCGAATGATTTTCTCCTTAAGCCGCCGCTCACCTCAGAACTCAGGGCCCGTGTAAACACGCAGCTCACCCTGCGCAATGCACGGCAGGCGTTGATCGACTATACACACAAGCTGGAAGAGGCCGTGGGGAACAAGACCAGTGAGCTTAGGAAGTATGCCAGCCGTCTCGAGGAGATGGTGGAGGACAAGGTCGGCGTCATAAAGCAGCAGAATGAGGAGCATCTCCTGGATATGAAATCAGCGGCAAAGATTCAGCGAAGCCTGCTTCCAGAAAACTTTCCCACTGTTGGAGGTGTTCGTTTTTTTGCACGATACATTCCATGTGAACGTATTGGTGGGGATTTTTACAACGTTTTTCAGATCGATGAACACACCGTGGGATTCTTTATAGCCGATGTTTCCGGCCATGGAGTTCCTTCGGCCATGATTACCATCTTTCTCAAGCAGGAAATTTCATATTACGCGAAGAGGGTGCATAAAAACGGCCGGTACAGGGTGGTCAGTCCGAAAGAAGTGCTGCACAGGTTCAATCGAAGTTTTATTGAGAACAAAATCGGTGAGGGCTCCTACTTTGTGACCATTGCGTATTGTATGTACGATGTACATGAAAAAAAACTGACTGTGTCCATTGCAGGGCACCACGCGCTCCCCGTCATCAAGAGGAAGGATGGAACGCTTGAGCCTATCGAATTGCAGGGATTTCCCATAGGCTGGTTTGAAGTGGATGAGGAGTACAAAGAGCGGCACTATTCGCTCGAAGCAGGGGATACGCTCTTTCTGTACACCGATGGCCTGCTCGATATCGCACGTGGAGAAGGACGCATTGACTTCGACACAGTGCACGCACTTTTTCAGAGAGATGACATGGAGAAGGCTCTTGATCGTATGCTGAAAAGCTATACCAAGCGAAAGGGGAGTGAACGGGACGACGTCACCCTCCTTGCCATGAATATCAAAAGTTAGTGGGACCGAGCACAACATGCACTTCTCACCCGGCCTGTATTGAAGTAAATTCTCTACACAAAAGGAATGTCCGGAGACAGCCATGGCACGTGAACTCGTGCGCGATTCGAACCGCATCGTCATTAAAATAGGCACGAGGGTGCTCACAGAGGATGACAACAGGCTCTCCCACGCCACTATTGCAGCACTGGTGGAGCAGATATCGACAATGCTGCCGGGTCGCGAGTTCATTATCGTTTCATCGGGTGCCATCGCCCTTGGGCTGAGTCGAATGGGGATGGCTATGAGACCGCGGCAGATTGACATGCTTCAGGCTGCGGCTGCAATGGGACAGAGCAGGCTTATGCATGCCTATGAAGCGGAATTTGCAAAGAGCAGCCATGAAACGGCACAGATCCTGCTTACCTATGAGGACATTCAGAACCGTAAACGTTACCTGAATATCCGGAATACCATATTTGCCCTCTGGTCAAAAAATGTGGTGCCAATTGTCAATGAGAATGACACGGTATCATTTTCCGAGATTCGATTCGGAGACAATGATATCCTTGCAGCACATCTTGCAAACATGATTGATGCGGATCTTCTTCTCATGCTCACAGATATGGACGGTGTATATGAGGAAGATCCAAGGGAAAACGCTGGTGCGAAGATTGTGGATGAAGTTCCCCGCATTACCAGTCGTATTCGGAACATGGTATATGGAAAGGAATCAGCCCTCTCATCAGGGGGTATGGAGTCGAAGCTCCGGGCAGTGGAAATTGCAACCAAAGGTGGTATTGGAACCGTTATTACGAACGGGAAGCGCATCGATTTACCCTCGCTTCTGTCGGGAGATCCTGTGGGAACCTACTTTATTCCATTTAAGAGGAAGCTGAAGGGCAGAAAAAAATGGATTGCCTTCAATCCAACTACCGAGGGTACAATTATTATTGACAGCGGTGGCGAAGCGGCAATTGTCAGGGACAAGAAATCGCTGCTTCCAGTCGGAGTGAGAGAGGTTGTCGGAGATTTCCGTTTAGGAAGCAATGTATCAATTCAGAATGAGGAACACAGGGAGATTGCCAGGGGCTTGAGTAATTTCTCCAGTGAGGAGATCGGTCTCATAAAGGGCCTCAACACAAGGCAAATTCCCGACGTGCTGGGCACAGAATCATGTTTCGACGAGATTGTACACAGAGACAACATGGTAATACTCGTATAGGAGAAGTTTCATGGATATTGAGACGTACATCGAATCCCTCTGCCGTGAGGCGAAAGAGGCCTCAATTATACTCCGCTCTGTCCGGGCGGAGCAGAAGAACAGCGCTCTTGAGCGCATTGCACAACTCATCAGGGAACGAAAGGATGAAATAATCCGCGAAAACAAGATAGATTGCGATCGGGGCAGAGAGGCGGGCCTTTCTAAGGCCTTTCTTGACAGGCTTCAACTTACCGAATCCCGTGTACTGGATATGATATCTTCTATGGAAGAGATCGTATCCATGGAAGACCCTGTCGGTGAGATTACCGGTGTGAGACGGCCCCAGGGTTTCCTGCTCGAAAAGGTTCGAGTCCCCATTGGTGTGGTTGCAATGATTTTCGAGTCCCGCCCCAACATAACCGTAGATTCGGCAGCCCTGTGTCTCAAGTCGGGAAACAGCGTGGTGCTCAGAGGAGGAAGTGATGCACTGTCGAGCAACCGGGTGCTTGCTTCAATTATAAGGGAGGGGCTTACCCAGTCCGGTCTTCCGGCACACTCTGTTCAGCTTGTTGAGCGCATAGAACATGAAGGTGTGAGCGCGCTTGTAAGGCAGAACCGGTATGTTGATCTGGTTATACCGCGAGGTGGGGAATCGCTCATTAAGCGCGTTGCCCGTGAGGCGACAGTGCCGGTTATAAAGCATTTCAAGGGTGTCTGCCATCTCTATGTGGATGAGGATTGCGACCAGGCCATGGCCGAAGAGGTCGTGTACAATGCCAAGGTGCAGCGGCCTGCCACCTGCAACGCCCTTGAAACGCTTCTCGTTCATGAAAAGGCAGCGTCCATGTTCCTCCCGCGAATACAAAAGCGTCTCAATGATGTCGAGCTCAGAGGCTGCGCCAGATCGAAAGAGATACTGCCCGATATCGGTGATGCCGCCCAGGAAGACTTCTTTGCAGAGTATCTCGACCTGAGGCTTTCCGTGAAAATAGTCGAATCGCTGGATGAGGCAATGGAGCATATTGAAGTATACGGGAGCAGCCACACAGATGGCATTCTTTCGAATAATATTGCAAACATCGAACGATTCGTCTCTTCTGTGGACTCAGCCGTACTCACCGTGAACGCATCAACCCGCCTCAGCGATGGCGGTATTTTCGGCCTCGGTGCTGAGATCGGAATCAGTACGGATAAGCTCCATGCGCGGGGTCCAATGGGCGTTAAGGAGCTCACCACCTATAAGTGGGTTCTTCGTGGTGCAGGGCATATCAGGGAATAGAGTAAAACGTCTGCGTAAAAGCATTTCTCCTTAAAGGTATTCCCAATTTGTGTCGTTCATTTTTGTAGAATGATACAGATACTGAAAAAGCACATAAGCACCATTATCTATGTTTCCCTCATCGTACTTGCTGTCTGGATCAGCTATATAATCGTGTATGGGAAGGGTGGAATCGTCAGGCGAAGGAACCTGGAATCTCAGATAATCGAGCTGAAGAGAGAGATTCGTGAGCTCGAAATCAGCAGCGGGATGATTGACATAAAGATCCAGAGCATGCGTGAGAACGAGCGTGCCATCGAATCGTATGCCCGGGAGCTCGGATACAGGAAAGAGGGCGAAACCATCTATAAATTTATCGAAAGGGAACAGTAAGGATATAATCATCTTTTTCGTTTTTAAACAGTTCGAGTGCGTTTCACTCGGCTCTTTCGATACCGTAATGTGGTTTCTTTCTTGATTTCAGAGATATTCTCCGATATACTTTTAATGAATTCAAGTTCAGGAAGTATTACATGCACAATGAATTCACCGCTATTGTCGAAAAAGATGGCGACTGGTTTATAGCCTACTGTCCCGAAATACCGGGGGCTAATGGTCAGGGCCGAACAAAAGAAGAATGCCTGAAAAGTTTATCCGATGCGATAAATCTTATTCTACAAGATCGACGAGAAGACTCGCTTCGGGGTATTCCTTGTGATGCAATGCGAGAAATGGTCACACTTGAATGAAACGGCAGGCTCTTCTCAAACACCTCCGTAAGAATGGATGTTGTCTAAAGCGAGAGGGTCGCTCTCATTCACTCTGGTACAACCCCCAAACAGGCCATATAGAGACCATTCCACGCCACACAGAAATTCCTAATAAACTTTCGAAAAAAATCTGTCGCAATCTGTCAATTCCCGAACTGTAAACTCATCTATGCCCACCAACAGTACAAAGTTTCTGTATCATACTTTATTGATACATGAAAGCTTCTGCGGCCTGTTCTACCGGTCAATCTATACAAGCTCATCGATTCCTCAGGTCTCCTGGAAGGGATTAACGATATGATTCGGCAGCGGAAGAGGGACATGGTCCTATACTATTCGATGCACCTACAGTGATTGTCGTTTACTACCCCAACATGTGGTCCCCGTCTCTGATCGATCCAACCATCGCATTCACCTATGG
>Ga0255055_10001416_pt1 | contig 17587 bp, 23 predicted proteins | sample JV7_2_27_MG_FD_188633 | JGI IMG/M metagenome (GOLD analysis project Ga0255055, IMG submission 188633) | Seawater microbial communities from Jervis Inlet, British Columbia, Canada - JV7_2_27 | ecosystem: Environmental > Aquatic > Marine > Inlet | place: Canada: British Columbia | collected... | reverse complement strand
GAAGGGGTTATTGATGATGATTTTTCTAAAGTGTGCTCAAGTTCATCTTTTATGCTTTCAGTGGATAGTGTTGCTGGTGTACACACTCACTATTACAGTAACAGGTTAGTTCGATATTTAGGGTGTGGCGCTTGTACGCTACATTTTGATCCTACAGAAACGTTAAATGAGCAGTTTGTAGGTGGGGTAGACTTAATCTATTTCAAGAGTCCTGAAGAACTGGTTAATATCTTGAAAAATAAATTCGATAGGTATAGTATTGCTTTGAATGGATACAATAAAGTTTTAAATGAATACACTTGGGACACAATTATGTTTCATTTACTGTCAACCGCTTTACCGGAAAAGATGGAGCACTTATGAATGAGCAAATGAATGTAAGTGAGATTCTTGCTGAGTGGAAAGAAAGCGTAGAACAGGATAAATTGAACAGAGCATCGTTGGACCACTTAAGAGATAATAAACAGTTGGTTGGTGTTGAGATAGGTGTCAGTGAGGGTTTGAATGCAGTAGATATGCTGGACAAGCTAGATATAAAAAATCTGTATTTGGTAGACCCTTATAAAGCATTCAGACAGTGGACACAAGAGAAATTGGATGGTCACTTGAAAACTGCCAAACGGACGTTGGCGTATTACGATGAACTTATTACGTGGATAAGAGAACCGTCAGAGTATGCTGTAACTAAGATACCGGATTTGAGTTTAGACTTTGTATATGTTGACGGTAATCATGAGTTCGTAGATGTCGTTAAAGATATAATGTTCTACTGGAACAAGTTGAAATATGGTGGTCTTATGTGCGGGGATAATTTAGAGTATCCAGAAACAGCAAGGGGTGTTTCCGTAACTTTAGATATTCTTAGTGCAGCAGGTAGTCTTGGTATTAATAGGGATTGCAGAACTTTGGATTGGTGGGCATTTAAACTAGCGAAATCGGAGGAGTAGTGATGTATAAGCCTTATCGTGTTCCATTTAATCAAGTTGATTTAGGGTTGACTGTAGACGACATGAAAGTTATCGGTGAGATACTTCGTTCAGGTAACGTAGTGGGTGGAGTTTGGACGGATAGACTTGAAAGGCAGTTTTGTACTGAGTTTAATGTAGAGTATGCTGTATCATGTTCTAGTTGTACGCAGGGTCTTATCAATACTCTGGATGCTGCTGAGTTTAAAAGAGGTACAGTCGCAATGCCTGTGTTTACTTGGGGTAGCACGTATGAGGCGTCTAGAAGAAATTTTAATACCACTGTTTTTTGCGATATTGATAGGGATTCATGGCTAATTAAACCCATAAGTGGGGTTGACTTAATTATTGCTGTGGACACCTTTGGCAACCAAGCAAATGTTTGTTCCGACATACCGGTGATTTATGACGCTGCACATGGTTTTGGTTTAGACAACTTAGGCCGTAGAGGTTTAGCGGAGGTAGTTTCTCTCGCCATGACAAAAGCCGTTACAGGTATGCAGGGCGGTATCGTTCTCACTAATGAAAAGGTATTGGGTGAAAGGTTGCGGGAAAAGACAGCTTTGGTGTCTAAGATCACAGAGGTTAATGCTTTTGTGGCTTTTACTTCTATGTTACAGTATCCACGTAATCAACATATTCGAAGAGAGATTATAGGTGAGTACCTAGTTAACCTAGATATTGATTATGAACTACAAGAGATTAAAGAATGTTCTAATAATTCTGTATTCTCTATTTTATTAGAGAACACTGAAAAGAGAAATAGGATTGTCGATATTTTTTACAACAGGTCAATAGAGGCGAAAGTTTATTACAAACCTATAATCAGTTCGGAATTATATGTCAATACCAATGAGGTATATTCTAGGATTTTGGCATTACCTGTGTGGAACGGTGTCCAAAAATACATACCGGAAATTTGTGAGATAATCAACAATGCTTAAAGCAATTAAGTACGAATCAAAGTATAAAGAACAGTGGGATTCTTTTGTAGACGAATCTTGGAACGGTACTATATTCCACAAGCAAGGGTTCTTAGAATATCACGAAGATAAGTTTGAAGATTTATCTTTCTTGTTGCTCAACAAAAAGGACAAGATTGTAAGCGTGATACCAGCAGCAAAACGTGGTGATTGCTTGTGGTCACATCCCGGTGCGTCTTTTGGTGGTCCAGTGGTTAAGAATAGCCATATTGAAGAAATTTTAGAGATTGTTGATGGTGTTGAAACCTTTGCGTTAGAGAGTGGTTTAAGTACAATTGAAATCACCTTAACCCCTAATTTACTACATACACAACCTACAGATGGAATAGAGTTTGGTTTGTCTTATAAAGGTTTTAAACAAAGTGCTTCTGAATTAAGTATTTGTGTGCCTCTTGGTGATATAGAGCTTGCGAAGCGGAGATTAAGAGGTATTAAGTGTGCCAGATGTAACGGTGTGACAATATATAAAAATTATGATTTTGAGGGATTTTGGAAAATTTTATCAAATAACCTAAGAATCAGGCACAGCACTACACCAACACATTCATTAGATGAAATTTTGGAATTAAATAGTAGATTTCCAGAGCATATACAGTTATGGAGTGCGTTTTTAAATAGTGAGATGGTTGCAGGTATCGTGGTGTTTATCAACAACGATACATCTTTTGAAACTTTTTATATAGCTCAAGACTATACACACAAAAAAGCTAGGGCATTGGATTTGTTGATTTACACTTTGTCTACGTGTCTTGAGGGTGAAGGTTTCAAGTATATGAATTTTGGAATCACAAGTGAGCAGAGAGGCTTAAAGATTAATTTCGGTCTAGCGAAGTTTAAGGAAGAATTTGGTGGGTGTGACATCGTTAGACGTAGTTATTCTAAAAGGATAGCCTAATGAAAAAATTAATAATTTTCGGAACTGGTTCTATTGCAGAAGTGGCTTATGATTATTTTCAGAATGAGAGTGATTATGAGGTTTGTTTGTTTACTGTTGAAGAGGACCATATAGAAAATAGTATGTTTTTGCCTAGAGTTATATTCCCATTCAACGGCATAGAGGATGTTTTTCCTCCTTCTACATATGATATGTTTATTGCAATAGGCTCTTTGAGGTTAAATCATACTAGAGAGCGTATTTTCTGTGAGGCAAAAGAAAAAGGGTATAAACTAGCAACTTTTATTTCACAACATGCGTATATTGGGAGAAATGTAAAGATTGGTGAAAATTGTTTTATTCAAGAACATAACAATATCCAGTACGGTGTTTCTATTGGTGATAATACCATTATTTGGGCAAGTAACCATATTGGACATCACACTGAAATAGGTAGTCATTGTTTTCTGGCTTCTGGCATTGCCTTGTCTGGATATTGTAACATAGGTGATTATTCGTTCATAGGTTGCGGTGTGAGTACCAAAGATGGTACAAAGGTTGGTAAAAGATGTTTGATAGGTTTAAATGCCACAATCACCAAGGATATAAAAGATGAGAGAGTTTGTACCGCACCACAGTCTGAGACTAAAACATTCGATACTTTGTCTGACTCAGCTAAAAAACTTTACTATTGGGGATAAACATGAAGGATATATTTGCATTTTGTTTAAGAAGAAGTGGCCATACAGCAATCTCTAATTGGATTGGAGCAGCATTACAGCCTTCTCATTCATTAAAGGATTGTAATATGTCCGGTGGTAAGTTAAGTGCGCCTGTCGTGCAAATTATAGAAAATGATGAATTAAAATCTGAGATTTATAGAGAAGGGTGTGGGCGTCAGTATGACGATAAAGAGCAGCGTTATGAGTATTTGAAGGATTACAAATTGTTGTTAACCGCTTTTGAGGATAGTAATCATATAGATTTTAATACCGGCTGTATCAGAGATATAGTTAAAAGGTATGCGATAATCGATAATCCAAAAATTGTTGTTGTAGTTCGTGATCCATTTAATTTGTTCGCTAGTAGGATTTGGAGAAACCGGGAATCTAATGAGGTTCCTTACAATGATAGGGCGGCAGGATGGTATAATGTACAATTAAGGCAATGGCGAACTGAAGAGGATTTCTTGTTTATCGATTATGCTGGTTGGGTAATAAATAAAACTTACAGGAGATATTTAGCAAAAAAACTAGATTTACCGTTTACCGATACGTTTCATAACAGGCAAGCTAACATAAGCAGTTTCAATGATTTTGATCATAAAGCTGTTGTAAACGGTTTTTTTGAAAGATGGTGTCAATTTTTAGCTAAAGCAAGTAAAAAACAGAAAAAAGAATATCTGAAACTATTAAATAATATTGATATGAGGTTGGTTGGGGCATTTTTCCATACATCGATTGTGAGTCTAGGATGAGAGAAATAAAATCATTAATTGAATAGGATTAATAATGAAATATACTACTAATTTTTATAAAGATGCAGATAACACTTTTGAAAGATACTTAGAACTTGAGAGAGCGAAGCAGGTTATAAAAAGTTATAATAAGGTAGGCTCTGGTAATGTTTTAGATATTGGTCCCGGATTACTACCCTATTTCCTGTATATTGATAACTACGATGAGTATACGATTGTAGAGCCAGAACCAGAGTTTGTAAAGACGTATCCAGACAGTATTATTAAAATTAACAGTACGCTTGAAGAGTTTGAAACCGATAAAAAGTTTGATTTCATTATTTTAAGTAGTGTGCTTCATTTAGTCAAAGATGTAGATGTATTTCTAACCAAACTTAGAGGTTTATGTCATGATCACACTTTAGTGCATATTAACGTCCCAAATTCTAAATCATTACATAGGTTATTGGGTGTTGAGATGGGTTTACTTACATCGTTGGATGATAAATCCGAAAAAGATAAAATATACAACCATCAACATAATTTCAATGTAGAAGATTTGGCGTATACGTTGCAGGTAAGAAATTTCAGGATAAAGGCTTACGACACTTACATGGTAAAACCCTTTGCAGATTCACAAATGACTAGAGTAATAACTAGAGAAATGGCCATTGGTCTTGATAAACTAATTAAATATTTACCAAAATATGGGTGTGAGATAGCCATAGAGGTCAAAAAGTCATGAAATGGAGAAAAAGAGGATTAATCTATAAAGAGTCCGGTCGTTATAGTTGGTGTAGGCAGAGAACCTATTTACCTACTGTTGATGTTTTAGACGATAGATTGCGTGTTTATTTTGCGTCACTGGACGATCGTATGGTAGGGCAAGTGGGGTGGGTTGAGGTAGAAAAAGATAATCCATCTAAGATAATAAGGATAGCACACAATCCTGTTCTTGTCTGTGGTGATGCTGGACTGTTTGACGAAAATGGTGTTACACCTTCTTGGGTCGGTGATGTACGTGGTGTAAAAGTCATGCTGTACTACGGGTGGATGAAAACAATACGTTCCCCTCAGATACTATTTACCGGTGCTGCTGATTACGTTCCTAAGTCAGATGTGTTTAGAAAATTAGCCAATATCCCGTATCTAGATAGGATTAAAGAAGAACCTATTGTGAGATCAGCAGCAATGTTACTACACGATAGTGGCGATATTAAAATTTATTATACAGGCAATCTAAGTGGTTTTGAGGTTAAATTTAATAACGTAATGGCACCACGATACACGATTAAGTATAATACGGAATCAACTCTACATGAGTCAAACCAACTTTTATATCTTAAAGATAACGAATTTGGTCTTGCTAGACCGTGGGTAATCAAAGACGGTATTGAAGATTATAAAATGTGGTATTCTATCAGATCATTAGACCACCCCTACAAGATGGGGTATGCTGTATCAAAGGATGGAATTTATTGGACTAGAAAAGACGAAGAGGTTGGTATAACTTGGTCTGAACAGGGATGGGATTCTGAAATGATTTGTTTTCCTTGTGTTGTTGATGTCGATGAGCATAGGTATATGTTTTACAATGGCAATAAGCATGGTGAGAGTGGATTTGGGTACGCTGAACTGGAGGAAGATTAATGAAAGTGTTGCTCATTAAAAATATAAAGTTTGATCTGGTTCATAGTAGGTTAGGTGATAGATTTCTACTTAAACTTAACGACTTGTGTGATTTAACAATTTACGGTTCAAACCCTAAAGAATTAAAGCGTAATCTTGGTGAGGATAAATTTAAAGAATTTAAACTGGTAGAGCATAAGAATGAGTATAAATCAAAGGAAATGCTAAGAGAGTGTGGCACTCCAGATGTAATTTTGTGTCACCAATTCAGTAATACCAGATCAATAATGCCGGGTGATCTTGATACAGTTAAAATACCAAGAGCAATTTTACTATTTGATACTTACCTCAATGGTGGAAACACAGGCAATAAAAGTAAAATCTCGTATGTACAAGAGAAGAAATTTGATCTGGTTATCAGGAGAGGGTGTCAATCTTTTTATGAGAATGATATGTGGAAAACACCTTCTGTTTGGTTGCCGTTTTCTGTAAGAGCCGAAAACTATTTTACCTCCCCTGAAACAAGGTTTTTGTACGGAAGGCTAAACAAGTTGACTTTTGTTGGTGGAGGGTATGAGAGTAAGAATCAACTATATGAAACCTTAAAGTTAGCTGTAGATACTCTTAAGAAGGGGTGCGACTCGTTTTCATATCAAGGTATAGTGGGCGTAGAGGCTTACCCTAATGCTATAAAAAACTGTGTGGCCGCTTTGTCTTATACGTTTGAGGATTACAAAGGGCATCCTGCAAAATTATTTGAATTGCTTGGTAGTGGTACAGGGGTCTTGACAACACCTTTTACAAATAAGAAAGAATTATTTGGTGAGGAAGATGTGTGTTGGGAGTTTGAGCCAAATTGCCGTGATATAGTAAAAATAGCCAATAGGATGTTAGATAGTAATGAGAGAAAAGAGTTATATAGACGAACACGCAATGCTTTAAACATAATTAATTCTAGACATTTAGATAAACACAGAATAGTCGAACTTTATGATATTCTAAAAGCTTTAGCTGGTGGTGGACAAATACCACAATTATGGGAGTAGTTTATGAAAGTTTTGCTAGTAAGTCCTTATTATCAAAATATTTGGGAGCCGCTGTGGGCGGGTTATTTAATTTCATATTGTAAACATCACAATTCTGATGTTGAGTTTGACTTTTGTCATGGTAACTTTGATACTACTCCGGAAATATTAAGGAAAGCCTTTATGTCAGATGTGGTTGCGTTTTCGGCTACATCACCAACTATAAATGGTGCAGTTGAGTTAGCCAGAAGGATAAAGAGTAAGAATCCAAAGATTGTTACCGTATTAGGTGGTTGGCATGTAACTACCTCTGAAGATTATTTTGATTGTTTTGATCATTATATTTTTGGTGAGGGTGAAAAGGTTTTTAGTGCGTTACTTAGGGGTGAGTATGAACCCTTTTCACCTTATGATGATGTGTTGACATGTTCAGAAAATATTGATTTCTATGAATTACCATGGCCAGATAGAAAGGCTATACATCAAGAGAGACACTTAAATTCGTGTTACGAGATGTCCGGCGAAAGAATTATATCCTTACAGTCTAGGCGTGGTTGTCCTATGAGTTGTGTTTTTTGTGCTGAAAAGTGTATGACAGGTCACAATGTTCGTGTTAGAAATCCAGAGGATGTTTTAGACGAACTTGATTTCATTAGAAGTTGTTACACGTTCGATAAGTTTAAATTCGTTGACCCTACTTGGTGTTATCCTAAAACTGCTGCTTATGATTTTTGTGAAGCAAAGATTAAAAGAGGGAACACTAAGCCGTGGGAAGCAATGGGACACGCTGCTTTCTTAGATAAAGATATTCTTAAACTGATGAAAGAGGCTAACTGTTGCCAAATAAACGTGGGGGTAGAAAATGGCTGTCAAAGCATCTTAAATGATATGAACAAAGGGGTTACTGTAGAGAAGATTAAAAAGGTATTTAAGTGGTGTCATGAACTTGATTTAGAGATAAGGGGCTTTTTTCTCTTAGGTATGCCTAATGAATCATTCGATACTGTTAATCAAACATTTGATTTAATTAAAGAGATTAGACCGGATGTGTTTGGTATGACAATCTTAGCACCGTACCCCGGAACTGACTTCTATGACAAGAGAAAATACAGTAATGTAGATTGGTCATATGTGGATGAGTATAGTAACAAAATCTGGAGAACCAAAAATTTCACTAATGACGATCTTAAAAGAATTCAAAAGGTGTTCTATAGAGCCTTCAAGGACATAGTAGCACCGCACATGGTAGATTTTTTTGAATAAATTATAGCGGGGTGGAGCAGTCTGGTAGCTCGTCGGCCTCATAAGCCGAAGGTCGTGGGTTCGAATCCCACCCCCGCAACCATAGGAGATAAGAATGGCTAAAATTATAGGTATGCTTTGTGGTTGGGCGGCAAAAGATTTTATTAAACCGGCAATGACGCAAGCAATTGAGTTTTGTGATGAAGTGAATGTGTGTATTGCCCCTCATTCAGAGAGCATGGAAAAATATGAAGATGGTACATTAGCTATTGCAAAATCCTTTTGTGATAATGATAAAGTAAGGTGGTTTGAGTTCGGTACAGGAAAAGCTAATAATCATGCAACAGCAAAAGCTAATATCCTTAACGCAATGCTTATGAATTCTAAGTATTGTGAACCTGGGAATTGGATTTGGATTTTAGATGCAGACGAATTTTATCCAGACAGGACGTACAAGCAAGTAAAAAAGATTATACGTGCTGGTGTTCACGATAGGATAGATTTTGAGGAATTTTATTTTTATATAAATACAAAGTATTTCTTAGAAGGTGATCACCTTAGAGTGTTTAAGATCAAAAGTATGGATGATATATTTTACCCTACTCAACGATGGTTAGGTGCTACTAAACCAGTATGTTTAGCTAGGTATTCATTAGGTATGTATCATTACGGTATGTTAACAAATCCGTGGGCAAAAATTGACTTTTGGAAGACAGAATATCCTGTTGGAAATCAGATTAATAAAATTGATTGGATGGAAAAAATTTATAAAAACTATGATCTAAAGGATCAAAGATTTTGGTCAACTGTCAATTTTAATTTGTTTGGTCTTATGTCACCGTGGTTTTCTCCAAGTTTTAAATCTAACCCAGATGGTACTTTGTTAGAGTATGATGAGAGTGTGTTAGGACCACATCCAAAGTTTATAGATGATTCGTTGTTGAGTGTTAGGGATTTTAGAGATAAGTTTGATTTTGCTGTTAACCCATAAATAGGAGTTTATTCATGGAAAAGCGTCTTGTGGTTACAAGAGCAGATGAAGATGTAGCAGGTTATACAGAAATAACTCATCCAGTTTTAAAAAAATACGCAAAGAAATGTAAAGCCGATTTTCAGATATTGTCTGACTGTCAAGGGTTGCATAAGCATTATCGTATACTTCAGTTATATGATTGGTTTGCTGATTATGACCGTATCATGATTATTGACTCAGATGTATTGATAAGGAAATCATGCCCTGTGTTATTTGACGTAGTTAAAAAAGAGAATATCGCTTCTGTGTTTGAGGATAGAGGAACACGTCAAGAAGATAGAATGGAAAGAATACGTAAAGCAAACGAGAAATACGGGGATAAGGGTTGGGACTATGGTTATATAAATACTGGTGTTGCTTTGTTTCCTAAAGAGTGTAAAGATATATTTAAGTTTGATCGTGAAAACGACCAGTTATACACTACTTATGGTTATGATGATGTGTTCCTTGGGTGGAGGATTTATTCAAATGGCTATTCTTTTCAGGAATTGGACACTAGATACAACTTCATGTCAATGTGGCGTGAACCACCGTTCAATCAGAGTATTGCAGACGCACAGATAATTCATTTTGCTGGTAAGGGTCACTGGCCTTTGATTAGGAAAGATTTGCAGATTAAACGCTTGTATAATCTGATGAAACATTACGGTGAAATATAATGGATGGTTTATTTTGTCAAGGTACGTTGGGAGATACTTATATTTTTAGTTGCAAGTTAAAGAACATTCCTACTGAGTATCGAAAAATCCACCACAAAACACAACACAAATATTGGTATAAAGAGATTAATGATATTTATAGGTTGGTGGGTAATTTGAACGTGACTTTCATTGAGTATTATCACAATACGTGGGATGAATTGTCGTCGGATGTTCATGAGCAAAACATGGAATTCTTTCCAAAGTGGGATTGGCCTGATGGTACTTATTCGTGGATTGAAAAGCCATACTTGGTGATACAACCTGAAGCGGGTAAACCTCAAGGGTTTAACCATAAGGAATTAAAACTTAAAACTGTACAGAATGAGGTATGCAATTCAGACATTCCTGTGGTGCTGCTAGGAACATCTAAAAAATACGACTATATAAGGTGTGAGCATAATCTTATGAATAGAACTAATCTAATCGATGTCATGCACCTAGTAAGTAATGCTAATAGGTTTATCGGTCCTGAAGGTCTGTTAAGTTTTGTGGCGTTGAGTCATAAAGTTCCTAGTGAGATTTATTACAAATCACACATTGCTGTCCAAAAAAGAATTATAGGCAGTCCTTGGGAAAAGTATTGTGATGAATTAGCGTATATTGGAAACCTTTAAACGGAGATTAAACGATGGGTTGTATGATTTTAAGTAGCGGTAGGTCTGGTACAAATTTATTATTGTCTATGTTGTCTAATCACAAATTTTTTGTCAAAGAAGCTCCATACCCGGAAGATAAATATTGTTGGTTAATGCCGGAGTCAATTAAACCCAAATTGACAAGAATTTGTAAGAGTGATACACACTATATTACCAATTTTTTCTATCTTGAGAGGTATCTAAAGATGCATCCAGAAATGAAGATTTTATGGATGCTAAGGAATCCAAAGGATTGGTGTATGTCTAAGATCAGGCGTGGGTATGAGAGAGATTCATATGATGCCACTTTTGAGGGGTGTGTTGCTGATATGTTTCATATGTTCAGGCTGTATAAACAGTTGGAAAAATATATGCCTTCTCATGTGATGCCTGTTAAGATGGAAGACCTTATTATGGCTCCTAAAGAGCAGCTAAAGATTATTTGTAATTTTTTGCAGGTAAATTACACAGATGATCTATTGGATTTTGAGTCCAATGCTACTAAAAAGAATCTAACAAAACGGTACAAAGGTCTTGATAAATCACAGATCGGTTTGTATAAAAATTGGGAAACAGCTTATGACGGGTTTCTGACAAAGATAGACTTTGATATGTTGGATGTTTTTAAATACATGGAACCATTAATTGAATATTTTGGGTATAAGGAGTAACATGAAATATCTCATTACAGGCGGCTTAGGCTTTATTGCATCAAATATGATACGGTATTTATTCCGTAAGTATCCTGATTGTAAAATACTTAATGTCGATAAGGTGTCCTACTGTTCTAATGTGGATAATCTAAAAGGGATAGCGGGTAAGTTTGATTATTCTTTTTCCAAAACTGACATAGCAGACCCATATATTGGGCAGGTCATAAAAGAGTTTAACCCAGATGTTGTTATCAATGCGGCGGCTGAAACTCATGTTGATAGATCGATCAGGAATCCAAGGGCATTTTTAGATGCTGATATTGTCGGTGTGTTTAATCTGATTCTCCATTCGTTAAAGAATGATGTAAAAAGATTTATTCATATATCAACTGATGAGGTTTACGGTCCTATCGAAAAGGGCACATGTTCAGAGGATGCTCAATTGAACCCGACATCACCCTATGCGGCGAGTAAAGCTGCTGGAGACTTGTTGTTGCTTTCCTACGTAAAAACATACGGATTTCCTGCAATAATTGTAAGACCGTGTAATAATTATGGTAGATTTCAGTATCCAGAAAAATTGATACCAATGACCATAACTAGGATGCTTCAGAACGAAAAAATCATCTTACACGGTAAAGGTGCAGAAATAAGAGAATACATCTATGTTGACGACTGTTGTAGAGCCATAGACTTGGTTGAAAAGGGTGGTAATATTGGCAATATATACAATATTGGGAGTGGTGAGCGCATTAACAACTTGAATGTGATAAAGAGGGTCGTTCATTCGATGTACGGGGCTTTAGATGTGGAATCATTCCTAAATAGGACACCCAATCGACCGGGGAATGATCAAAGGTATGCTATAAACAGCAAGAAATTAACCGATGAACTTGGTGATTATTTAACCACAACTTTCCAGAATGGCGCAAAATTTACCACCGATTGGTACATAAACAATAAACCTTGGTGGGATTCACTAGATGTGGATTTGAGCGCAAACATCTATCATAATAATAGGGAATATTTGAGGTAATCATGGAAAAAAAGAGAAGATTGATAGTTAGTTGGGATAGTTATTCTTGGATTCATGAAATAGCTGGTTTGATCACTAGACATCCAAAATCGTTTGAAGTCATTTTAGTGACGGATGATTCCGACACGAAGATTCATTGGTGCCCGTTCTTGTGTGCTGATGCTGTGTACGCTCAAAGAAAGCACGATTTATTCAATATAGGCACAAAATTACGTGTAAGGTCTTTACATAATTTATTATTCAAGGAGAACATAGATATTGAGGAACTAACCTCTAAATTAACCGCTAAGTTGCAAATGTACGTCTTTTTGAATAGGCCACAAGAAATCTATTTTCAACACAATTTAATTCTTAATTCCATCTTTAGTGCTTTACAGAAAAAGATGGATATTGATTGTTTTTCTTTTGGTAGTTCTTCTAATGATGATGCTCTCAATATTTTAACAGATGCTACTTGTTTGACTGACGAAGAACATGTGGATAAAACGAAACTTCTTGAATTCATGGTGGGCTTGCCTCACTATAAGATAGAATACTCTAAAAAAGAATACACATTAAAAGTAGGAGGATAAAATGGCAAAAGGAATTGACAACGGAATTTTCCCGGTAGATTGTATCACGGATGCAGACAAGTTGGAGTTTGCTTACAGAGCAGAACAACTATTGATCGATATGCACAATGAGTTTGTGCGTTGGCGAGATGAAGGACTACTTGAGGTTCCTGAGTGGGCGACATTTCCACCAGTTATCAAACAGAATTACCCTTACATCCCACAGATTGGTATGAACACTTGGCAGAGGTTCATTGATGAAGATTGGAAACCCAGGATAGAAGCTTGTCATGAGGAATTACTAAAGCATAGGCGTAGTGTTATGGGACAGCCTAACCAAGACGATGAAGAGGCAAATGAGGCTTATACTACTATGAAGCAGAGTTTTAAACATTCGAAACGGTGGCCAAACCTCAACCCCGGAGACATAAATAAGTTTTTGAGGACGCAGTAAATGGCATTACAAAATTTCACCACATATACGGAAGTTGATTCAAGGGGCGAAGTTGTAGTAACTGAATCAAAAGCAGATGCAACATTAGCCAGAAGAAGTGCGCCCGGCAGCTACATTATTAAAGACTACGGTGTTGACTTTTTTGATGGTGACTATACCCATGTATTTGAGGTCTATTTTGATTCAGGCTCAGGTAATTTGGGTGTCTGTATGTCCTATGCACTGTCCAACGTTGTTGGTGGTTATGATGATGTCTTTGGTGCTGCAGGTGAGGATAAAGATCAAGTTGGCTTGGATTTATTTCACCATGCTGGAATCGCTAAATTCAGACTTGACAAAGTGGAAGACGGTGGTGGGGATTGGGAAACATTTGAAGGAAATTTTGACACGCTTTACTTTGTCACGTTTGATCGTGATGATGATGGAGGTGCAAATAACACAGGAAGGTACACAGTTTATATTCGGACAGGTAGTCATGCAGGACCCTTAGTGGATACATTATTACTGGATGCAGGTGCAGGTGAACAGAACGATTTTAGATATGTCTATGCTTGGCAGTCTTGGGGAACTGGTGGATCTGGACAAATATCCATGTATACGCAAAACTTAAATCTTGGTATAGATGTACCTAGTATCATATCATCAATATTAAGATCATCAATTTTTGGGGGTGTTTTAAAGTAAAATGGGTTTTTTAGGTTCATGGAAATTAGAGGATTACCTAGCGTGGTCGATCACTACCCATGTGGCGACCACTGGTGGTTCACAAGATGCTGACGCTAATCCATCGTTTAGGGTGTATGAGGATAACATAGGAACCCCCTTAACTACAGGTAGTTTGACTAAATTGGATGATGCAAATACCACAGGTCTTTATCATAAAAGATTACAGGTAACAGCAGCAAGCGGATTTGAGAGAGGCAAATCTTATAATATTTTAAACAAAGCAACCGTTAACGGTGTGAGTGGCAATCTCCCACACGGTTTTCAGGTTGAGGCAGAGGTTAGGATTAATTCACAAGGTTACAGTCCTACGGTAGTTGTTGCAACCAATAATGATAAAACTGGATATACATCAACAGTTACGGGGTCTGTTAATTTGACATCTGAATCTGTAGATGCTATTCTAGACGAAGTGGTTGAAGGAACTTTAACTCTTAGACAAGTACATCGTATTCTTTTAGCAAGACTTGCTGGTGAAGCTACCGGTGGTGGAACAACTACTATTGTGTTTAAGAGTGTTGATGGTGTTACATCTAGGATTACTATGACTGTAGACGCAAGTGGTAATAGGTCGTCTGTTGTACTGGATGGGTCTTAATGTCATATCTTGATTATTCAGATCAACCTAAATATGCAGAGCCTTTATACGCATTTCCTAAATATTCAGTGTTAGGTATAGAACCTGGTATGCTTAATTTGTTTATTAAGGTAGTTTCAGAGGTAAGTTTTACATTAGGGTTAACCAGTGAAATAAATAAAGGAAGTTTAATTCTTACTTCCAAAATAAAAGATTAGGTAATATTGGAGGTAGTTTTTTTGGCTAAACATTACGTAGGGGAGAATGGTACTATAATCACAGTTAACTGTGTGGCGACAATAAACACCGCTTCTCCTGTCACGTTGATAGTAAGAAAGCCTGATAATGTAAGAGTGGTATGGGTTCCTACGATTTTTAGTGCTTCTACATTGCGATATACTACGGTTGTTGGTGATTTTAACCAAGAAGGTAGATACTCTTTACAGGCTTCAGTAACAGTCGGAGGGTGGGCCGGTAGAGGCGAAACGGCTGAATTCTTTGTATATGAGAAATACAAATAGGAGATGATGTGAGTGGCTATAATCGCTAAGTTAGGACACCCAAACCAAAACAGTTATATTTCTGTTGCTCAAGCTAACGCCTATTTTGATAATCGTAGAGATGTTACAGAATGGGATAATCTCAATTCAGTTGAGCGTGAAGAGGTTTTGTTACAGGCGGCACATGATTGTGATGCCTATAATTTTGTTGGGCGAAAATGGTATGAGAGTCAAGGTATGGAATTTCCCAGAAGGGTTAGATCATACGGATATAAAAATTTAACACACAGAACGGTTATAGGTGCATGCGCTACACCGATAACTATAAATTCTTTTAGACATCCTAGCTTTTATTCACCGGTTTATGGTAAGTATCCTACAAGCTATTGGAAATATGGGGCAGTTCATATAACAAATGGTACAGGCATTAGAAGTGTTGCTAATATAGCATCATCTAATGTAACAAATGGGTCTATCACACTAGAGGAGAATTTGTCAGCAACACCTACAACGAACACATCATTTATTGTGTTTGCTCCTATAGACCAGAATATAGCTAGAGCGCAAGCAGAACAGGCGTTATACCTGTTAAAAAATATTGGTATTGAGACCTACAGCAACCTTAAAGAGATCGGCGTTAAAAGAGTGGAAATAGGTAGAGCCAGAATCGATTTCAATGATGGTGCGGTGGGTAGAATATCATTAGCTCCAGAATCTAAGAAACTTTTAAGTAGATGGATTAGAAGTTACACTAGGATTGGAAGAGCATAGGATGTGAGATAAATGGGAATCAGTAATCTAACCAGTAGTATACGTGGTTCATCTGGTTATGAAGAAATTTACAATATGGGAAGGGTACAAGCTAGTAATCTTGAAGGCGATAGTATAAGTGTTAAATACATCGATCTTGATACTACCTATGCCGATGGTTCTGTAGAAGGACGAATTCAATGGAATGATGAAGATGGTACATTAGAATATGGGGTTCCTGGCGGCAATGTTACATTACAGGTTGGACAAGAACATCTTGTTAGGGCAAGAAATGTTACAGGGACCACACTTGGTAATGGAACAGTGGTTTATGTTTCTGGTGCTCAAGGTAACAGGCCACTTATAGACAAGGCTTTTGCTGGTGCAAGTCCATTACAAGCCTTAACTCTTGGTATGACAACTGAGGATATTGGCAATAATGCTAATGGGTATGTAACTACAGAGGGTTTGGTTAGAGGTATAAACACACTTGGAATACCAGAAGGTGCTCCTTTGTTTCTATCTGCAACCCCTGGAGAGTATACTCAAACGGAACCACCGCCTCCACGGTTTGAATCATTAGTTGGGTTTTGTTTGCGAGCACATGCTAATGAAGGGATTGTATTAGCACGAGTACATTTAGTACCTAAAACAAGAAGTCTATCGGATGTAAAGAGGATAACTGCTAATCAGAGTGGTATGTTTTTACGGTGGTATGAGGCAAGTGGGCTATACAAACCGTCAGTAAACGCAAGTTTTAATAGTGCAACAATATCCGAAGTAAAAGCAGATACAATGGTTGCTTCATATTTGAATTTTACTGCTAGTCGTGGAAGTGGTGGTGTAGGTCTACGCTATCAATCTGGAAATGTAGAACAACGAAAAGCTGGTGATGTTTGGAGACCTTTAGGTACTGCTTCTGAAAAGTTTTGGGGTTATGCCTCACCTTCTGGGCAATCTGGGATATTCTATTACGGAGGGTATTATGGTTTTGCAGGATCAGCCGATGATTTATCAGCTACCCCGGCAACACAATTTGGTACAGCTAATAGTTCATATGCTGCTCACTTTATGGTTGTGTTGGGAGAAACAGCAGTAGATAAAATTGTACTTAGAGTCAAAGGTACAAGGATAACCGATACTGGAATAAGAACTGCTGATTATGAAGCAACACTAGCTATACCTGATACTTCGGCTACCAACTTTATGAAAGAAACCCCTGAAAAATTTATTGGACAAATAACCGCAAAAGTAATTTCAGGAACCGCTAAAAATGTTAATTATGGTTTTGCTAAGTATTGGGATAATAATAATAACAATTTCACAGTAAAGGGGTTTGAAACAACTTGGTTAGGTGGTGCAACGGATGGGGCTGCTAATATTTCAATCTTACACCATAACGATATAGGTTGGACTTATAATGCTGGAGCGGAGCCTGATCCACCGACGCCGATTGCTGATATGAATACTGATCATGTAACTGAGATTGGTGTTGTGAATGGAGAAGAAGGGGCTTGGAAACGTTCTGATTTAGATCAGGATATATTAGGTAGTGAGGATGAAGGTACTATCCTTAGAATTACTTCCGGTCAAAATAGAACATTTACGCACGGCTCTATGGCATTAAGAATAGAACCATTACCAAATTAAAAAGGATGTGATTTTATGAGTTCAGGCGTAAGACGGTTGTTGTTGTCTAAGCATCAAGAGGAAGACAATAAAACTGGTAAACATAGAATTTTTAAAATGCCCTCTACGAAAGCGTTAGAGAAAGCATCTAAAAAATCGAAAAAGAAATAA
>Ga0255055_10001415_pt1 | contig 17618 bp, 18 predicted proteins | sample JV7_2_27_MG_FD_188633 | JGI IMG/M metagenome (GOLD analysis project Ga0255055, IMG submission 188633) | Seawater microbial communities from Jervis Inlet, British Columbia, Canada - JV7_2_27 | ecosystem: Environmental > Aquatic > Marine > Inlet | place: Canada: British Columbia | collected... | reverse complement strand
GGCGGGGACTTCGGCCAGGACTTTTTTCCATTCCGGCAGATCCGCGTCCTCGTATGGTTTCGGAGGTATGGAGGAGGCCGCGAAGTTGATCCGTAGCATGTTGTCCTTATGATCCACAAAGTAGGGAACCGCCTCGCGCAGTTCAATGGTGAAGAGTGAGTCGCCTTTCATTGCGGCGGTCTGGATGGGCGTCACCCGATCCACCGCACTTTCAAATCGGGTGGTGATCAGGGCGCGCTTGCGATAATCCGGCAGACTGGTATTGAACAGTTTAAGATGCAGTCGCTTGGCGGCCGCTTTTTGCAGATCATATTGGATCGGAACCGTTGTTCCGATGATCAGAGATGATTTCCCGGCTTCCTCACTGGAAAAATCGATGCGATTCACCCAGGCAGATTGGCCGGGTTTAAGCGGAACAACCGCTTTGGGTGCGGCTGATTTTTGGGCCACAATCGCTTTTTCATTTTTTGCGGCGGTTGATGTTGGACCTACCTTCGATGCTGCCTCCGGAACTTTGCCGACATGAACCACCAGGCCGTTGGCGCTGGGTGAAACCGAATATTTGGCCAGTGAGGCTTTGGGGGTATCCAGCACCAACCGGACTTTGTCCGGATAACCGAAATGGCGGACCTGTCTGACCCACCGGGATTTAACGGCCAGGCGCTGTTCCTTTTTATAGGGGCTTTTGATTTTGAACATGTCAATTACGATTCGGGGCTGTTTGCCGTCGATGGTGAAGGATTTATAATTTTGGATGGCCCCATCGGCTTGTACATTGACAACCACGTTATTTTTTAATGGTGTGGCTGATACTGTTTTTATGCGACTGGCAGCTGGAAGATTCTTCTTAGAAATCTGTTGTGGCTTTGGCGGCGTGGACGGTTTTTCTACCAGCGGTGGTTTGGCGGCCGACGCCGGGGAAGCAGCCTTCGGAAATGAGACCCGCAGTCCGGTATCTCCCGGTTTCAGGTCATAGGGTGCATCCGCTTTCATTGCAATAAAGATCCGCGAAGTTGTTGACTTGTCCTCAACGAGTTCGGAGGCTTTAACGGAACCAACGATTCGATTTTCCGCAGGTGTCGTCACCATTTTAACCGTATCCAGGGCGGTTTCGGGAAAATGAAACAGGACCCCCATCGGAAACACCTGTTTAATCGCCGTGTAGGTCAGTGGCTGGTTTCCGTTGATGGTGATGATCACCGCATCAGCGGTCACGTTGGTGGTAATACCCGTAATGCGCTTGACGCCGGCGGCTTTTCCATCGGCTGCCTTGTTAGATGCGCATCCGGCACCCCATGCAATCAGAAAAACGAGCGGGATGATCAGTAAGAAAATTTTTCGTCGGTCTGTAGATTGGTTAATCATCTTATAATTCTCCAGGAGGCTTCGGAAGTTTTATTTCCTTATTTCGTACAATAACTTTACCGCGATAATCTTCATATTCTTCTGCGACAACGACCTTGTTTTTTTCGATCTTGACGACTTTGCCGGAGTTGGTGCCCAGATATGTTCCTTTTTTAACGACATAGCCCTTGCCGGAAGATTCTTCGACCAGGGCCCTGTTACCGCTGGATGCCAGAACAATGGCGACCAGTTTAAGCTGGCTGATATCAATTCTTTCCAACGGGGTCCGCGGAGTCCGTCTTTTGATCTTGCCCTTTTTCAAGGCCACAGTCGGTTTCTTGAACAGCGGTTCAAATGGGTCAAGCTTTCCTTTGGGATTATAGATCGGTGGCAGCGTCGATGACGATCCTGCTTTTTCCGCCGGGGAAGTGGACGCCATTGCTTTTTGGTTGATGTCAGTCTTGGCACCGGACTTTGGGGTGGTGGAGATATCTGATTTTGGCTTTACCGGCGGTTTGGGTATTGCGGTTTGCCCGGATTTTACAGCAGGCGGCTCTGATTTTCGGGCAATCAGTGCCTGCTGAGGAGCCTGCTTTCCGGTCTCAACCTGCCTGGTCGCCGGCGCGGCTTTCGGCGTTGGTCTGGATTTTGTCGGCGATTGCGTTTTAGAAGGCCCGGTTTTTTTAGCCGCTTGGGAGTGGATCTTTTTGCGGACGACCTTCGGTGCTGCCGCTTTGTCCGCCGGTTGGTCACAACCCAGCAAAACAGCTAAAAAGCCAATCAAACAGGCCAAGCTACAGATGATAGTGAGATGTTTTTTCATAATGGTTAAGATGATTTTCTGCCTGGATGCCAAAACGGACATCCGTTATTAATTTATTATTTTCTTTTCTTTTTCTTCTTAGGCGGCTTTCTTTTAGGCTTCTTAGCAGACGGCTTTTTAGGAGCCGGTTCTACAAACTTGTAGGTAACCGCGGTGCATGTCGTATTTAGCTGCTGGGTATCTTTGACCCGCCCCATGGAAATATTTTTGATATTAACGATTCGGGACAGGCGGGCGACCTTATCAAAAAAAATTGCCAAATTATGATATCCGCCGACAACTTGCATGGCCACGGGGATTTCAGCATAGAACTCTTTGCGCACTTCGCCTTTGGGTTCAAAAAGTAAAAATTCCAGTCCGACATCCTGGCCGGATCTTGAAATGCTGGTTAAAAGAGAGGGGATTTCTTCTTTTTCGGGCAACGCTTTCATGGCCGTTTTAAACTGCACTTCCGCTTCTTCCATCATTGCTTGGAACTTTTCCAGGTCGGCTGCGTTTGCTTTGGCCGTCACGAGCTTTTTTTTCAACCCGCCAAGCTCTTTATTGAGCTTTGTGATATCTGCTAATTTCGGCTTATATAGGAGAAAAATAAAGCTTACGATAATCAGCACAAAAACACTCACAAAAATCAGGATCCTCTGGATCTTGGAGAGGCTTTCAATCTTTGCGATAAAAGAGCCGGTTTCTTTAGAACCTTCTAACTTATTCATTATGTTTTAACCTTTGGGGGCTTTAATTCTGCTTTCTGAATTTGCGGAGCTACTTTGGTGCAGTTTATCTGAAAGCTTTTCAGATTCGATCCCTGCACCTCCCGGCGCTTTAAAGTTTTTAGATTGACACTGCTAAACAGGCCGCTATCTTGGAGGCGCACCATAAAATCCGCCACGGTTTTGTTGTCCAGGGCAATTCCATTGATGTCTACCGTGTTTTCCTTAACATTCAGTTTGGTAAACCACATGCGCTTGGCCATCAGCACCTGGGTCATCGTATCCAACAGTCGGACCGGTGCGTGGCGATCCGATTCCAGCTTTTCGATGACGGCCATTTTCTTTCTAAGCATTTCGAGATTTTGTTTAATCCTGGCGATTTCTTTATTAATTTCGTTGTAACGTTGCAGTTCGGTTTTAGTGGCGCTGATATTATTATTTAACCTGTCGATCTTAGAGCCTAGAAACCAATTGTAGTAACCCAAGACCACCAAAACCAGTATCAACGAAAGTAGAAATAAAGATACCTGGCGACGAACGTTTTCTTTTTTGCGTTCTGTCCGAAAGGGAAGCAGATTAATGCGTATCATTTGTCATTCACTCTTCTTATTGCCAGTCCTGCAGTGATGGCAGCCTGGGGGGAAATTTGTTTTATAAACTCCGGATCAAATTGTTCATCATCAATATACATATTTTTAAACGGATTAATGGTTTCAACTTCGGCGGATGCTTCGACTGCCAACAAGTCACGAAAGTCAGCGACATTGGCCCCGCCGCCGCTTAAAATGATGCGTTTAATTTGATCATCCGGATAAGTGGAGTAAAAGAAATCAAGTGCGCGCCGAATTTCCGTGCACCAGTCGGCAACTACGGATGAAATGATTCCTTTTAAATCGTCTGCCGATAAGCGATTGGAATCACCGCCGAATTTTAATTGTTCGGCCTCGTCATAGGAGCAGTCAATTAATGAGATGACTTTTTGATTGATCTGCATGCAGCCAAGGGAGACATCGCGCATGAACACCGAATTGTTGCCTTTGAGTATATTTAATGAGGTCTTGCTGGCACCGATATCTATTAGGGCAATATTAACATCACCGGTGTCGTAATTGGCTTCAAAAGTATTTTGCAGAGCGAAGGCCTCGACATCAACGATACAAGGATTGAGCCCGGCCAAATTCGCCAGGTTCACATAATCGTTGACCATTTCCTTTTTGGCCGCTACCAGAAACACATTCATTTGATTTGGATTGGTTTCATTCTCACCCAGAATCTGAAAATCAAGATTGACATCACTGATATCAAACGGAATATATTGTTCCGCTTCGAAATGAATGGTTTCTTGAAGTTGCGCTTCGTCCATGGTTTGCACGGCAATTTTTTTGACGATTACCGAGTAACCACCGATGGATATGGCCACGTTGCGTTCTTTGATGTTGTAAGCCTTAAAGAGTTGGCGAATGGATTCGGCTAAGCTCTCCGGATCATTGATGGTACCGTCTTCAATGGCTCCGTGGGGGATTTCAGTAATACCGAATCGTTTTAGCTCGCGGCCACGTTTGGATTCGGAAATTTCGGCCGCTTTTATCGACCGGGATCCAATGTCGAGTCCAACCAGGTTGTCTTTTTTGCTAAATACCATGAGATGTTCTCAGTCCTTAAAGATTTTATCTTTTTCTGTTAGTTTAAGACCCAATGCCAAAAGAATTTTGCGTTTGGTCTCCATTCGACACGGCATGCCTTTTTCGATCCGGGCAATCGTAATTGGGGAGACACGCGCTTCTCGGGCGAGTTCGGCTTTGCTCATTAATAGAGACTCTCTGGTTTCTTTAACATAATTGTTGCTGGCCATGGATCAGGGTTTCCCTTTGTAAAAGATACGGTTTTCAATTACTACGAGATTTAGTTAAATCTAATTCAATTATAAATTGATACTAATTATCTACATAAAATGGCCCTATAGTCAAGATAATTATATATCAATTATATATAATTACAATTACTTACTCTATATTGTGGTATAATTAATTTTAATTACTATATCTTGTAGGAAAACCCCTCAACGATGGTGTGAATGTGTCAACTACCTCATAATTGTTTCTTGAAAATTCATTCTTATCCGGCACCCCTCCTTTTTATGCCCATACGCAGGCTTTTTTTGTACGATTAAAACCCGACTTGCCATCGGACCATACTTATATTCAAGTTGAAGTCTCAAGTTGTCGAGGAAGTGATGCAAATTTTGCGCCAATACATATAGATAAATAGGCCAGCCGCAAAAATATTAAAAATAATAATAAATACAGTATATTAAGGGAAACTTCGCTTTAGGTTTCATGATTGAAATTCAGATGATATGCATCATTTGCCTTTTACTGGGTAAATAATTGCACATTCAGCGTCAAATTATTGAAAGAATCGCAGAAATAATTTCTAATACTTAAGTGAAAAAAGCTTTAACTTGACTTTAAAACCTAGTATTCTTATATGGCTATGAGAATATAAGAATAACTATTGATTTTATTGTAATTTTGAACAATGGCACCCAAGCTACCCGAAGAAAGAATCAAACCGTTTCGACTCGTCAAATATTTTGCGTTCACCGGACTAATTGTCATCTTTCTGGTGACCATTATCCTTTCAGTGCTCAATACACATTGGGTCAAGTCCATGCAACGCAAAAAGAGCGAGGATTATGCCCGTGTGATGATTGAAAATCTGAATCATCAGGTCTTCTTACAGTTTATTATTCCCGTCGTTATGAAGGACGGTAAAATTCAGCTTAGCAAACAGGAACATTTTGAACGCCTGGATAAGGTTGTGCGCAGCGCGATGCATAGCTTCAAGATTGAAACCGTCAACATTTACGGCATGGACAACAGGATTTTATATAGTTTCGACCAGTTTATGATCGGCCGCCAAAATTATGGCGGCACCGGTTATTTGCAGGCCCGCATGAGCAAATGGAATTCTAAACTGGCGCAAAGGGGCAACTTTTTACAGATTCTGCTCGGCTTTCCAAAGGAAGTTCAACTGATTACATTTGCGCCGTTACGCCAGGAATCGAGAGTCGGGAAAATATCGGGTCAGGTCCTTGGGGTTGTTGAGATTGTACAGGATCTGTCCGAAGATTATAAGGTTATTTTTGGGATTCAAATTTTAGTTGTTATCACCTGCACCGTACTGATGGGGGCGCTTTTCGTCGTGCTGGTGTATGTTGTCAAACGGGGCGAAGGTATCATTCAAAAACGCGCCATGGAACGGTTACGACTCAAGGAACGTCTGGCCCATGCGGAGCGCTTATCATCGCTGGGTGAAATGGCAGCCGGTATTTCGCATGAGATTCGCAACCCTTTGGGCATTATCAGGAGTTCAGCCGAGCTTTTGAAAAAAAAGGTCGCCAAAGTTGACCCCGAAAACAGTATTCCAGATATCATCGTCGAAGAAGCCACTCGTTTAAATAGTATCATCACCGATTTTATCAATTATGCCAAGCCCAGGAGTCCGAATATCGCTGCCTGTCGGGTGGAGGAGGTGATCGAGAAAAATATTACTTTTCTCGAGGCCCAGATTAAAGCGCAAGGCTATGTGATCAAAAAAAATTTTCAAAATTTTTTGCCGGAAATCATGGCCGATGGGGCCATGCTGTATCAGTCTTTTCTGAATATTTTGATCAATGCCATGCAATCGATGCAGGAGGGCGGCAGAATTCTGGTTGAAGTCAGTTCGAGCGACCATCTCGTAACGGTTCATTTTGATGATGAGGGGCAAGGGATTCCAAACGAAAATCTGGAAAAAATATGGGATCCGTTTTTTACGACCAAGGAAATGGGAACCGGTCTGGGTTTGGGAATTGTAAAAAATATTGTCGAATCCCACGGTGGCAGTATACAGATTGTGAATCGACCCGTCCGCGGAACACGCGTCACGGTCGAGCTGCCGGTTAAACACAAGGCCGATGATAACGAAGCGGTTAGCGCAACCCCTGCAGAAAGCAATTAAAAACTTGAGCACATAAGGCCATATCGCCATGGAAACCATCTTAATTGTGGATGATGAGAAAAATTATTTGACCATTTTGAGCGCTGTTTTGGAAGATGAGGGATTTGAAGTCTTGACGGCACTTGGTGGGCGCGAGGCGCTTGAACTTCACAAAACATCTGACCTTGACTTGATTGTCACCGATATGAAAATGCCCGCCATGGACGGCATCGAATTGCTTGAGAACATAAAGTCTGTCGATCCGGATCTTCCGATCATCATGATGACCGCGCATGGCACGGTGGACAAGGCCGTCGAGGCGATGCAGAAAGGGGCTTACAGCTATATCTTGAAACCGTTCGACAACGAGCGCTTGATCATTTATGTAAAAAAAGCCATATCCATGTATCAGGTGGTCAAAGAAAACCGGCGGCTGCGTGATGCGGTTGAATCCCAGTTTCGTTTCGGCAACATTATCGGTAAAAGTAAAAAGATGCGAGATATCTTTGATACCATTCAGAAAGTTGCGCCTGCCGTTGCCACTGTTTTAATCGAAGGCGAAAGCGGCACCGGAAAAGAACTGGTCGCCCGCTCGATTCATTTTAACAGCCCCAGACGCGAAAAGCCCTTCGTCGCCGTAAATTGTTCGGCACTTGCTGAAAGTTTACTGGAAAGCGAACTTTTCGGTCATGAGAAAGGTGCCTTTACCGGTGCCGTGGCAACAAAGAAGGGCCGTTTTGAACTGGCGGACGGCGGCACCCTTTTTCTGGACGAGATCGGTGAACTGTCACTGAACCTGCAGGTCAAACTGCTGCGGGTACTTCAAGAAAAAGTTTTTGAACGTGTGGGGGGGGTCCGAACCATATCAGTGGATATCCGTATTCTTGTGGCAACCAATAAAGATTTGCAGCAAGAAATGCAGGCAGGTCGATTCCGTGAGGATCTCTATTATCGATTGAACGTTGTTCATATTGTGTTGCCGCCCCTGAAGGTGCGTCAGGAGGATATTCGTATTTTGGTGAATCATTTTATAAAAAAATATGCATCCGAGCGCGAATCGGCGGTTCCCGTTATAGGCGTTGACCAGGAGGTGGATCGGCTGTTTTATGACTACAGCTGGCCTGGAAATATTCGAGAACTTGAAAATGTCATCGAGCGCGTGATGATCCTGTGCCCCGCTGAAATTATCCGGGTGTCGGATCTTCCGAAAGGATTTAAAGATAATGTTTACAACACCTTGCATCTTGAAGGAATCCCGGCGGATGCAAAACTGTATGACACGCTGGCGGTGATCGAAAAAACCTTGATCGAGCGGGCCTTAAAAATATCCAACAACGTCCAATCCCATGCGGCCGCCTTGCTGGGTATTGGTAAAAGTGGCCTGAATCAGAAAATAAAGAAGTATAATTTGGATGTTAGAGGACCATCAGGAGGATGAATCCGGACCCTTTTCGGATAATTTTTCTTCTACAATATCGAAATACATGGAGTTCGGGTAGCTGGAAAGAAATTGCTTAAAAGCTTGATGACTCTTGTTGGTATCTCCTAACTTTTCATATAGCATTCCCAGGTTAAAAAGGGCCTCATCCCGATTGTTCGAATCCGTTGCCGAAGCTACTTTTTCAAAATACATAGCGGCATTGGGATTATCTCCAATTTGCTGATAAGCATATGCGAGACCACTGAGAATCAAATTATAAACCATTGGATGATCTTTAAAGTCATTCAAGGATCGTTTATAAAGCTCGATGGCCTTGTTATAATCTCCGGCATCGTAACAGATATTGGCATAACTGGCTCTGGCAAGTTTCCCGGCCGCATTGCCGCCATATTTTTCGACAATGCGCTGAAATTCCTCCGATACATTTCTATAGGCCTCGTCCGCAGATGTTGCCTTTTTGTGCGCTTCATATTTTGCCAGGGTTTGCCCAAGCATTGAAAATGCCTTTGCTTCTGTGCGCTGGGCGAAGAACCGGTAGCCGAAGATGACTAAAATGACGGCCACAATCGCACACAGGGCATAAGAAATCGGTTTTTGATAGTCAGAGACAAGACGAATGGTCTTGCCGGTAAACGTCATAAATTCATCCGGTTTTTTTAATAATTCCTTCCGGCTTTTCTTACTCGTTGCCATTTAACCCCCTGCTGATTTTAAGTGAGCTAGAGTTAGAAGTGACCTAAAGTGACTAAAATACCCCAAGTGACTAAAATGCCTAAAATGAGCTAAAATGCCTAAAATTAAGGAATTCTGTCATTTAAATATATAAAAGAAGGAGCGCAGCGACTCCATAACTTTAGGCACTTCCCACTTTAGATCATTTTAGGCATTTATTCGATTTACAAAAAACTGGTTTATAGCATCCCCGCTTTTATATTCAAGAGAATTGTTTAACTAGCTCCCGGATCCTTTCCCAACCCGCTTCGGGGATATTGGCACCCATTACCTGGCATACTTCATATCCGCAGGCGGATCCGAGTGCGCCGCATTGTTCCAGGGCATATCCGCTGACAAGTCCGTAAAGAAATCCCGCTGCCCATAAATCACCGGCTCCGGTGCTATCGATGGCATGACCACTACCCTGCGGATCAATCGGGAACATCTCATTATTGTGGGTGATCAAACTTCCGCGTGCCCCTATTTTAAGTACGGCAATATCGACTTTTTCGGCGAGGGCATTGAGAGCGCGGGCTTCATCTGCCTGTCCGGTATAGGCCTGGGCTTCATCTTCATTGGCCATGAGTATGTCAACGGAGGTTTCAACGATGTGCGTCAATAGTTCGTGGGATTCCCTGACGACATTATAGCTGGGTAGATCCAAAGATACCAATGCCCCAGAAGCCTTTGCTGTTTTTAGAACCTTTAAAATTAATTGCGGATTAAACAGAAGGTAGCCTTCGATATGAACGACGGCCGCGTTTTCAAAGCAATTTTCAGATATATCCTGTGGTAACATTTCGGCGGCGGCCCCCAAGCAGGTAAACATGGAGCGTTGCGCATCGGGCGTAACGATTGAAAGAACCCGACCTGTCGGCGAATTTGATCGCAATAAAGCCGGTTCAACATTTTGACGCTTTAAATCATTTTCAAAGAAGGTACCCAGCTCGTCGTTGCCGCATTTGCCGATAAAACGCGTCACCCCACCGAGTCTGCCGATCCCGACATTGGTGTTGCAGGCGGATCCCCCGGGTACGGTAATGGGCTGCTTGGATAATATCGCCAGGGTTTGTTCAATAAATTCCTTTTCCACATAGGTCATTCCACCTATGGCTGCACCGGTTTTCTTTACAAAATCCTCGCCTTCGTAGGCCAGAATATCAATTAAAGCATTACCTACCCCAACAATCAGTTTTTTATCAACCTCAATATTTGGAAATAGTTGCATAGTGACTACCAGACAAGCGACTTATGGATCCAGCCTTTATCACCATCGGTATGTTCAATCTGAATCCATTTGTCTTTGCGGTTGATGACCTTAAAAGGTATTCCCTTTTCAACAGAGAAAAGTACCGGGTTATTCGTACCGGGGCCCGAGCGAATATTGGAGGTGTCATTTCTGGTAATCACGGCCGGAATCTTGCCCACAAGCGACTGATGCACCCAGCCTTTGTCGCCTTCAAAATCTTCAAAACGGTACCATTCGCCGGATTTTTCAATCACAAGGACAGGAAAATATTGCTCCACCTTCCATAAGACATTGTGGCCGGTTCCCGGTCCGGAACGAATATTAGCCACCGGGGCTGATACCGCCAGCCGCTCCGCATTGGCGACGCCCGCAAACACGATGATCACGAATAGAATGATGACGGGTTGGACTTTCATGGCGATCTAATTGCCTCCTCATCGATAGCATTAAGAACCATTGCTTCTATGTTTAGTTGACAGGTACGCGAAATTGATGCCATTTGTCAAGCTCAGGCAGGATTTTATTTGCCTTTGACAGCCCGCCTTGCAGCCCTGCGCATTTCCGTTTAAGCGCGGATGCGAGGACTTCATACCGAGAAAAATTCCATTTCGGGTAGCTGAACACAGGTTAGCCGGTTGCCATAAACGGCTCCGGTATCGATCCCGATTTTATTCGACTTCAACAAGGGTTCTTTAAAGGGCGTATGTCCAAATATCACACGTTTGCCGAAATTAAAATTAGAGTGAATAAATTCATCGCGGATCCAAAGCAGGTCCATCTTTTCTTGTGACTCAAGGGGCACCTTTTCGCGGAGACCGGCATGTACAAAGATATAGTCCGCAGTCTGATAATAAAGGTGCAGAGAATTAAAAAATTCGAGATGTTCAGGTGGAATTGGAAATGCTTTCGCGCTGTTTGATCGGTTCAGATATTCGTCCAGGGTCCGCTGCCCTCCGTTTAGCATGTAGGTGAACCGATCGCTACCGTCCAGGTAATTTTGCAGCATGTCCTCGTGATTGCCCTTTAAAAATATGGTGCCCGGGACACGCTTTTTAAAATCAATCAGATAGTCCACCACATCAACGGAACTCTGTCCACGGTCGATATAATCCCCGATGAAGATCAATTGGTCCTGGGCATAATTTATCGGGATTTTGTCCATGAGTGCACGGAGTTTGTCAAAGCACCCGTGAATATCACCCACCACAAAGATTTTGTTCATGATTGTAACCAAAATTACCGGAACAAAAAGGCACGCCCGGGTTGATCGAGCCGTGTTATGCCTTCCTCCTTTGCCTCCCGCAGCGCGGTTTGAAAATCAGTCGGTGAAAGGAAGGCATCCAATCCTTTAACTTCAGAGGCTCGACCCCAGGGCTGGTATTGGGACATGAGGTTCACATAGCTATGGGTTGAAATTTCCTGGGCGATAAATCTCATAATCTCACCGGTTCCTGCCAGTCCGCCGGGCAAGACCAGATGTCGAATCAACAGGCCCTTTTGGGCAACGCCGTCTTGATCAACGGTCAGGTCGCCGACTTGATGGTGCATTGCGCGTAAGGCGTTGCGCGCAATTTCGGGGTAGTTCTCGGCCTGGCAGGCGCTTTCGGCGATCTGCGGGTCCCAGAATTTGAAGTCCGGCATGTAAATATCAAACACGCCTTCAAGCAATTTGAGCGTCGCAGGAAGATCATAGCCGCCGGAATTATAAACCAGAGGCACTGAAAGACCCTGTTGGATTGCGATCTCAAGGGCGGAAAGTATTTGAGGCACCACATGTGAAGGTGTCACAAAGTTGATGTTATGGCATCCATGCTGCTGCAAGGCGAGCATGATGGCAGCCAGTTCCGCAGCGGCTATTTTTTGACCATGGCCCTCGTGGCTGATATCGAAGTTCTGGCAAAACACACACATGAGATTGCAGTGGGTAAAAAATATGGTGCCGGAGCCGTCAGTGCCCACCAAAGGCGTTTCCTCACCGAAATGGGGCTTGTAGCTGGAAACAAGGGCATGCCTGGCTGTTTTACAGACACCGGTTTCACCGGAAAGCCGGTCAACGCAACACTTTCGCGGGCAAAGGTTGCAAGAACCCAGAAGCTTGTAGGCGGTTTTTATTTTTTCTTGCAACAATCCTTTTTCAAAAGTTTTGATATATGCGGGTTCAAAAGGTTCCATCCGGGTTCGGATTTACGGGTTCTCCTTTGTTTGTTTAATCGGTTCAACCAGGATCTTTTGGGCGAGTCCCCGCCCGAATACATAGCGTTTGTAATCAGCCGCTATCGCCAGCTGTCCCTGGCGGTTGTTTGTGATGACCTCAATTTCATCTCCGAGACGTAACCCCATTGACAATAATCGCATGCGGGCGCTGACGCCCCCGCTAAATTCTTTGAGAACAAGCCGCTCGCCTGGTTTTGCCAGAATTAACGGCATCAGCTGGATACGCTCTTTAAGACATTGCGCGCAGATACCGTAAATTTCCAATTTATGTTGAAGTATATAAAATCCCTGGACTGCGGCAATTTTGTTCTGGAGCGCTTCCAGGTGATCCTCTTCGAATTCAATTATTTTTCTACATCGGGTGCAAACCATGTGGTCATGATGCTGGCCCAGATGACGATGTTCGTAGCGAATAGCGCCGTTGTCAAAGTTACTTTTCTGGGCAAACCCGAAACGGCACAGCAATTTCATTGTTTCTCGAACAAAATCGGGATCCAGCTGCCAGCCGTTCCGGTCAAGAAATTTTAACAGTTCGTCGATGGTTACATGCTTTTCTGTTTGCAAAAAGGCTTCCAGAACTTTGAACCGATCTTCGAAGTTGTCGATTTGCTCTTGCTTAAAAAGCTTTTTGAACTGTTTTTTTTCCTGAATATGAATTTGTTTCATCTGAATTCCTAATTGGAGCGATTCTATCCGGTAATAGACTTTTCAGGTGGAGGCGGGCTTTAATGGCTTTAGATATCCTTATGGTAATTAATGCGAGTTTGCTCGATGAGTTTGGTTTCGTTTTTGGCAGGGACCGATTCAACTTGGCTGTCCGGGCAGGATTAGAAATTAACCATCAGGTCCCGGGATTTCATAGGTGGTGCAACTGCCGCTGGGGCAGTTACGGGTTTGCGTACGAGCGCCTTCACTTTTCTCGGAACCGTTGTTTGCGCTGTAACACGAAGCGCTTATAATCCGTTCAAATTCTTCAGATTTGCAATTGGGGCATTTCAGCTCCACCTCATCTTCTTTTTTCATAACAAGTATTTCGAAGCAATCATTACATTTTAAGCATCTAAATTCATAAAGTGGCATTGGTTTTCCTTTTGTCTCACTATTTCTAACGCTATAATATGCTTATCTTGGCAAGATTGTCAAGGCGCCCTATGGCATATTGTGTTTGGGTTTAGGGAGGTTACGGGGCCGTGATCCGCACCTATAAACTTAAAGTCAGTGGATAGGAACCGAATCGACATTAAACCGCAGAATATCGAATCCGCCGGAGGCGGAAATGTCGAAGTTTTTAAGCAAAAAAGGTGACAGGGATGATGTTTGATATTAAATTTAGAGGAGTTTAACTCGAGTCGGATGTCGTCTGACAACTGATATTGGAATGAACTGTTTTAGATATGCACCAGACAGACAATTCATCATATAATGTTGTGTGGTTAAAAAACCTTGCTGAAGTAGACCGGGTTCAATGGGATGCGCTTGCGGAGCCTTTACCCACGCCTTTTCTGGAATGGGCCTGGCTTCGCCAAATGGAGATCTCCGAAAGTATCACCGACCGGACCGGATGGCGGCCCCAGCATTTAACGGTTTGGTCTCATAATCAATTGATTGCGGCGGCTCCTTTGTACATCAAAGGACACAGTGGCGGTGAATTCGTGTTTGATCACGCCTGGGCAGATGTGGCAAATCGGTTCAAAATTCCTTACTATCCCAAACTTGTCGGCATGAGTCCGTTTACCCCGATGGCCGGATATCGATTCTTAATTGCACCCGGACACGATGGGGAACGATTAACCGCACTGATGGTAAATGCAATTGAGCAATTCTGTCGCCGTTACCGGATTTGCAGCTGCAACTTTCTTTTTGTCGATCCGCACTGGCGTCACCAGTTAATAAACTATGGGTTCATTGGCTGGTTGCATCAAAGTTTTGTCTGGCAAAATTTAGGCTACCAGTCTTTTGATGATTACTTAGCGGCATTTAATTCCAATCAGCGACATAATATTAAACGGGAGCGTAGGTCTCTTGCAAGGCAAGGCGTCACAATGAAGACCTTTCAAGGAGATGAAATTCCTGCGACCTTTTTTTCGGAAATTTATCCTTTTTACGAACGCACCAATGATAAGTTCGGCCCCTGGGGTTGCAAATACCTTAAGGATAGTTTCTTCAGGGGTTTGGCAGAGGGTTATCGTCACCGTTTGGTATTTGTGGCCGCCTTTGATAAAGAAAATCCGGACTCGGCCAGGGGCCTGTCTCTTCTGGTCACAAAGGGGGATCAATTGTTCGGACGATATTGGGGATGTTCAAAAGAAATAAATAACCTTCATTTTAATGCGTGCTATTATAGCCCTATTGAATGGGCGATTGCCAAAGGCATCAAGCGGTTTGACCCGGGTGCGGGCGGCTATCATAAAATTCGACGAGGCTTTACAGCTGTCGGCAATTACAGCCTGCACCGATTCTTTGATCGGCGGCTTGATCAAATCATGAAGGCCCATATCGAAGAGATCAACCGATTGGAGCAGGAACATATTGATGAGTTAAATCTGGAAGTACCGTTTGCGCGCAAAACGGGTTAGCCCATTGCGTTACCTCTACCTTTTGATTCTTTCGGCGATAAAATCATGAAACTGCTCGGAGATTTCTTTCTTCCAGACCCCCGAAAATCCTGTCCTTACCGAAACTTCGGTCCAGTCGGGATCGACGATGGCGATTTTTATAGTCATGGGCGTCTCATCGGTGCGCTCGGATTTGATTATTGTTTGGATTCCATCGGCCTTCTCTTCGAGAATGGGCTGTTTTAAATCCTTTAAAATACTTTTGCACACCCGATAGGTCGTTTCGTACTTCGCCTCATAGGTTCGGCTCAGTTGGCCGTCAAAATAGGCAAAGGCGCCCGCGCCAACACCGGCTCCAACTACAACGGCGATACATCCGGTTGTCAATAACAAATGCAACATGACAATCAGTAAATATAGTCGTTTTAGCATTTTCTCCTTCTCCGAATGCTTTTAAAGTTAATCAATAAAGGGGTTGTATCGAAGGATGTTGCGCAATCGGTCCGCTAGCGGACTCTCTGCAAATCGGGCGAGGCCGGCGCAGCGACAACCACCCGATTGTTTTGTTCAAGCCTGACAGCTGTCTGTCGTTGGGATGCAAACCAGATACCGATTCGATTCCCGTCGGGATCTAAGATCCAGGCTCCCTGGGGCTGGGTAAGCGGGACGGCGGTCATTCGGAAAACCCAGGTTTTAAGTGTTAAGGCCGTAAAATCGACTCGCTGCCAGCTGCGGGATCGCAGCGAATAGTTGGGATGAATTCCGATGATGGCATCCGGCACGCCCTGTAATCCGCTGTAATAGTATAAATGATCCGAAAGGAGCTGGTTATTTTCAAATTTTTTTGTGATTTCAGAACTTGGCTGCAGGTTTCCATTATTTGGTGTGGTACAGGCATACAGGGAGAAATAAAGGCTCAGGCAGAGGGCGGCTGCAAGCCATGACCGCCTTGTGCAAGAAGCGCTTTCTGATTTCCGACTTGGTAGATATGTTTTTTCGATTGCCATGGTTGCCATTAATTTCGGAGCATTGGAGTACTGGAGTGATGGAGTAATGGCTAAAGGATTGATGTCTTTTTTTCAACACTCCAATACTCCAACACTCCAGGGACGAGACTTTCAAGAACTTTTGGCATCCTTAAAACTACCTTTTTGTTGGTTATAGCTCCGTAAAATTCTAAAAATTAATCTAAACTAACATGCTAACAAACGGTGTCAAGAGACAAATGCGGACGCAAACGTCAGTCCGACGCATTAAAATTTGCAAACGAGCTTATAAGCTTGTAGAATTTGTTGACAGCAGGCTATCAAGCCATTAATTTTTAAAAATATCTAAGAACCCCCCGTCTTTTTTTTGAATGTGATGAGGGCCTCTTTTTTGTGCCGAGATGCTGTTGAAAAAATTGATTTGAATTTTTCGACTCACCAGACAAAGGACCGTTTATGCTAAAAAATCTGATCCCCAAGATGACAACCTTTGGCAAGTGGAGCGTAATTTTTTTACTTGCCTTTATTCTAATCTGGCCCTTGACCGTTGGTATTTACTGGGGCATATACAAAGCCTATACGTATATTGATCCAGCTAAATTTCCCTGGTCAGGTTCAAATATTCATTCCATATTAGATCAAATCAAACCGGACTCGGCCGATGTCGAAAAAGGAATCGCCCTTTCTGCAGCCATCAGCAACCGCCTGGAGGAGGAGCTGGGGTCGCCATTCGGTTGGTCGGTCAATGACCTGGTGATTTCTCCCACCCGGTGGCTTGATAATCGGGCCAACCGGCAGCAGGGTGTCATTTTCGCAACCCGAATGCTCATCAATTTTTTTTCAACCAATCTGGCGAAATATGGCACGGTCGATGCTGAAAATGAGCTTTTAAAAGAAGCGCGTGAAAGACATTTTGCCTTTAGCGCGGACAGCTGGTGGTTTCCTTCCAGCGAAAGTGAGTATCGAAATGGAATTGAATTGCTGCGTAAATATGAGGATGAGCTGGCCGCCGGGAAAGCTATCTATAACATGCGCTCAGATGATATGTACAATATGATCACCTTTATTATCGGCAATCAATTTCTCGACCAACCGCTTGGGCTTTTGGTGCAGCCTAACGACGAAGTGCTGTACACTGAACTGGATGACCGTATTTACTACACTCAGGGCGTTATCCTGGTTCTACGAGATTTTATTCAAACCTTTATCCACCTCTACCCGGAGGTAAAAGAAAAGGGCGGCGAAGAAAACATCCGTATCGCTTTCCGTGAAATGGAGCAGATCTGCACTTTTGATCCATTGATTGTTTTGAGAGGGGAGCATGATTCCGTTACCGCCGACCACCGCGGAAAAGTGGCCCGATATTTAATCCACATCCGGGAACGGATAAACGATTTAGCGCAGTCGATTCGAAGATAACCGGGAGCTATCTCAAAATTAGCAGTTCATCTTGGAAGACAGATAATAAAAGTTCCAAAGGTGCTTAAAAGTCAAAAGTGCCTAAAATGCCTAAAATGATCTAAAATGCCTAAAGTTGAGGAATTCTATCATCTTAAAAAAGATGGAGCGCAGCGACACCATAATTTTAGGCATTTTAGATCATT
>Ga0255055_10001414_pt1 | contig 17626 bp, 17 predicted proteins | sample JV7_2_27_MG_FD_188633 | JGI IMG/M metagenome (GOLD analysis project Ga0255055, IMG submission 188633) | Seawater microbial communities from Jervis Inlet, British Columbia, Canada - JV7_2_27 | ecosystem: Environmental > Aquatic > Marine > Inlet | place: Canada: British Columbia | collected... | reverse complement strand
GAGAAGAGCGACGCGCGGGCCGAGGACATCGAGCACGGCGTGGTGGAGCGGATCGGCGAGACGACGATCGCCATCGGCGCGTCGCTCTCGGAGCAGCTCGAGTTCGTCGGGTCGGCCACGCTCGCCTTCGGCCGCATGCTCATCGGGAAGGCCCGTTACCGCCGCGCCGACATGTGGCTCCAGATCCAGCAGGCCGGCGTGGAGGCACTGCCCATCGTGGCGCTGGTGAGCTTTCTGCTCGGACTGATCCTCGCGTTCGTGGGCGCGATCCAACTGCAGGCGTTCGGCGCCCAGGTCTACGTGGCGGACCTGGTGGGCATCGCCATGGCGCGGGACATGGGAGCGCTGATCGCCGCGATCGTCATGGCTGGTCGCAGCGGCGGTGCGTACGCGGCCCAGCTCGGCAGCATGAACGTGAATCAGGAGATAGATGCGCTGCAGACGACGGGTGTTTCGCCGCTCGAGTTCCTGGTGCTGCCCCGCATGACTGCTCTCTTCTTGATGATGCCCCTGCTCGCGCTGTACGCCGCCGCCGTTGGGATACTGGGCGGCGCCGCGGTGGGCACGGGCATGCTGGACCTGTCGCTCACGACCTACTACCAGCAGACGATCGCCGCCATCAGCTTGCGGGATGTGGTGGGCGGAGTGGTGAAAGGGGCGACGTATGGCATCCTGATCGCGCTCGCCGGGTGCCTGCGCGGAATGCAGTCGGGCCGCAGCGCGTCGGCGGTGGGTGACGCGGCGACGTCTGCGGTCGTCACGGGGATCGTGGCGATCATCACCGCGGCCGGAATCTACTCTGCCGTGTTCTACGTGCTCGGCTGGTGAGGGCGACTCGATGATTCAAGTCCACGCCGACGACCCGATCACGGTGCGCGACCTCACCATGGCGTACGGCAGCTTCGTGCTGCAGCGCGACCTCAACTTCGCTGTGAAGCAGGGCGACATCTTCGTGGTCATGGGGGGGAGCGGCTGCGGCAAGAGCACGCTCATGCGCCACGTCCTGGGCCTCAACGAGCCGGCACAAGGCGAGGTCTTCTACAGAGGAGAGAGTTTCACCCGGGCGGAACCGGAGCGGCGCGAGGAGCTGCTGCAGCGCATCGGCGTACTGTACCAGAGTGGGGCGCTGTGGAGCTCGCTGACGCTGGCCGAGAACGTGAGCCTCCCGCTCGAGGAGTTCACCGATCTCACCGCCGCGCAGATGCGGGACGTGGCTGCGCTCAAGCTCGCGCTGGTAGGCCTGGCGGGGTTCGAGGACTACTATCCATCGCAGATAAGCGGCGGCATGCAGAAGCGCGCCGGCCTGGCGCGAGCGATGGCGCTGGACCCGGAGGTCCTGTGCATCGACGAGCCGTCGGCGGGGCTGGACCCGATCAGCTCGCGGCTGCTGGACGAGCTGATAGTGGGGCTGCGCGACAGCCTGGGAACGACGTTCGTCATAGTCACGCACGAGCTCCAGAGCATCTTCGACGTGGGTTCGAACAGTGTATTCCTGGATGCGGAGACGCGAACCATGATAGCAATGGGACCGCCAAAGGAGTTGCGGGACCACTCAGACAACCCTACCGTGCGCCGCTTTCTGACGCGGGGGGAGGCAGCCAGTGTCTAAGCGTGCCAGCCCCCGGGCCGTGGGCCTGTTCGTGGTGGGGGCGGTCGTCCTGGCCGTGTTCTCGGTCATGGTGTTCGGCTCGGGCAGGATTTTCAAGGACACCGTGCCGTTCGTGGTCTACTTCGACGCGTCCGTGGCCGGGCTGGAAGTCGGCGCACCGGTCAAGTTCCGCGGGGTGCCGGTGGGCACTGTCAGGGAAGTCATGTTCAGGATCCCCGGCGAAGAGCGTAGGTTCGACGACTACAGCATACCGGTCGTGTTCGAGATGGACATGAGGGCGATCAGGCACCGGGGTGGGTCCATTGATCTGCGCAACGACGCGCTCGTGGACAGCATGATCGCGGAGGGATTCAGGGCCCAGTTGGCGCTCGAGAGCTTCGTGACCGGCAAGAGGTTCATCGCGCTCGACGTCCTGCCCGAAACCGAGATATTCCTCGAGGCTTTCCCCGACAGCGAGTACAAGGAGATCCCGGTCGTTGCCACCGCCGAGTTCGACGTGCTACAGGCGCAGATCCAGAGAATCCTGGCGGAGATCGAGGCGTCACCCATCGACTCGATGTTCATTGCGCTAACCGAAGCAGTCCAGTCGATGGAGCGGGTCTCGAGCCGGCAGCTTCCGGAGACGATGGAGGCTCTCGAGGGGGCGCTGGACGGCATCCACCAGTTGGTGGCCCGTGCCGACGGACGCTTCGACGGCCTGGCCGACAACCTCGACACAGTCTCCCAGAGCCTGACGGCGACACTCGACGAGATGCGCCTCACGATGGCCGATTTGCGTACCCAGATGGCCCCCGAGTCACCGATCACTTACAGGCTGACACAGACCCTGGCCGAGCTGGAGAACACGGCCCGGGCGTTCCGCGTGCTGGCCGAGTATCTGGAACAGAACCCCGCCGCCCTGGTGCGCGGGAAGGAAGTCGAGAGCAAGCAATGAGACGGCGCACTTTTCTCTCCGTCGCCGCCGCGCTGACGGCCGGGGTCGTGCTGGGCTGCTCCCCCCTCGGGCCACAGAAGGATCTGACACAGTTCTACGTGCTGACCTCACTGGCCGAAGAGGAGCCGCCGCAGGGCATGAGGCCCGCAGGGGAGCTCTCGTTCGGCGTGGGGCCGGTGGACTTCGCGGAGTACCTCGACCGGCCGCAGATCGTGACGCGGATGAGCGAGAACCAGGTGGAGTTTTCCGACGTGGGTCGCTGGGCCGGGCCGCTGCGGCGCAGTCTGGCGAGAGCGGTGGCGGAGAACCTCTCGATGCTGCTGGAGACGACGCAGATTTCGAACTACCCGTGGTTCGAGTCGCAGCGTCCCGATTTCGCCCTCCGGATGCACGTGATCCGGTTCGAGTGGAATGCCGCGGGTTACGCCGAGCTGCTCGTGGGATGGACGGTGGTCGACCGGGTGGGTGATGAGCGGGAATGGGCGGTGAGCCGCTTCACGCAGCCCGCCGACGTGGCCACCACCGACGCCCAGACTGCCGCCCTGAGCCGGACGCTGCAGCAGTTCAGCGAGCTGGTCGCCGGGGAGATCCGGCGCCTGTTGGCTGCCCGCTCGATGCTGGAGGAGCCGGCGCGGGAGCAGTAGCGAACCGGTTCAGTGGAGGCCGTCCGAAAGCCCGCTGCTACACCTGTGGCGGCGGCCCAGACAGATCCCACCACTTTGCCCTGCGCTCGTCGGTCCAGTGCTCCTCGATACCCAGCTCGCCCAGCATTAGCGACAGAGCCCGCGCATTGGGGGGCCGGTCGCCGGGGTCCTTCTCGAGGCACTGCATGATGATCCGCTCGAGTCCCTCGGGCACGTCGATCTCCGATCGGCTCGAGATCGGAGCCGCGGTCTCCGTGCTGTGTGCCACAACCATCGCCATCGGGTTCGATTTGTCGAACACGAGCTGGCCGGCGAGCAGCCAATAGCCGACGCACCCCAGAGCATAGAGGTCGGCGCGGCCGTCGATGGGTCCCTCGGCCAGCGCCATCTCCGGCGCCAGGTAGGCCGGCGTTCCGGATATCATCCCCACGGCGGTGAGCTGTACCTCTTCCTTGTCCGGTAGCTGTTCCCGTTTCACGATGCCAAAGTCCAGCACCTTCACGAAGTCGAGGTCGGTGCCGTAGCGACACATGAATATGTTGGCGGGCTTGATGTCGCGGTGGACCAGGCCCGCCCTGTGCGCCTCGTACAGCGAGTGGCACGCCTGGCGCAGCAGGTGAACCACCCGCTCGGGCGGCTGCGGCCCGTGCTTCGCCACGAGTGTCTGGAGGTCCAGACCGTCGAGCATCTCCATCACGTAGTAGAAGGTCCCGTCCCGCGAGACGCCGAAGTCGTACAGCTCGATGGTATGGGGCGAGCGCAGCGACGCCGTGGTCTGAGCCTCGCGCTCGAAGCGGCGCAGTGTGACCTGGGCGGCGGCCTCGTCCTTGGCGCCCAGCGTTCTCGGCATGATCAGCTTGACCGCGGCGGTGCGGGCCAGGAAGCGGTGCGTGGCCTTCCAGACCTCACCCATGCCGCCCTTGCCGATCAGCTCCTGCAGGTGGTAGCTGCCCATGGAGCGGGCCTTCTGGAGCTGCTCACCGAGATCGTAGATGACTCGGGTTATGGCAACCGCGAACCCGACCGCAACGATGTTGGGCCACAAGTACCCGAAGAATTGGCCTGCGGGAGGCAGTGGTCCCATGCCTGCTAGCGAAAGCGCGATCACGACCGCGGGCTCCGACGCGGCCGCGGCGAGCGACGCCACGAGCGTCGCCCGCATCGTGTTGGGCACGATGACGGGGTAGATGATTATCAGAACGGCGACCCCCGACCAGCGGAGTCCGGAGGCGGGGCCGGCAAACCAGTTCGGCTCGGCGAGCGACAGGGAAACGGCGAGCGCCAGGAGCACCTCGTAGAGCAGGCCCAGTTGGAGCAGCCTGACGGCCGAGAGCTTGTCGCTTCGGGCAATGAAATACACCGCCAGGGAGCACACCCAAATGAAGGCCATGGAGCCGAAGCGCAGGGCGGTATTGGCACTCACTCCCGCTATCTGCGTGGCGATGGGGCTCACGACCGTGACGGCGAGGATGAGCAGGCAGAGGAACTGGAGCCGCTTGGAGACGTTCTGCAGCAGGTCCACCGGTAGGCCGGGGTGCGTCTGCGCCCCGGTTCTCACCATGCTCAGGGCGTCTTCAGTGCGCGGCGCGAGAGATATGTGGTCGGTCATGGGGTCAGTGGTAGGGTATGTCGGAGACAGTCGGCGGGAAGCCCTTGAGGATCTGGGCGACCGCATCCTTGATGCGCCGGTTGCGCTCACGAACGTCGGCGGACCCAGGCTCGATGTTGGCTGCTGCTGCGCCACGCCAGACGAGCTGGTTCTCGCGGCCGTCAACGACGTCGATGATCAGGGCTCCCTTGGGGAACTCCTGCCGGGTGCCCGGGGCGTCCGGCCCACCCCACCATTCGAGCCCGTACCCGAAATACGTGTTCACCGTGCGGGCATCCATCTCGTCCGGATAGGCCAGGTGCTGTCCCAGCAGGAAGTCCGGGTTGTCAGTGGTCATCTCGTAGCCCCGTGCCAGGAGCACGCTGTCCACCATGCGGTGGACCTGGCCGGTGACGATGTCCGGGACGGGTAGCGTGTCGCCGCCGCCCGGATGGGGCAGCCAGGCGAACGACTGGTACGCACGGAGCTTGGCGCCCGTCGTCGGGCTGAACTCGCTCAGCACGCCCATCTTGGATCCGCACGCGAAGGCGGCCACGGCCAGCAGCGCTCCCACGAGTACCGTGCGCATTCTCATCACTTCCTCCTTCACCGTGGCGGGAACTTGCTCAGCATCCTCTCGATCGCCGACTGGAGCCGCGAGTCCCGTGCCTCCTGTGACATTGTGCGGTCCACCTCCGCCTCCGCGGTTCCCCGGAACACGATCTCCCGCCGGCTGGCGTCCACGATGTCGATGATCAGCGCGCCCTTCTCGTAATAGCGCACATAGTTGTTTCCGTACACGCCGCCGTACCAGCCTCCCCACCCGTATCCGTAGTAGCTGTTCACTTGGATGCCGTCCATCCCACCCTGGATGGCCGCGTGGTAGCCGATCAGGAAGTCAGGCGCTTCGCCGGAGACCTCCCGAAAGCCCTGTTGCACAAGGATCTCGTTTGCTATCTCCTTGATCCGGCGTTCCAGGATGTCGTCGTCCACGCGGGGATCGTCGCCCTGTGCCAGCGCCATCCAGGCGTACGTCTCATACTGCTCCATTACGCCAACGGCGCCCGGGTCGTAGTCGCTCGTTACGCTGACACCCGACGAGCAGCCCATGAGCGCGATGCCCGCCGCGGCAACGGCAATGCAGCTCAACCTGTTCACTGTGCGTCTCCTTGGTGCGGCGCGCCGGAGCGCACCCGTTCGTTGACTAAAGTACAGAGCGGGCGGGGGGTGGACTAGGAGTCCACCTGCCTGCCGCCCGCTCACTATGTCACATCGCTTCCGGATTGGAAGCGTGTCTGCCTGCTACATCCAGGCGAATCCGACGCCGAACGTGAAGTACGACGGCTGGATGTCGTTGGCCTTGGTCATCCAGTTGTAGCGCACGTTGAGGAACGACCGCACGTGCCAATCCACCGGGATCACGACGCCGATCTCCGGCGCAACACCGAAGTGCCAACCGTCGATCACGATGGAGCTCAAGCCGATGTCCAGCCGGTTCTCGACGTAATAGGTGCCGACTCCGACCCCGACGTAGGGCCGGAAGCCCCCCGGGAGGCCGAAGTAGTAATGGCCCGTCGCCAAAATGGGGAACGCGTTGATGTAGCGGAACTGCTCGCCGCTGACATCCAGGTCTCCCATCCGGATGACGTCGGTCGTCTCGTCGAAGAACACGTTCCAGCCGAAGTAGAGACCGACCGACAGGTTGGGGCTGGCCACGTAGCGGCCCTCGATTCCGAAGTTCCGGAAGCTGAGGCTGCCGCCCACGAATTCCTTGGTGTCGCTGGTCCCGAGGCCCACCATGTACTCCATGCCCCAGAACCACTGTCCTTCTTGTGCTTTGCTCTCCGCGCTCAGCGCCACAGTGAGGGCGAGCGCGGCCGCAACGATTCGCAATGTCTTCGTCATGGTTCGCTCTCCCTAGTTGCGTGTGACGTACTGAGACTGCTCGAACGCCTGGCCGATCATGCTGGTGATCCGCGACGCGGTCACGCTCGTCTGGGTACCCAGCAGGCCGCTAAACGCTGCGGTCCACTGGATGCTGAACTGCGGCGGCTCGACGGTGTTGTCGAGGGCCTCCGGGATCATGTCGATGTACACGGTGCCCTGCTCGTACGTGCCGCTGCCGACCTGTGGAGGCCAGTAGCCGCCCCAGCAGCCGCCATACCAGCCCCAGCCGCCCCATCCACCCCACCCGCTGCACCAGCCGGGGCTGTAGACGTAGAAGTCTTGCTCCACGGCGATCACGCTGACGAACAGGACGTAGTCCGGCGGCTCAGGAGCGTTCACGTCCGTCACCCGCGTGTAGCCCCGGGCCGACATGCTGTCGGCGATCGTCGAGATGATGAGATCGTCGAACTCGTGTGACAGTGGGATCGATCCGGCCGAGTCCTCCCACAGCTGGACCACGGTGTCCGGAAGGAAATACGTCTCCTGCGAGAAGTCCGCCGTGGAGTCGTGCCTCGTGGCTACGACATCGGTCTGGGTAACGCTCGTGAGATCGCCGGGGTAGCAAGCGGCGAAGATCACGCCCAGGCCGAGCGCCGCACCTGCGAACCACGCACGGGCCGACTTCAGGCCTCGGGCAAACTGCGCTTGGTGCATCAAACTCCCTCCTACGTGATGAGGCCGGGGCGGCGGCGCGGGGGTGTGCCGCCGCACGGTCGACCTTCTTCTTGGACAATCAGGCTTCCTCGAATGTCAAGACGGCCCAGGCGGCCGAAAGGTTGCAGGCGCGAGCCGTCGATCGGACGCTAAAACTACTCAGGCGCCCCTGAAATCAAACCCCCCTACCCGCGAGCGGGCGCGGGGGTTCCAGGGCCCGTCGTTGACCCGCCTGGGCGCCGACGAGCGGAGAACCCCGTACGCCCCGGCTGGGATTCCGAGAGGGCCGCGCATTCGGGCTCGACGGGTGGGCGGCGTCCCCGTTGAGGTTCCGGGAAAGCTCGCTAACTTCGGGGACGTCATGTCGCCCTGGACTCGCTCTACGTTGCCCGCCGCCGCGGCCCTCTTGGTGCTGTGGGCCGCGCCCGCCTTCGCCCAGAAGACGGACGTGGTCATTCTCAGAAACGGCAATGAGATCACCGGCGAGATCAAGAAGCTCGACAAGGGCAAGCTCGAATACTCCACCGATGACATGGGCCGGATCAACATCGAGTGGGACAAGATCCTCCACCTCACGAGCAACCACTACTTCGAGGTCGAGCAGCAATCGGGCGCCAAGCACTTCGGGCAGCTGAGGCGCACGGACGAGCCCGGGGAGCTCGTGGTCGTGCTGACGCGCCCGGTCACGCTGCCCATGTCGTCCGTCGTGAGCATCACGCCGGTGGAGGCCACGTTTTGGCAGAGGCTGAGCGGCCGCGTGGATGTGGGGTTCAACTTCACCAAGGCCAACAGTCTGCTGGAGTTCACGACCGGGTTCGAGGTGAAGTATCGGGGACGCAAGTGGTACTCCAGGCTGGCGGGGAACTCCTATGTCCAGAGCCAGGACTCGACCGACGGGACGAGCCGCAACGACCTGTCGCTCGATATCCAGCGGTTCCTGGCCCACAAGTGGTCGGCGGGTGGGGTCGTCAGCGCACGGCAGAACCAGGAGCTGGAGCTGGACCTCCGTCTCACGACCGGGCTGACGGGGAACCACAGCCTGATTCAGAACAACAGCTCGAGGCTCATCCTCACCGGAGGGCTCACCGGCAGCAGGGAGGAGTACGTGGGAACCACAGCGGCGTTAAACGCCGAGGTAACGGTTGGCGCGGACTACTCCCTCTTCCGGTACGATAGCCCAAAGACGGACATCGAGACCGACCTCAACGTGTTCGTCAGCGTGGTGGACCTGGGGCGAGTCAGGACGGACTTCAACGCGCGGTTCAGCTACGAGATAATCAGCGACTTCACCATCGGGGTGAGGGGGTTCCACACCTTCGACAGCCGGCCGGGCAGCGATACCGCCAACCGGTCCGACTACGGCATCTACCTCACGTTGGGCTACACGTTCTCCTAGTCAGACCGCGCTGGCCACGGGCGCCTTCGAGCGGCCCACGACCACCGTGATGTTGTCTCCACCTCCCCCCTCGAGCGCATCGGCAATCAGCGCCTCCGCCACCTGCTGCGACGACTCCATCTCGACCAGCCTCCTGCGGATCTGCTCCTCGAGCACGTAGCCCGTGAGCCCGTCACTGCACAGCATCAGCACGTCGTCGCGCTGCATGGCGATTCGGTTGATCACCGGTGTCGCCTCGGGCCCTCCGATGGCGCTGGCCAACACGTGCGCCCACTTGGAATCGATCGCCTCCGCGGTGCTCAGGACGCCCTTGTCATACAATTCCTGCGCCACCGTCTGGTCGCGCGTGAGCTGGATCAGCTCTCCGTCGCGCAGCTGGTAGCAGCGGCTGTCTCCGACCTGGACCACATAGGCCCAGGGCCAGACCACGATGGCCAGCGTCAGTGTGGTGGCCATGCCATGCCGCGTCGGGCTGGACTCCGCTTCCGTGGTCACCTGTTGGTGGCATTCCATCACCGAGTCGGTGAGCTCTTCCAGGAACTGGTGCTCCCGGTGGGAGTCGTTCGTGTAGTAGCACTGCATGCTCTGCGTCACGTATCGGGCGACTGCCTCGAGCGCGATCCGGCTGGCCTCCTCTCCGGCCGCGTGGCCGCCCACCCCGTCGGCGACGAACGCCATGAACGCGAGGCGCTCTCCACGCAGAGGCAGCTGCTCGGGATTGGGGAGGCTCGTTCCGTGGATCTCCATCTGTTTGTGCAGCGAGCAGAGGAGGAAATGGTCCTGGTTGGATTTCCGCACCTTGCCCACGTGCGTCATTCCGTAAACGTCGATGTCTTCGTGGAGGGGGTTCGATTCGGCCGACGCCATGTGATTCTCCGGTTGGAAACGGTAGCTGCCAGCGGTTACAGCCTAATGATGTCGCGAGATACCCGGCAGGCACCAGGCATGACCGACGGGACGCGCTGGCGCCGCGCCGACGTGATTTCGTAAGCTATTGTTGTGTAGGAGTTTAGGACGACGTGCCGATACGAGTGCCGGCGCCCGGGGCAGGCCCGGGTGCCGGCCACCAGGCTACTTGATGGGGAACAGCCAACCCACCGCGAACATCAGAGTCCGGTTGCTGATCTTGTCGCCCTCGACGTTGCTGATGTTCGTGATGCCGTAATTGTAGGCCACGTCCAGCGTCAGGCCGCCGACGCCCTTTCCGATCTTGAGCCCCGCGCCGACCTCCACCCCGAAGTCGAACGTCTTCGCGGCATCGAGCTCACAGTCGGTTACGCCCGATGCGTCCCCGGGATCTGCCGTCAGGTTGCAGCTCGCGCGCCACGAGAACACGGGACCCGCGAACACGCGCGGCGCGAACAGCGACTCGCCGATCGGGAACGTGAGTATGGCGAGGAATGGGAAGTCCACGTAGTTGACGTCGAGATCGGCCAGCACCTGGCCGCCGGGGTCGAAGCCCTTCCCGATGTAGAGCGCGCCGCCCTGTAGGGCGAACTTGTGGCTGAAGTGATATGCGGCGGTCACGCCGCCGAAGCCGCCGGTGCGGTTGCCGGGGTCCACGTCCGAGCCGTCCACGGTGGCGCTCACGTTGGCCTGATTGACGCCGCCCTGGAGACCCAGGGACACGATGCTCTGCGCGGCGGCCGCACTGGCGCCGAACGTCGCTGTCAGCAGGAGAACGGCTGCGATTCTCACGGCTCTCATCTATCACTCTCCAGAGTGGAACATCCGCCCATTTCGCGTGCGCCCCGTAGCCCGCGCCGGTCGCGAGTTGGGGACGGCCCGCGGGCCCGCCCAGAAGCTAACGCGCTCTCCCGGCGCGGTCGAATCTCCGTACGCAGAGCTATTGGGGAAGTTTCGGGCGCGCAGAGGCACAGCCGCAGCGACCACTCTCAGCGCGCCTCGTCCAGCGGACTGCTACCGAGTTTCCGCGCCGCCCTTTGCCTCGTCGGCTCAGGTCGGGGCGGAAGCATCCGGCCCGGTGGCCGCGTAGCCCTCGAGCAGGGGTCCCTCGAGCGGAGCGAGCGTGAGATCGTCGTCGTCCCAATAGCGGGGAGGCCGCCCTGCGTAGGGGCCGCGGTACCCGCCGTACCCGCCGTAGTAGGGACCCACCACGCCCACGCCGACGTAGACATTGCCGCCGCCGCCGCCGCAGCCCAGGGCGCCGATCCCGAGGCAGCAGACCGCCGCCACGAGCAAGAGTCTTGGCTTCATCGGTCCTCCCCCCCTTCCTCGTCGTCGAGGGGCCACTTCTGGATCGCCAGCACGGCGCCGGCCGGATCCTGGATCACCCCCACCGTGGCGCCCCGCACTTCCGGATCGGGCGCCATCCACACAAGGCCGCCGAGGCCCTCGACCCTGGCCACCACTGCGACCGGATCTTCGACCTGGACATATGGCAGCCAGTTGGGCCGGAACTCGCTTGCCGGGTCGAGCTCACCCACTCCGGCCCGGGCGCGGTCGCCCCGCATGAGCACCGTGTACGGGCGGTTCACGCCGCCATCTGTGGCTTCGGTCTCGAAGCCGGCCAGCCCCTGGTAGAACTGGATCGCCGCGTCCTTGTCGCGCGTCCACAGCTCGGTCCACAGCCAGCCGTACTCGATTACTTCCCGTGTGTCCGGTGGATCGCCCGCTTCGGATCGCACCACGGCGAACAGCGCTCCCTGGGGGTCGCTCACTATGGCGTAGCGACCCCTGGGTGGGAGATTCCGGGGGCTGCGGTGCACCTCGCCGCCGGCCTGCTTCACGTGTCCTACGGCCAGGTCCACGTCGGCCACCGACATCCAACTCACCCACTGCGAGACGTCGTGCTCCTGCTCGACCGGCTCCATGTACACGATGCCGGCGATGGGTTTGCCGTGGTGGTAGACCTCTATGTAGGGGTCGTCTTCGGGGCCGACCGCCTCGAACTTCCAACCGAACAGCTCGCCGTAGAACCGCTTGACCGCCTCGACGTCGTCGGTGATGAGGTCGTACCACACGAACTTGCCGTCGTGGTGGACGCCGGTCGCCTCGGGGGTGACCGGTGGGACGTAGGGCGGTTTGCTGGCGCACGCCCCGAGCAGTGCCAGGGAGAGCGTCAGTACTGCGGGCCTGACCATGGAGTTCCTTTGCGCTGAGACAGTGGAGACACGTTAGCGGGTATCCCTACTCACCGCCACCGAGCTGCACTCATTACCGCCTTGCCGGCGCGATGGTTCCCCGGCTCACCAGGGCGGCAGCGGTTACTCGGGCTCGATCCCAAACCGGCGCATCACGTCGGCCTCGGGCTCACCCTGCGCTAGGATCTCGTGGCAGGCGCGGCAGTTCGACTCGATGGCCGTACCGTCCGCGCTGCGGTGCCCGCCGTCGTGGCAGCGGAAGCAGCCCGAGAAGTCGGAGTGGCCGGTGTTGTCTGGGTACGTGCGCCAGTCGATGCCCATCTCGGGGTAGACGTTCCGCTGGTGGAGGGCCAGGAGCGCCGCACCGGATGTCTCGATGTCGGCACGACGCGACTCGGCGAGCTCCGGATACTCCTGCTCGTAGAAGTCCAGCAGGGCCTCCGGTATGCGCTCCTCGGCCTCCTGGCTCGTCTCGTAACCGGCGCGCAGGATCTCCAGCCCCTGCCGCTTGATCCACGGCAGTGTCGAGTCGACGTCACCCCGCGCGAGCGCGCCGTCCAGGGCGCGGCCGGCGACCTGGAAGCGGTGCGACGGCCGGGTGTGGCAGTCGAGGCAGTCCATCGTGCGGCGCTCGAGGCCGGCTGCCTGCGTGGAATCCCAATCGGCCCTGGCGAACTCCGTGACCTCCCCCTCCGGCGTCGTGTAGCGTACCCACGGGATGCGCTGCCGGGTCGGGTCGGCGCGGTACTCGATCGAAACACCCGGGTCCATGTGGAAGCCGTGGATGCCGCCGCCCGCCGGCCCTCCGCCCACGTGCAGCGCGAGCACGGTCATCGTGCGGGTGTTGGCCTCATCGAGTGCGAACCTGTCCAGCACGTGCAGGCGCCATCCGGTGAAGCTCTGCGGCCAGTGGCAGGTCTCGCAGATCTCTCTGGCCGGCCTCAGTTGGTGCACCGGCGTGGGGATGGGACGGCTATAGCTGTCGAACAGCTCGCCGAACATCTGCCGCACACCACTCAGCTTGGCCTCTACGTAGGCGCCCCTCCCCGAGCCGATGTGGCACTCCACGCACTCCACGTTGCGGTGCGGCGAGTCCTGGTAGGCAGTGTTCTCGGGCGTCATGCTGTGGCACGTCGTCCCACAGAAGCCCGGCGAGTCCATGTACTTGACCGCGGCGTGGCTGAAGTAGCCGCCCACGAGCACGTTGAAGCCGGTGGCCGCGAGCACGAAGACCGCTATGTTTCGCATCTCGCGGTTCTCCCAACCCAGAGCGCGGAACTCCCCAGTGTAGGTCCCGCGGCGCTTCTCGCCGCGGTGGCGCAGCCACATGCCGAAGGGGATCAGCACGAAGCCGCCGATGAAGGACATCGGCAGGGCGACGATGAAGAACAGACTGAGGTATGGGTGCTGTGCGCCTTCGCGTATGTACACCGGCAGCACGAACAGCCACAGGACCGCCGCGGTGTTGATCAGAAAGAGCCCCACGTAGCTCCACGCGTTGTGAGCGAGGTGCACGATCCCCGCGAGGCGGTTCCTGGTGATCGCGGTGATCATCGTCTTCCTCTCCCGTTTTCCTCGTTCATCGCGGTTGTCCTCATACCTCAGAAGGCGTAGTGCGTGTAGTAGTGAGCGATCTTCTCTATTGCCACGATGTACGCGGCGGTGCGCAGGTCGGGCACGTCGTCACGCGAGCGCCACCTCTCGCGAATCTGCTCGTACGCGTTACGCATCGTGTCGTACAACCCTGAGCGCACGAGGTTGAGTTCGTCGGCTTCTGTGTGCAGCGCCGATTTCATGGCTGCGGGCACCTTCTGTTCCAGCATCGTCTCGAACAGCTCGATGGCCGCCTCCGAGCGCATCTCCATCATGCGGCGGTCCATGCGTCCATATCGCATGTGGGACAGGTTCTTGGTCCACTCGAAGTACGACACCGTGACGCCGCCGGCGTTCGCGTACATGTCCGGGATGACGATCTTGCCGGCCTCGCGGAGAACCTGGTCCGCCTCGTACGTCACCGGCCCGTTGGCGGCCTCGACGATGACGGGGGCGCGGATCTTCGCGGCGTTGTCGCGTGTAATCTGCTCCTCCAGGGCAGCGGGGATCAGGATGTCGCATTCCATCTCCAGAACGGCTGCGCCGTCCGCCACGTGTTTCCCCTCGGGGAAGCCCTTCACTCCACCGTGCTCACGCATGTAGTCGTGGACCCGCTGCACCGGGAGCCCCTTCTCGTTTACCACTGCTCCGTCGCGCTCGATGATCGCCACGATCTTGGCGCCGTCTTCTTCCTCCAGGAACTTGGCCGCGTGGTAGCCGACGTTGCCCAGGCCCTGCACCACGACTCGTTTGCCCTCGAGCTTCCCCTCCATTCCGACCGACTTCAGGTCCTCCGGGTGGCTGAACAGCGCGTGGATCGCGTATTGGACCCCGCGGCCCGTCGCCTCGACGCGGCCCCGGATGCCACCGAGCTCGAGGGGTTTGCCGGTGACACACGCTGCGGCGTTGATGTCGTCGGGGTGCAACGTACGGTATGTGTCGGCGATCCACCCCATCTCGCGCGCGCCGGTTCCCATGTCGGGCGCCGGCACGTTCTGGCTGGGGCTGATGTATCCCTGCCGGTCCAGCTCGATCGTGAAGCGGCGGGTGATGGTCTCCAACTCTTCCTCATCGTAGGCGCGCGGGTCGATCCGGAGGCCGCCCTTCGAGCCGCCGAACGGCACGTCGACCACGGCGCACTTGAAGGTCATGAGCGTGGCCAGCGCCTCGACTTCGTCCTGGTCGACCTCGAGCGCGTAGCGGATCCCGCCCTTTACCGGCAGCTTGTGCTCGCTGTGGTTGGCCCGCCAGCCGTAGAACACGCGCCACTCGCCGCGGATCTGGGCCGGGAACCTGACTTGGTACACGGAGCGGCAGCGCCGGATCACGTCACCCAGCCCGGTGGGGAGGTCCGTGCGCTCGATGGCGGCGCCGATCATGCGCTCGACGCTCGCGAGGAACCCAGATGCGTTTCCTGCGGTCATTCTTCCCCTCCGGAAGGGTTGAGGGTCATACGGTCATGGAAACGGGCTGCCCCGTCGCCTTGAGCACTCCCTGCCAGATTGCGCCCTCGGGATCGAGCTCCTTGCGGGCTGCCACAGCGAGTGGGATCGGCACGTGCGTGAAGTGGCGGTTCCAGAACGCTACCACCATGTCGGTGCGGCCCGCCATGCCGGCGTGCACAGCGTCCTGTCCCAGCATCAGGCAGAACTCGGAGTCCACCGAGTTGGCCGGTAGGCTCCGGATGATGTAGCTGGGGTCGATGTACTTGACGTCCACTGGAACGGAGAGCTCTCCGAAGTAGCGCCGGATCTCGTCGCGCAGGTACACGCCTACGTCGCCCAGCTTCAGGTTGCCCGAGGCGTCGTACTCCGCCCCCGTCTTCCCGAGCAGGTCCTGACCGGCGCCTTCGGCCACCACCACGACCGCGTGGTGCTTCTCGTCGAGGCGTCTGCGCAGGGACGGCAGGAAGCCGCGCTCTCCTTCCAGCTCGAAGGGCACCTCCGGCACGAGGCAGAAGTTCACGTCTGCGTTCGCGAGGCTCGCGTGCGCGGCGATGAACCCGGCGTGCCGGCCCATGAGCTTGACGAGTCCCACCCCGTTCCAGGCGCCGCGCGCCTCGCTGTGGGCGCCCTGGATGGCCTTGCGTCCCTCCTCCACGGCCGTGCTGAAGCCGAAGCTCCGCACCGTCCATGCGAGGTCGTTGTCGATGGTCTTGGGGATGCCGACGACTCCAATGGGCAGCTTGCGGCGCGCGATCTCCGCGACGAGGGCGTGGGCGCCACGCAGCGTGCCGTCGCCCCCGACCGCGAGCAGGATGTCGATGCCGTGGCGCTCGAGAGTGTCCACCATCTCGGCGGAGTCCTGGGGGCCGCGGGAGGTGCCCAGCAGCGAGCCACCCTTCTGATGAACGTCCTCGACCCTCTTGGGGGTGAGCTCGACCGGCGGCTCGATCGGCTCTCGCGCCAGGCCGGCATATCCGTAACAGAACCCCACGATGCGCTGCACGCCGTAGGCGTATGTGAGGGTCATGACCAACGAGCGGATCACGTCGTTGAGGCCGGGGCACAGCCCGCCGCAGGTCACGATGCCGGCAGTGACCCGGGCCGGCTCGAAGAAGATCCGCTCACGCGCGCCCGCCGGCTCGAACGCCGGCGGCATGCTCCCGGATTCGACGTACGGGCGCAGTTCAACGGTGTCGCTGACGGTGAGGATGCGCCTGCTCTCGTCCACGAATGGCGTGCCCCGCGCGTCGAGCGGCGACTCCACCTCGCAGGCGCCGAGGGTCGCGACCTCGAGCTCCTTTGCACCCGGCGTCGGCGCCCGGAGGACAGCGAACTCGCTCGTGCTTTCCATAGGAGGTCGGCTCCCAGGCTAGGGTAACAGCTCCCCGAGGTCCGAGACGGCGATGTCGGCGCCGTTCTCGAGCAGCGCCGCTCCGGAGCCCGTGCGGTCCACCCCGATCACGAGCCCGAAGTTCCCGGCGTGGCCCGCCTGCACCCCGGAGATGGCGTCCTCGACCACGACGGCCCGAGCCGGCTCGACATCGAGCTCCCGCGCCGCCTCGAGGAACGTGTCCGGAGCGGGCTTGCCGGCCAGCTCCAGCTCGGCCGCGACCTTGCCGTCCACCCGGACGTCGAACAAGTCCTCGATCTTCGCGGCGCGGAGAATGGCCTGCGCGTTCTTGGAGGCGGACACCAGCGCGGTCTTGATTCCCAGGCCGTGGAGGTGGCGCACGTAATCCACGGAGCGCCGGTACACCTCCGGCCCGTCACGGCGCAGCACCTCGTTGAACAGGACATCCTTGCGGTTGCCGAGGGCGCATATGGTGGCGTCGCCCGGCGGGTCGTCGGGGTCGCCCCAGGGCAGCTCGATGCCGCGCGAAGCAAGGAAGCTCTTCACCCCGTCGTAGCGGGGCTTCCCGTCCACGTACGGCTTGTAGTCATGTTCGGCGTCGAACGGCTCGAACGGCTCTCCGGTCCGCCCGAGATACTCGTCGAACATCTGCTTCCAGCAGGCGGCATGGACCGAGGCGGTGGCGGTGAGCACTCCGTCCAGGTCGAACAGCACGGCGTCGAACCGATCGGGCGTGACTGGTTGGCTGGTACGGTTCATCTCGTCCCCCGCGGATTCGTCTGGGAAGTAACGCGGGCGGCGGAGGCGTGTCCACCCGTCGCACGGCCGGTTGGAGGGGCGGAATAGCGAACGGCCGGTCAGGAAAGCCGGCCTGCCAGTGTTGTCGTTGGGGGTTGTTGGGAGCTTCGGAGGAGGGACTCGACTCGAAGCGCCGCAGGCGCGAGAGGACGCGAGCAGCGCAGGGAGGTGCGGGGGCGTCAACCCCCGACCATATCAGTCTGTCTGCTGGCCGACGGGGAGCCTGGCCGCAACTCCGGAGGAGGGACTCGAACCCCCGACCCGACGGTTAACAGCCGTCTGCTCTACCAACTGAGCTACTCCGGAAGGGTGCTGCGCCCGGGAGTCTAACGGCGCCCGGGCACCGACGCAAGCGACCTAGTTGCTCACCGTCACAATGAAGGTCGCGGTCGTCAGCGCCAGCGTGAGGAGCTGGATCACGAGGTACCAATCCTCCCGGGCAAAGGCCTTTCGAGGCACATTTATCTCGTCACCCGACCGCACCCCGATCTCTCCCAGAGTGGCGCGCCTGACCGCGGCGTCCTGGTAGCTTACCACGGCCGTCGTGTCGGAGCGGAAGACCT
>Ga0255055_10001413_pt1 | contig 17628 bp, 22 predicted proteins | sample JV7_2_27_MG_FD_188633 | JGI IMG/M metagenome (GOLD analysis project Ga0255055, IMG submission 188633) | Seawater microbial communities from Jervis Inlet, British Columbia, Canada - JV7_2_27 | ecosystem: Environmental > Aquatic > Marine > Inlet | place: Canada: British Columbia | collected... | reverse complement strand
TCGAGGACCATGGGAAGGACTCGACGACGTCGAATACGCCACGTTGGAATGGGTCGACTGGTTCAACCACCGTCGCATCCTCGAACCGATCGGAGATATCCCACCAGCCGAATACGAAGCCAACTACAACCGTCAGACGAGCCCAGCCGAAGAGGCTGGACTCAAGCAAAACAGTCTCCGATGAACCCGGACCGGTTCACTCGGGCCTCGAGTACATCCTCCCAACGTCGCAATCGCTCACTCCACTCGCCTATCCGTGCTTTTCCGTATCGACCTCACGTTCTCGGGCAACGATTCTGGTCTCTCGAATCGCGAGCTCTTCTGTGGACCGCTGAGCAAACACAGGCGGCTCATCAGCGGTGACGTCACCGAACACGCTGATGAGCTCTCGGTCGATGAGCATGGTGACGGCTCGACCCATCGAGATCCCCACAGAATCGCAGTACCGCTTCCACGTCGACCACTTCGCTGCGATCGCCGGCACCCTCACCGTCCGGTAAGCCGCGTCGTCACCGAGGCCGGCGAGCAACTTGCGGTCGATCCTCGCCAGCATGCCCTTGTCCATGTCCATCAGCGCCACTTCCGATGTGTACATGTACACGCCGGGCAACTTGCATATGCGTGTGGTGGTTGACAGGGTTCGGCGCGAATCGCGCTCGTGGCCGGCCGTTGCCTGATTCGCGGCTCAGCGGGGCCGTGTTCCTGCTGTCGGTGTGTCGGCATCGGGTTCCTCCTTCCTCTACGGATCATTGCGCTCATCGTCGCTGGTGACCCTGTCATTTCGTGACCATTTGGGGAGAGTGACGGGGATAGGACGGTGTTGGGCGTGCGGGTGCGGACCTCCCTGTAGCCCTGGACCGCTGCCACGACGCCCTCTGCGGCCTCAGACGGCCGCTCTCGCCGATCCAGCCATCGACCGTGGTGTGCCCGTGGAGCGGCACGGGCCCAACCTCTGCCTCGGGAACGGGTTGGGGCCGTCGAACCCGGTTGGGTTGTGCGGTCGTGGGTTTGCCGGTTCGAATCGCTTCGGGACGGCGGCTGCGGTGTCGGCATGGCAGTTCGCCCCCGGCGTGGATGTTGTGTATTTGGCGACCGGTGCGAACTTCCCTGATGCTCTGGCGGGCGGGCCGGTGGCGGGGATCAATCAGGGTCCGATCCTGTTGACGGGATCGGACCCTGGTGAGACCGCTGCCGAGTTGACGAGATTGAAGCCGAAAAGGATCGTCATCTTGGGTGGCACCGGCGTGATCTCTGCAGCTGATGTGGCAGCGTTAGCGGCATTCACGACCGGTTCGGTGGAGCGTTTGGCGGGTGCGGACCGGTTTGCGACTGCGGCGGCGATCTCGGCATCTCAGTTCGTCACACCTGGTGTGCCAGTCGCCTATGTGGCCACGGGAGCGAACTTCCCCGACGCGCTGGCGGGCGGCCCGGTAGCCGCGTTGAACGGTGGTCCGATCCTGTTGACCAACGCCGATTCGATCCCAGCCGCGACAGCAGCGGAGCTGTTCCGGCTCAAACCGGCCAAGATCGTGGTGCTCGGCGGCACTGGAGTGGTGTCTACCACCGTCGAGAACCTCCTCGGCCTACTCACCACAGGGCCGGTGGAACGTCTGGCCGGTCCCAACCGGATCGCCACGGCGGCGGCGATCTCAGCGTCACAGTTCTCACCAGGCGTCGATGTGGTCTACATCTCCACCGGGGTCAACTTCCCCGACGCCCTCGCCGGAGGACGGGTCGCCGCAATCAACAACGGACCGATCCTCTTGGTAACCAAGAACAGCGTCCCCGCAGACACCGCCGCCGAGTTGGCCCGCCTCAAACCAAAGAAGATCATCATCCTCGGCGGCACCGGAGTCATCTCCCCAACCATCGAAAACCAACTCGCCACCTACATCAACTAGATCAAACCCGACCGCCCATATCGGCAGCGCATATGCGCCACCTGGCTTCATGGTCGTGGCCTCCCAGTCGGATATGCGCTGATCGACCGGCTATCCGGAGCGCGGCGAGGTCAGCCGCTGTTGCGACTGACCTACCGCTGAGTGGCGGCGCACTTCTTAGGCCGTGGCGAGGGGTTCGCTCGGTGTGAGGTCGACGGGTTGCTCGCCGCGGAGCCACCGTCCAATCCCGATGAGCCCGATAGCCATGATGATGACCCCAACTGGGAGGGCGAATGCGACAGCGAGTGGATAGTCGCCCCATTGATCGGGATCCCCGACCTCCAACCAACGCAGGACGTACCAGGTGACGGCACCGACGGCCATACCGGCGCCCCATACGACCGTCCACAGCCGGGGTGATAGGTCGCGGCGCAGGAGTGAGATGGAAAAGAGCAGGACGCCGGCCCCGATCAGGGTCATCCACAGCGCGAATGCCCATGCGATCAGCAGCGTGAGGACGCCGAGTGCGGTGACGCCGAGACCTGCGATGCCGAGGATCCCGAGGCTGCCGTGACGTCGATACAGCCCGATCATCGTGACAAACATCAACGCTCCGGCAACCAGCAGCGACATCGATCCGATGATGAAGAACACTGTCTGGCCATTGGCTACGAACTGGTCTGGGTCAACACCTGTGGCGTCTGGTAGACCAGCGGCAATCGCTATCGCGATGAGTCCAATGATCCAGGCGACGGCGCCCACGATGGCGAACAAGCCTGCTGACTTTGTGAATGTTGTTGGCACTGCGATTCCTCCTTTTGGGGTGGAGGCGAACGCAACAGCGAGGACCTTCGGGTCCCCAAACTCGTCGAGGGTGCGCTGTTGAGCGTTCACACGGTCGGAGCCGCGCGCTTCGAATCTCTCCGTGGCCGAGATCAGATGGTCTTCGATCTCAGCGATCACGTCATCGAGGTCGCGGCGCCACCGAATCGAGGAGCGCATCGACTCCAGATACCCGTCGATCAGGGCGTAGTCGGCCACGGAGACCCTCTCAACACCCTGGACACGGCATCGGAGAACTCGCTCCAAGCGTGACGTTGCTCACCAAGGGCACCTCGGCCTCGTTCGGTCAGCCGATACGTGCGCCTCCTTCGTCCTGACACCACCGACCACTCGCTCGCTAGGTAACCGGCCTTCTCCAAACGGTGCAACGCCGGATATACGGTCCCGTCAGGGAGGTCAAAGACCTCATCGGAGCGTCCTTTCAGCTCCTCGATGACCGCATACCCGTGCATGGCACCGTCAGAAACGACGGTAAGCAGCAGCAGGTCGAGATGTCCTTTCAGCGCCTCTGCACTCATACCTAGCGACACTATACCAAGCGTTACTAGGTGTCAAGTAGATGCCCGTCAAATTGACGCGGCCCACTCGTTTCACCGGGCCGATGCACAAGTCCCGAGACGCAATCTCATGGCCCAATCCGCCCATAACGGCATCACCTATGCGCTCCATTGGGATGCTGGTGGCACAATGGCGCGGTGAAGTACTCGACTGCGGTTCGTCGGTTGGGATCGGTCGCTGAGGGCCTGTCGACGGCGGCGGGCTGGGAGGAGTCGGCGATCACGGAGGCCTACGTGTTCGGCGGACTCCTGAACGGTCCCGAATCGTTGGATGTGGTGTCGGTCGCCTTCGTGGTGGATCTCCCAGTTGCAGAGGTGCCGTGGCGTGCTCACCCTGCGTCGCTCGAGGCGTTGGCGTCGCTGCTGCGGTTGAACAAGGTTCCAGTGGAGCGCGTGTGGCGTCCGGCAGGTTGGCCGGTATGGAACCATGAGATCGCCCGAGCGGTCAGCTTCTGGTCGCGCTCAGCCGGTGCTGATGAGGCGACCTTGGCGTTGTTGGAGCAACGACGCTTCAACGATCTGACCTTTGTCGTGCCTCCGAGCCGGGAGCGGTATCTCGAGCAGCTACGGGTCGAGCGGGGTGCTGCTAGGCAGCATCTGCGTCGGGTCCTGGACCAGTACCACGATCGGGACTGGCAGCGGGATCACCGATCTTTGGGGATGTATCCCGAGGATCACCTGTGGTGGGCGGCAGAGGCGTTCGTTGACTTGGACGAAGCGATCCGCGACGAACTCGCCGACCACGAGTAGCAGCCCCTCAACGAGGGACCGTCCCCGGTGGGACACTCTCATCAGGGGGGCTTCGTTCCTATCGGGAGGCTCCGGCGACGAAAGCGGCGACGATGTAGGCGGAGTGCCGGTCGAGCGAGCGTCGTGCCCGGTTGTAGCGCATCGTGGTTCTCGGGTCGGCGTGTGATGCGGCTTCTTGGACGTCGCGTAGTGGGACTCCGGCGTCGAGGGCGGCGGTGATGAAGCTGTGCCGCAGCGAGTGGGGGCTGATCTTCTTGTCGATCCCGGCGTGTTTGGCGAGGCGACGCACGACGCGGGCGGCTTGGTGCCGGTTCATCCGTTCTGCGGTGTCGGTGATGAAGATCGGTCCTTCGTCGCGTTCGGCGATGGCGAGGTACACGGTGCGTGCGGTGCGGGGTGCCAGCGGGGCGATGATGGTTTGCCGCCTTTGCGCCTCACCAGCAGTGTGTGGTGGCCCCGCTCGAGTCCGAGGTCGTCGACGTCGGCGTCGAGCGCCTCAGAGACACGCAGTCCGTTCAAGGCCAGCAGGCACGCCAAGGCACTTGCTCCGGAAAGCCCGGCTTGGACGAGGACGGCGCCGAGTTTGTTTCGATCCAGACCCCTCATTGGCGATGTCTGACGGAGCCGGGGACGCCGCACATTCGCTACCGGGTTGCGCGAGACAAGCTCCTCCTCGACGCTGTATCGGTAGAACCCAGCAATCGTCGACAGCCGGCGGCCGATCGTTGCCCGAGCAGCATCTTTTTGCTTCAACCATCGAGCGAAGACCTCGATGTGGATGCGCCTCACCGCCAATAGGCCGAGACCCTGGCTGTGACACCACGAGACGAACTGGCGGAGGTCCTGCTCGTACGCCAGGCGGGTCTCGCCGGAGTAGCCCGCCAAGAATCCTGCCAACGCCAACTGCACCTCGAATGCTCGATCCTCGCTCCACGTAGCCAACACGGCTGATGATTCGATACCCATGTGATCCTCCCAACGCCTGCCGGGAGAACCGACCTGCACCACACCAACTCAACCAGCCGGGTGCATAGGTGCCGATATGTGTGCGGGCCGGGACCGGTGTTTGGTGCCTTGAGGCAAGCGTCGGTTTGGGTTGCTTTGACCGCTAGGAGACGGCGATGGGTCCCTCGATGTCGGTGACTACCCATACGGCATCGATCACGTCGAGTCGGTAGGTCAACCAGGTACCGCAGACACCTCCGCACCACATCGAAACGGGAACAAGCCCGGTGTCAGCTTCGATGATGGGTTCACCGACACCAAGTATCGCAGCTCCCTCGATGGTGGGAGCCAGGTCAGGGGTTTGCCAGTCCGATGGGTCGTCGATCCAACGCACCACTCCGTATTCCGCGACGGCTTGTTCGATAGCGTCTCGCTCTGCGTCGGTCAGCTGTCGAGCAGATTCGTTGGCTGATGCAGTGGCGTTGCCCGCTGATGTGTCAATCCGGTTCTGGATCAGATACTCGGTGAACGGGGGCGGCCCTTCGGCAAAGCCGTGATCCTCGGTGATGAGTTCCACTAGGGCCGCAGCCATCATCCCAGGGGTCTGGCTCGCGCCGGAGTCGACGCCAGTGCTCTCTTCGGTACCGCACGCAGCGACCAACACTGAAAGTGCCAGGAATACAACTCCTATCCTCATACACCTCAGACGATTAGTGGCCCCAACCGGTTCCCGCGCTCAACCGTGGCCGGGGCCAAGCCCCCATCGCCTCGGCGTCGGCACTCTCAAAAGCAGACCGCCCATTGGTGCCGATATGGGCGGTTGGACGTCTGCCTTGCGACCTGGCGCCTGTGAGAACAATCCGGGTCTTCGGCACCGAGTTCACATGGCTTGCTCGCCTTGCAGCGTCTTCCACTGATGGCGTTCGAGCAACAAAGAGACTCCGAGCCCTCCAGCGATGGCCCAGAAGAACGATCCGAGACCGAGGAGCGAGAGATCCGATAACGCAATCGCGAACGCGAACAGTGGTCCCCAGATGAGTGGACCTCTCGTCACCCTCTGGAGCGCCCCGGCGAGGACTCCCACGACGGCAAGCCCCACCCCCGTCACTAGAAGCGCCCTGGGAACCACCGCGGCGAGCTCGACGGCGATTCCAGCGAGCACCGCGATGGCCACCGCGGCGCTCGCCGCGATGTAGACCGACCAGTGCCGAATTGAGTGATCTCCCGCATCCGGGCCGGCACACAACGCGGTTGCGGGAAGCGAGAGCGAGATTCCCGTCGGCCCAAGAAGAGACCCGGCAACGGTCCCCACCCCACTGACACCGGTGATCGTCTTCTCAGGCGGTTGGTAGTCCTGTTCTCGCAGGAACACGATGGACGGCACGTTTGCCTGGACCGTGATCAAGACGATCATCACCGGGGTAACGGTGAGGATCGCACTCAAGGAGAACTCGGGCGCAGTCAACGTCGGGGCCGGGAACGCCAGATTCACCGAAACTCCTCCGAACTCGCCAGAGACACCGGCGAGCACAAGCCCCGCAACCAGAGCCGGCAGAATCGCCGGTATCCGAGGCTCGAGGGTCCGGCGTTCGACCAGATACACCAGCAGCGTCCCACCGACAAGCAGCGGTTCGTTGCCGAGTTCGGTGAACATGTCCACGAAGAAGGGAAGGACCGCCCCCGCGAGGAGCCCGAATACGATCGGAGCGGGTAGCCACGCCGCAAGCCAATTGGTGAATCCGAGCGGGCCGAGGACCAGCACGACAGCACCCGCGACCATGGTCGCTCCCACAAGCTCGGGCCACGCAAAGTCGGTCCCTAGCCGGGCGATGAGAATGAGCACGAAGATGTTCCCCGTCAACAGCAACGGCTGGCGATAGCGCCACGCAAGAACCAGTGACACTGCGCCGGGCAGGCCGTAGATGGCGATGATCCAAGCGGTCGTTTCCCCCGCAGAGAGACCGAGATCCGCTGCCGTAGTCAGCGGAATGGCAAGCACGGCAATGAAGATCACAATGAGCGAAAGCGCAGCACCCAGAGCTGGCAGCCCGCGACGGAGACCCCCCGACCGTTCTGGTGAGGGCACCTCCCCAGGTCCAGATTGCGTCATCGACCGTCGCCCGAATACCGACCCGCCATGGAATCCACTCTATGCCGACACTCGATCCCCACGCCGACGATCGAGAGCCGCCGTACCTTTGCATGGAGACCCCCCTTGAGCGGTCGCGCCCGACCACTATCCGGCACCAAGAGCGCACAGAGCCGCGGGTACTCGACCCGGCTGGATAGCGCATAGGTGCCGTTATGGGCAGTCTGTCATCCATCGGTTGGCGGGAGTTGGGGGACGGTAGTTTCGGTGACCCAGCTGGTGAAGAACTGGCTGAGGTCGTCACCGGTTGTATCTTCGGCGATGGCTTGGAGGTTCTCGATTTCTGCGGTTGCGTGGAGGTTGCGTTGGATGAACTCTCGAAGTGTGATGAAGAACGCGTCGTCTCCGATTTCGAGTCTGAGGGCGTGGTAGAGGAGGGCTCCACGCTGGTAGGTCGCGCTATCGAGGATGTCATCGATCGAGTCGATTTGGTCGAGGGGTCTGGTGGCGTCGGGGACGCTCGATGAGAGGAGGTTCGATGTGAATTCAGCGTCGCGCCCCTCGTGTTCTGCGAAGAGCGATTCGGTGTAGCTCGCCAGCCCCTCGTAGAGCCAATTGCTGCTCTCGGTCGTTGTACCGACGGCGGCCCCGGCCCATTGGTGGGCGAGCTCGTGCACCAGAACCTGGCGCGGCATCTCCTCCGGTATCAGAATCAGCATCGAGGTGGCGAGCGCGAATTGTTTGCCGTTGATCGAGGAGATGCCGAGCCTCTCGTAGGGAAAGGGCCCGAAGACGGTTTCGAGAAAGTCGAGCATCTCCGGTACGTCCGCCTCCCAAGTGTCGCTGACCCTGTTCGTCGGGGTCAGAGCGAACTCGATCGGAATCCCGTTCCACTCGATTTCGGAGAGTTCATGCTCGGCGATTGTGAAGGTTGCGCCGCTGACTTCTCGTTGGGTGTCCCACACGGAGGACGCTCCGTCATCGGCGGGGAAGCCGCTCGCAGTCACGGTGAACCGGTCAGGCGCGTCGATTCGATGGATGAACCGGGCAGGGTCGTAGATCGGTTCGTTGATCGGTGTCCAGGTGGCAGCGGCACCGGGAAACCCGTGGACCAGCAGCCGCTGGCCGGGCACTACGTCCCACCCCATCGAAAACGGGACGCCCTCGGGGCGATAAGGCGCCGGTTCGGTTTCGTAGTCCACGGTGACGGTGAACTCGTCACCTGATGTGAGCGGCGCATCGAGCGTCACGATCAGCTCCGGCCCGGCGGTGACATACTCGACAGCTTCTCCGCCAACCGTGACCGACGCCACCATCAGATCTCGGGCATCCAACGAGAACCGCTGGAGATGCTGCGTCGCCACCGCGGTGATCGAGGTAACTCCCTGCAATGCCGCGAGATCATCGGAGATGACAACGGTGAAGTCGTACAGCGAGACGTCATATCCACCGTTTCCGCTATCCGGGAACAGGGTCCAATCCCCACCAGTGTCACCAACCAGCGCCGCATCGACCTCCTGGAGCTGGAGCGTCGTCGTGGTCGTCGAAGAGGGTGCTGTCGACGTCGTAGTAGAAGAGGGTGCTGTCGACGTCGTGCTGGAAGCAGATGTCGTGACAGCCGTTGCCCCCGAGCAGGCAGAGACGAACAGCATCAGTCCGACCCACCACGCCCACGACCTCCGATAGCTCACCAAGACCACAGCAGCGAGACACTCGAACCTATTCCATGGGCACGCCCGAAACGGCCCTAACCCGACACTCGGTCTGCGAAGCCCCGGTGACTAGGTCGGGCTAATGGGCGAATCCGGCACGGGTGGCGGACTCCAGTGGCGGATTCGCCTGTAAATCGTCGCATGCCTCGCGCAGGTGGGTCAATAGGGCATCGGCGAGATCCATCGTGAACCCCTCGCGGACCACGATGCGGAGCACCGAGACGTCGGTGGCGTTGTCCGGCATCGTGTAGGCGGGTACCTGCCATCCGTGATAGCGCAGCCGGTCGGAGACGTCGTACACGGTGTACGGGACGTCCTCGGTGATCTCGAAGGCCAGAACCGGGATGTCAGCCCCATCGCTGATGATCGAGAACGGACCGACCTCGGCGATCCGCGACGACAGCGACAAGGCGATGTCCCGCAGCGCCTCCATCACCCTCGTGTAGCCCGACCGACCCAGGCGTACGAAGTTGTAATACTGACCAACGATCTGGTTTCCCGGTCTGGAGAAGTTCAGGGTGAACGTCGGCATGTCACCCCCCAGGTAGTTGACGTGGAAGATGAGCTCCTCCGGGAGGTCGTCCTCGCTCTGCCACACCACGAACCCCACGCCCGGGTACACGAGGCCGTACTTGTGCCCTGAGACGTTGATCGACCGGACGTTGGGCAGGCGGAAATCCCACTCCAGGTCCGGCTGGAGAAACGGGGCGACGAATCCGCCCGAGGCGGCATCGATGTGGACGGGGACCTGAAGCCCGGTCGCTTCGTTGTTGGCGACGACGGCGTCGTGGATCTCCTCGATCGGCTCGTACTCCCCGGTGTATGTGGTGCCGAGGATGGCGATGACACCGATCGTGTTCTCGTCGATCCGCGCCACCGCCTCGTCGGCGGTGATCACGTATCGGCCGTGCTCAACGGGTACGTATCGGGGCTCGACATCCCAATACCGGCAGAACTTCTCCCACACGACCTGGACGTTGGAGCCAAGGACCATGTTCGGTTGCGAGCCGTCCTGGCCTGCCGCCTCGCGCCGTTTGCGCCACTGCCACTTCATCGCCAGACCGCCGAGCATGACGGCCTCGGACGAGCCGGCCGTCGAGACGCCGATCGCATCGCCCGCAGACGGGGCATGGAACAGATCGGCGACGATGTTGACGCACCGGGTCTCGATCTCGGCCGTCATCGGATACTCATCCTTGTCGATCATGTTCTTGTCGAAGGCTTCCGCCATCAGCGCTTCGGCCTGAGGCTCCATCCACGTGGTGACGAATGTGGCGAGATTGAGCCGGGCGTTGCCGTCGAGCATCAGCTCGTCATGGATAAGGCGTTCCGCCACGTCGGCCACAGCGCCGTGCTCGGGAATCCGGTACTTCGGCATCGAGCCGACTTCCATCCGGTGGGTGTAAGCGGGCGCCACCACCTCTTTGACGATCTCCTCCGCCGACATCTTCTTGACAACCATCAATCCCTCCGTCCAGTGGAGCCGGGCAAGTCCGCTGCGAAGTATGGTCGCTGCGTGCACGTCCCTCCGAACTGGACTGTCGTCGAACGCCGCCACGTTGGCCCGTTCACGACTTCGATGCTGCTCCAGCGCCCAGACGGAGGTCGCGTGGAATGGTGGGCGTGGCATCACCGCAAAGGGCTCGGGCTGGTCGATGCGGAGGCCGCACCGACCAAAGCCTCATGGTGGGCACCGGCACGAAGGGGATGGCGAATCGCCGTCCTCTTCATGATCGGCTCCACCTGCTTCGCCGTCGGGTCGTTCCCTCCAACGGCATCCCTCCTCGGAGACGCCGCGGGCCCGGTGTTCTTCATCGGGTCGATCTTCTTCACTACTGCTGCATATCTGCAGTACTACGAGGCCACCAACGCAGGAGACGACATCTATGGCATGGAGCAAACCGGCCGGCTGCTCGGCATCCGGCCACAATCAATCGGTTGGTGGGCCACCGCGGTACAGCTGATCGGTACCCTCTGGTTCAACGTCAGCACCTTCAACGCGTTGCGTGACCTATCAACCCGCCAGGAGGAGGCGCTGGTGTGGGCACCGGACTTCTTCGGCTCGATCTGCTTCCTCGTCGCCAGCGGCCTAGCCCTCATTGAGGTGTGTCACCGGCTGTGGTGTTGGGCACCCGCCAGCGCACCGTGGCGGATCGCGGCTATCAACATGGCCGGATCGATCGCCTTCGGCTTCTCCGCGATTGGGGCGTTCGTCGTTCCGGAGACTGGAGAGCTCAACAACGCGACGGTGGCGAACTCGTTCACCTTCATCGGGGCGGTCCTGTTCTTCATCGGCGCCCTATTCCTCCTACCCGTCACCTCGACCGCGCCAACTGAGGCGCAGCAGACCTGACCAGCAGCGGCCGATCGAGTCCGCTTCGAGTGTCCGGCGACTTGCAACCGAGAGATTCCAGGCTCTCACTTCCCAGTTGAGCCGACCGGTTAGAGGAGGCCTTTCTGCTTCAACTCCTCCTTGAAGGCTTCGATCATGGGTACGGAGATGATCGTCTCGGCGAGCCAATCGGGCATGGTGGCGCGTACCTTGTCCGGGCTCGGGTGCACGCCGCCCTTCGATTCGATGTATTCCGGTGAGGGCGGTACCGGGAGGGGCCCCGGCTCAAACGCCACCATGCGGGTGACGATCTGTTCGGGGGTGACATTGATCACCGTGAAGTCCTGAGCCATGACCCACGGGCCTTCGTAGCCGGTGCGCATCCGGTCGAACAACGGCTGGGGCGTCCCTGGGGCGACCATCGCATGGAAGCTGACGGCGAGCCCCGGCTTGGTGGCCTCAAACACCAAGGCGGCCGCTTCGGGTGCGGTATGCATCGTCCAAGCCACTAGCTTGGATTGGATCTCTGTCCAGTGCAGCTTGTCCACGTAGGTCTCGGGCGGGTTGAAGGTCTCGTGGATGAGCACATCGACGTCCTGGGAGCTTTCGACGGTGAGGCTGCTCGGCTCACAGTCGCCGGCGAAGACCATGGACAGGCCGTTCCACTCGAGCCGGTATCCCACAGCGCCATAGATGCCATGGGGCACCGGGAACGCGGTGACCTTGGCTCCCTTATCGTCATAGATGACCTGCGGCTCCTCAGGCACGAACTGATGCGCGCGCATATCGAAGGCCCGGGTATCGAGGCGCGCGTATTTGACCGCGTCGTGCCATGCCGCGAGGCGGTAGATGTTCTCGACCAGCGCCTCCATGCCCAGCTCTCGCGTCTCGCCGGCGGGACCGTAGATGTGCATGGGTTCGAGCCGGCCGTTCGGCTGGCCGTAGTCGTAGTAGACGATGAGGTCGGCGATGTGGTCGATGTGATAGTGGGAGATGAAGAACTTGTTGGCCTTGTTGTACGGAACCGCCATGTGGTTGAACGCCATGTTGGTGCCGGCGCCGGCGTCGAAGATGAACACCTCGTCGTTGCCGAGCTCGACCATGAACCCAGCAGCGCCCTGGCCACGACGCGACGGATAGCCGGTGCCAAGCGCGGTGATGCGCATCTCATCGGCCGCAAGGGGCTCGGTGCCGGCGCCATAGACGTGTGGGTACTCCTTCAGCGTCGCGTTCTCATCCTTGACGACGACACGAGCGTCGGTCAGCGGCTCCGTGCCGAAGGGTTCGGGTAGAACGGTCATCGCAGTTGCTCCTATCGGATTTGGCCGCAAGCTAGCGGTGAGTGCACCGACCAACCAATCTGCGCAACAGCTAGCGAATATCCGGCTGTATGTATGGTCGAAGTCGGCCCTCCAGGCAGCGCATAGGTGCCGATAGGGGCTGAGCTTCCTCCCGTCGTCAGGTGTCTTCCGGCAGGTAAGTTGGTCCCGGTGTTTGGCTTTCATCCCGCCAACCTGGCGTTCCGGTTCGTGTTGGAGATCGCCACGCTGATTGCGCTCGGGGTGGGTGCGTACAGCGTCACCTCCGGACCCCTGGCATGGGTTCTGGCGATCGCAGTGCCGCTCGTCGCCGCGATCGTGTGGGGAAGGTTCAATGTCCCCGGAGATGAGAGCCGATCTGGCGAAGCGCCAGTTGCCGTGCGAGGCAGTACCCGGCTCCTCATCGAAATCACCACCTTCGCGACCGCAGTGGTGCTGGTGTCCTTCGCCTCGCTGGTCGCGGCGGGCGTGCTCGGCGCCGCGGTAGCGATCCACTACCTGCTGTCACTGGACCGCATCCGCTGGCTCCGGACACACTGAACCCATCCCAACAGCCCCGAACGGCCGTGACACCCCTTGTTCTCGGATGCACGCATAGGCGCCGATATGGGCGGGTGCGGGTGCCGCGATTGGTGCCCGAGCAGGCGACGGTGGGCGTGTGAGCTGACAGGACATTTCGTTATCCGCAACGACGCTCTGCAGACCGCCTAGTCGAGCCCTGCCTCTTCGAGACGTTCGACGAAACGCTCCTTCGTCGATTCGTCTCGGTACGGGAGGTTCTTGCGGAGGCGGTCGGCTTTGAGTCCGGGTGCGGTCAGCCGAGCGTGGTCGATCGCTGCGGACGCGTGGCGCTCCCGACCGAGCGCCGCCTGTGCTGCTGCCAGTGTCAACAGCGCCTCTGTGTTGGTTTCGTCTTCGGCGACGACACCCTCGGCAGTCTCTGCGGCCATCTCGTAGTCCTCACCGACGAACATTGCGTTGGCCATGGTGGATCGGTACCAGTCCGACATGAGCGGACTGAGCTGGATGGCTCGCGAAGCCAGATCGACTGCTTCTTCCCACTCTCCGAGGTATCGCTTCACGCTGGCCGCGACCCCGAACGACAAATCGCAGGAAGGCCTTTCCGCAGTCGCCTTCGATGCCGCTTCCAGTGCGCCTTCCCAGTCGTGCTCGAGCACCAGCACGTGGGCAAGGACCATGTGGCCCATGCCGGAGGTGTCGCCGTGCTCGATCGCCTGCTGGGCGAAGTCCCTGGCAATGGAATAATGGTGCTCGGGGTCATCGACCGCGCCGTTGAGCGCTGCCCAGAAATGCCCCCATGCCGACAGGGCGTACCCAAGTGAGCCGTCCTGGTCTCGCTTGGTCACCTCCTCGAAGTGCCCGTACGCTCGGCGCAGCGACTCGGTCGTGCCCAGAGACACATCGTGCAAGCCCCGGTACACGATCTCCACGCTCTCCGGATCGAGTTCATCCCGATAAGAGGCAGCCAGATCGCCGCCGATCACCTCGACGTCGAGTGCCTCGACGATTCGGGCCACGATGTCGTCCTGGGCGGCGAACACGTCATCGATCTCCGCCTCGAATCGATCCGCCCACACCGTTACCGCCTGCTCGACGTCGATGACCTGGGCGAGCACCCGGACCCGGGAACCGTTCCGCTGCACGCCGCCTTCGAGCACGTAGCGCACCCCGAGCTCATGTCAGATCTGCTGTGCGGAATACGCCTGGTCCCGGTAGCCGAACGAAGAGTTCTCACTGACGACATCGAGCCCGGGAATTGTCATCAACTTGATCACCAGCGACATCATCAGCCCATCTGCGAAATGGTCGTCGTCCGCATCGCCGAAGTTGACGAAAGGGCTGGCCGCGATCGACGGCCGGTCCGGAGTCGCTATCCGTCGCCGCCACGGCTTGGCATTCTCTCTGGGTAGCTCCACGTCCACGATTTCGTACACCAGCACCGGCTCTGGGATGTTCTTCAGCCGCTGCCTCCCCAGCGACGTCACCCGGGACGAGATCTCCCCGACGGCATCGAGGGCGGCACCCGAGACGCAGATGCCGCCTGGCTTGGCCATGGCCTGTAGCCGGGCGGCGACGTTGATGACATCGCCAAACCAATCCCCGTCCTGTGCCGAGACCGGCCCGTAGTTCACCCCCAACCTGAACCGCATCCTCCGCCCTGCCGGAAGCCGTTCGTTCTCTCCCGCCAGCGACCGCTGGATCGCCGTCGCCGCCCCAACACCGCCCGCCGCCGACGGCACAACGGCAAGAAACTCGTCGCCGACGAACTCGACGACCTCGCCGGCATGGTTCTCGACTGCGTCCTCGATGATCTTACGAAACGCCCGGAGCGTCTGATGCGTCTCGATCTCGTTATCGGCAGTAAGCCCGCTATATCCGGCCACGTCGCCGTTGATGACCGCAGCCTGCTCGGTCTGAGAAGAACTCATCGTGCAAGCCAAGCTAGTCACCGCGCCCATGAACCGGACTCGAGACGGCACTCCACACGATTCCCGACCAGGGTGGGAGTTCGACGAGGGCGGGCTGATGCGGCGCCGCGAAGCCAGCATCAACGACGTGGCCATCGCCGAAGCAACGAGACGCTTCCACTGGCCTGCACCTGGACCCCGCCCCCAGGTTCATCCCGGGCTGATCGACTCCCCCGTCTAAACGAACACTCCACCCATATGTGACGCCGATATGGGTGGGCATCAGGCCGCCACCTCATTGGATCGATGTGCCATCCGGTCCCGCGCGTAAGCTGGCGTGATGGACGCTGGACGATCAGTCGATACACCGGTGATGATCGCGGCCACGATTGACTGTGCGGATCTCGAGGGCATGACCCGATTCTGGGGGCAGCTGCTCGACGTCGAGTTCAACACTGTCGAGCATTTCGGGTTCCTCGCCCACGCCCCTGATCGGAAGGTCACGATCTGGCTTCAGCAGGTACCCGAAGAGAGGGCTGGCAAGAACCGGGTGCACCTGGACTTCGTCGTGGATGATCTCGATGCGGCTCTCGAGCGTGTCCGCTCTTTCGGTGGCGGTGTACAAGAACGGCACCAGTGGCAGGACTTCGTGTGGAACACCTGCACCGATCCCGAGGGCAACGTCTTCGACATCATGCAGGCACAACAGCCAGAGGGCAGCCAGTAGGCGCCATTGGCAGTCAGCGACGGCGTTGACGTGATCCGGCATAGGCACGCTTATGTGCAGCGGATATGGGCGGCTGATCGTTACCCGGACGCGATGGCGAGATTGCCTGGCGTGACGGTGAGGGTTCGGGCATTCTGGTAGCGTCTTCCAGGTGTCTCTGAAACCGAAGGGATAGACGATGGCTGATTTCCTGAAGGCGTTGCTGGTCTTTGCCGTGGCGTTCGCGTTGTTCACGTTTCCCGCCACCTGGCTCCTCATGCTGTTCTTCGGCAACATCGGCATGGAGTTGTCCTACGTCGCGACGCTGCCGCTCGGCATTCTTGCCTCAGTGCTACTCGGTGGAGTGACCAGCAGAACCTGGTAGCCAAGAGGCAGTTCCGGTTCACGTCCGGCTGAATCGTCGAACCTCGACCGCGCCCATAGGTGCCGATATCGGCGCTTCTCAGAAGGCTCCGATGATCAGGCGACTCCGAGAATGAACGGCACGATCACAGCGAGCTGGGGGAATCCGAATCGGGGCAATAGGACGACAGCCGGGATGACGATGCCCACACCCAGTGCTGCCCACCCTGCCCAGACGCCGACGAGTTCCGATTGGAATACCGCAACACCAATCAGGGCGTACGCCAGATTGGCGCCGATGATCCACGCAGCTTCCGCCAAATTCGCCGCATCCCAGAACGGGATGAGCGGCCCAGCCCGGCATCGCACGCAGCGGTTCCGGACCCCCGGCTGCATGGGTCCCACCGTTCCAGCCGGGTCCCCCAACTAGCCCCGATCCCCCGCCGCGCGTGAGTAAACGTGACTTTCGCTTTCCCGCCTAATGATCATTATCGTGATCTCTTAGCCTTAGTTGCGGTATCGTGTCTGTCATGGGCACCGCGACACTGTCCGCCAGGCAAAAAGCATTCGCCCACGCTTACAGCGCCTCGCACAACGCCACCGCCGCTGCTCGAGAAGCCGGCTACGCAGCAGCCCGGGCCAGCCGCACCGGCTACGAGTTGCTGCACCCCCTCGACATAGCAGCACTGGTGGAGAAGCTCGACACCGCCAAACGCGACGCTACCGGGGTCGATGAGCCGGGGATTGTGCAGCGGCTGGTCGAGATCGTGGAACGCTCGATGCGGGGCCAGTTACGAACAAACGGTCTCGGCGAACCTATCGTTGATTCCCGCAGCGGCGCACCGATCATCGACACCGATTACACGAACGCCAACGGGGCGCTGGCAACGTTGGCCAAGATCACCGGTCTCCAGGTTCGACGGGTCGCCGTTGAGCACAGCGGCGCAGTGGTGTACAAGTTGCACCTCGACCTCAAACGAGACGGTACGCAATGACCACAAACGCATCCGGATTCGGTCGCCCCACGTTGGGGCTCTTGGGCGGTCCCCTGGTCGGAGTCCGCGCCGTCGCCGAAGCGGCCGGCGTCGACGGTCGCGAAGTCCTGGCGCTGCTGCGGTCCGGCAACGGCAACGTGCTCAGCTCGATGGTGACTCGTCGGCAGGACGCCCGCCAGGTCGCCCGGCGCGGACAGACCCGCCCCGCCGAGCGGCGGCGTGTCGACTGGTCGGCGTTCATCCGGTCAACCATCGACCTGACACCCGACGGGTTCAGCTACCGCGGCCGGTCGCCACAGCTTCACTCCACGCGGGACCCTTCACCGGGGCTCCTCGAAACGGTGGCGACGTAGAGGGCCGAACGACTCATAACCGCTCGACGTCCACGACGTTGCCCCGAAAACCGCATTCGTGGGATTCGAGGTCCACCTATACACCCCTGCTCGAGTTCTGAACGATCCTCGTCGCTCTCACCGCGAATGAAATCTGCCACGCGTTGCAGTTTTGGAGAGCTGCTCGCCGCGCACCTTGGGCCACACCTGGGCCACAGGATGACGTGTATCTCAGTGATCCGAGGTGTTCTCGGTGCTGACGCGACCGTTGACCTGGAAGGGCGGGAGCCCTTGGTGCCACTGCGTTTCGCAGCCATGCCAAGGGGTTTCTGTGGGTGGGCGCTACTGGGATCGAACCAGTGGCCTCTGCCGTGTG
>Ga0255055_10001412_pt1 | contig 17631 bp, 11 predicted proteins | sample JV7_2_27_MG_FD_188633 | JGI IMG/M metagenome (GOLD analysis project Ga0255055, IMG submission 188633) | Seawater microbial communities from Jervis Inlet, British Columbia, Canada - JV7_2_27 | ecosystem: Environmental > Aquatic > Marine > Inlet | place: Canada: British Columbia | collected... | reverse complement strand
CTAACCACCAGTACACTGAGGAATGTAGTGCTCGTATTTATGCTCTTCATCACGCTGGGAAACGTGTTACGAGATTCAATACAGGGAGTAGAAATCAGCTTGTTGATATTGATGATCACAACCGGTTTACTCTTGGGTTGGATATTAGCCATCTCCAATACATCAGGTTGGAAAACTGGTCTGATCTCACTCCTTTCGGGCGGCATTATCCTCGCTATCAGGGTAGGTAGACTCGGGAAATTAATCTCTGCACTGTTCATCCAGATTATTAAATTTGCCCCTCAAGGCTGGAAGTGGATCTTCCAGGAAGGCCAAGATTCCAGATCAATAACAATGCCTCTGGAATTAGCTGACCTGGGAAGTCGAATCCTGACCCTGGGATCCCGACTGGCAGATTGGATGCTAAGTTTACTCAGGGGAAACCCTATCTTTGATCCTGTTGTCACAGCTTTAATTTGGGGTATCCTGATCTGGCTGATTGCCATTTGGGCAATGTGGTTTACAGTCAGAGTCCAAAAACCGCTTTTAGGGATCATCCCGGTCATGACGCTTACCGGACTAAGCCTGGTTTATACCGCGAAATCCGCCTACAATCTGATTCCCATGCTGGGTTTCATGATCGGGTTGGTGGTAATGGTTAGATACGATACCTATGAAGCTCTATGGCGTTCAGAAAACATAAAATTCGCCAGTACTATCCGAGAAAGAATGCTGTCTTTCTCATTTATACTGGCAATCGGGTTAATGATCTTTGCAACTTTCAGTCCTTCATTTTCTATCCGCAGGATTGTGGATTTTATCAACCGCATCACAGCTGACACTATCAACGAAGACGAACTGGTGCATTCACTGGGATTAGATCCCCCACCGAAATCCAGAGATGTCAGCGTCTTTAACAACCTGCAATGGGGTGGGCTCCCCAACAAGCACCTGATCGGATCAGGTGAAGAACTCAGTGACCAGCTTGTGATGATTATCAAGGTCAAGGGAAGTGATCCGGATGGGGATCCGATCGATCTTACCGAGCGTATGTATTACTGGCGCAGCTTAACTTATGATCGGTATGTTGGTCAAGGTTGGGTATCCCGCAACAGCATAGACCAAGAGTACAGCCCCGGAGAGAAAACCCTCTCGACCTGGTCGGAAAATTACCGGGTTATCCGGCAAGAAGTGGAATTTGTGGAGGATCTGGGTGGTCTCTTATTTACTGCCGGTATTCCCTTGAGTACAGATCAACCTTTCCAGATCGCCTGGCGGGCAAAAATTATCGATCAGGAGATATTTGATATTTTTGGCGCTTCCATCCAAGGGAATAAGTATATGGCAGATTCTCTACAGCCAGTAGCAAGCAAGACAGAGCTGCAAGCAGCTGGACAGGAATATCCAGATTGGATTCGCGATCGTTATCTAAGGCTGCCGGAATCCGTTCCGGCACGGGTGATTGCCCTGGCCCGGGATATCACAGCAACCGAACCAACTCCATACGATCGGGCAACTGCAATTGAATCTTTCCTGCGTAAATTTCCCTACACCCTGGATCTCGCGCAACCGCCCCAGGATCAGGATATCACCGATTATTTCTTATTCAGCGCCAAGCGGGGTTACTGTGATTATTATGCAACCGCCATGGTAGTCCTCTCCCGTGCAGCCGGGCTACCTGCCCGATTGGTCACCGGATTCGTTGGCGGACATTATATCCCCAGCGTGGGCGCTTATTTGGTCACTGCAGATCTTGCTCATTCCTGGACTGAAGTCTATTTTCCCGAATATGGGTGGATAATTTTTGAACCCACCGGAAGCAGACCTGAAATCGACAGACTGGCAGATCCAACTTTTAAATTATCACAGGATTATTCCTCTTCGTTTGACCCCCTGGTACCAGAAAAACCTAGGTTACTGGTGAATTGGTGGCTAATCACCCTCGCCGTTCTATTGGTTCCACTCATACTCGGGTTTACTGCATTGCTGCTGGATGATTTATTCCTTAAACTGCTCCCAGTGGAGAAACAACTCCCCAGGATCTATCGGCGGATCTACCGCTATGCACGCCGGGCAGGGCATTCATCCCTGCCGGGTGATACAATATATGAGTTTGTAGACAAGTTGATACTATCTATAAACAAGTATGGCAAAGGAAATAAAAATGATGAATGGTTCTTGTCTGCAGCCGACCAATTGAGAAAGATCACCCGGGCATATTACCTTGTGATGTACAGTTCTGACGGCAGTACAAAAATCAATCCTCGGGAAACTGCGCTTATTTACCGATCTCTCCGGACCCGCCTGTGGTACCTGAGGTTGCTCGTACGCGCGTATCCCTCCTGGTTGATGCGCTATCTCCTGGGGGACTCAGCCCCAATGAATATCAGCTCAAAACCAACCCAATCATGAAAGGGATGACTATGAATAAAGTAAAATCGTTCTCAGAGAATATCATCACCAATATCAGCCGGGTGATCATCGGAAAAAGAGAGACCATAGAACTGTCAGTTGTTTGCTTGTTATGTCAGGGACACCTGCTGATAGAAGACGTCCCTGGGGTTGGGAAAACCATGTTGGCGCGCAGTCTAGCTCGCTCATTGGAAGCATCTTTCGGCCGAATTCAATTTACTCCCGATATGCTTCCCAGTGATGTAACTGGCGTCTCTATTTATAACCAGGCGACAAAGGAATTTGAGTTTCGGGCTGGACCGGTGATGGCGGAAATTGTGCTGGCAGACGAGATCAACCGGGCAACTCCCAAAACACAATCCGCCCTGCTGGAAGCCATGCAGGAAAAACAGGTCACGGTTGACGGTATCACTCATCCGCTACCAGAGCTGTTTATGGTGATTGCCACTCAGAATCCCATTGAGCATGAGGGTACCTTCCGGCTTCCCGAAGCCCAGTTGGACCGGTTCTTAATGCGGGTCCGCCTTGGCTATCCGCTGCTAAAAGATGAGGTTAACATTCTGGATGGTCAGCAGTTCCTGCATCCTATTGATGAACTGGAACCGGTTTTCACTGTAAAGGATGTTCTCGAAGCCAACCAAGCTCTTCGATCTGTTCATCTCGCTCCGAAAGTGAAGCGCTATATTGTTGACTTGGTTCAGCGAACCCGGGACCATAAGGATATTTATCTGGGCGCCAGTCCGCGCGGCAGTTTGGGGTTATTTCGCGCTGGCCAGGCTGTGGCAGCCATTCAAGGAAGAGATTATGTGACCCCAGATGATATTAAAAAGATTGCTGAACCCATACTCAGTCATCGGTTGATTCTTGCCCCTGGCGCACGTTTACAGAATCTGAACGAAGATAGCATTCTGAAGGAAATTCTGAATAATGTTCCCGTACCAGGAAGTGATGTTAAACCAATTTGAAATTGAGTTATCCAGGGGAGTGCCAACCTTCATGCCCTTGATACAAGTATTTTTTTATTGAGGAAAGCAACCTGGGAATTGATGGATTCGCTATGATTTTATGATAAGGTTACTATTAGACTTTTTGGATTAATGAGGTGGACTGATGAAAGGTAAATTGTTGAATACGGGTTTAATCCTCACCATTGTTGGCAACTTATTAGGTATTATGATTACTGCGATGATGCTCTGGGCTGATCAGGAGGCGTCGTTATTCAAATATAACATTACGGGGAAGAAAAACCTTATTTTGCTTAATTGTCCCATTCTACTGAATGGTAATGAGGAAAGGGAAATCAAAGTAAAACTCAAGAATAATAGAGATAAGGTCATGTCCCCCTTTATTCGCGCATATGTATCTGAGGAACATATTACACTAACAAGGGAATCAACTCACGAGTTAATAATTCAACCTGGTGATGCTGCAGAGATAATTTGGAAAATCTATCCTGAAGATGCAGTTTATCACCGTTTTGTTTTCTTCCGGATTTATATTCATGACGATTACCCCTATCCTACCCGGGATGGGACATGTGGTGTGTGGGTCACCAATATACCAGGATTATCTGGCAATCAGTTATTTCTAATATTTTTCACATTTAGTATTCTTTTAATTGTTGGTGGAAATATCCTGATCCAAATTGCACCGCATCCCCTTTATGACAAAAGAAAAATAACTGCCGGTATGAAATATTTATCAGGATTAGTACTGTTTAATTTTATTATCGCATTTCTGGGATATTGGGTTCCTGGTTTTATTGTCTTGACTTTAATTGTCGTTTTGGGGATTGCTCTAATCGTGTAATTGTTTTCGGATGGAAAACAAATCAATTAATAATCTCAAAATGGATTATTGTTGTGGTAATCCTGATTATCTTCACCTATATCAGTTCGATCTATAGTGGGGACAGTTATAATAACCGAAAATCTGCCCCAAAATTACCCCACAGAACCAATACCCAAGGGTTCTTTTAGGATTTGCCCTCTCCCTTTGTAGCTTGAAAACACCTCATCACAATTACTGATAACTGTCTTGATCGCCAAATTGATCTGGTGATCAAGATTTGAGGGGATATTCTCCATCTTCCGGGAAATAGCATTGCCAGAAGGTGATTGAGAAGTTTTTAGTTCTTAATATTGATATTCTTAATCAGCTCAGCGCCAATTTCAAGGCATCTGGTGTTGAGCATTAATATAAATTTTTTTATGTTTAACCATTATGACGTGGGATCATCATTCTTGAGGTATTTATCAAACCAGCGAAGGATATGATTCAAGCGATCAATCCGGCGGTCTGTCCGTCCCGCCCGGGACAGGCCATGGGGTTCATCAGGATAACGGATCATTTCTGTATCCACCCCGAGTTTCTTTAATGCGACAAAGACCTGTTCTCCTTGTTCAATCGCGACCCGCAAATCATTTTCACTATGAATTACTAGAGTTGGCGTTTGCGCATTCCCAATATGCTTCATCGGTGACTGACGCCAATAATTCTCCATGTTTTCCCAGGGCGGTTGATTTCCGAATTCAAATTGAAAAGCCCAGTTAAAATCACTTGATCCATACATACTGATTAAATTGCTGACACTTCTCTGGGTTACAGCTGCTTGAAACCGATTTGTCTGTCCAATAATCCAATTCGTCATGTACCCGCCGTAGCTCCCACCTGTGATCCCTAATCGCTCCGAATCAACGTATGGCTGCTGGGATACAAACTCAATCCAGGTCATGATGTCATCATAATCTACTGTACCCCAATTGTTCCAGATAGCTTTTGAATGATCCTCCCCATATCCTTGACCGCCGCGAGGATTCGCGAAAAAAACGACATATCCCTGCGCCGCTAAATAATGGAATTCATGCATAAAAATATCCCCATATTGCGCTCTGGGACCCCCATGAATCTCGAGAATCGCGGGATACTGCATCCCTTCCTCATAAGATGGGGGCCTCATGATCCATCCCTGCAAATCATTACCTGCATCCCCTTTAAACCACACCATTTCAACCTCCCCGAATTGGATTTCCTCCAAAATGGTTTGATTGACATGTGATAATTTTTAAGACCGATTTTCCTTGAGATCATACACCATAACCTCTTGTGGTTCCTGGATTGAGGAGTGCAGATATGCGATCCAGCTCTGCTCCTCATCAAAGGTTACCGATCCAAGGGCTCCCCCTTGATCAATCACCGTTTCCATATTTTCAGCACCACCTTCCTTCTTGATTGAATGAAGGGTGGTTTTTCCATGACGAGATACAGAAAAATAGATCTTTGAACTATCACGAGACCAGATGGGAGGAGAGAGAAGGATGTGACCTGGAAAATCATTGATGATCGAATTCGATAAATCAAAATCAAACTCATTAGTTAAGTTAACCGCTTCCCCTTTGCCGTCAGCAGAAACCAGCCACAAAGAGCTGTTTTTCCACCAATTATCTCTCCCTTCCTTCCCGTAATAAACAATCGATTTTCCATTCGGGGAAAAAACGGGATTCGTCTTTGGTCCAACCGGGGTGGCTATTTTTCTGGTCTTCCCACTCTCAATTGAGTGGATAAAGACATCTATGACATCGGGGTCAAGATCAGGATCATCCGCATGATTGGATAAAAAGACAATATCCCGGCCATCCGGAGACCAGCTGGGGAAAGTTTCATCGAATTTTTCTCCTTCCGTTAGCTGTCTGGATTCCTCTGAATTGCTGTTAATTTTCCAGATATGCCAGCGTTCTTCGGGTAAGAATCCCCGACCGTCAAATTTGTAAAAAACCCGCTGTACTCTGCGGGATACCATCCCTAATTCCTTTTTCAGCTCATCCTTTTCTCTCTCAATGGCTTCTTGATCTTTTTTACGGAACTGGCAGATCAGGTCCTCTCCTGATGGTGACCAATGGAAATCAGCAAATTCTCCCTGCAGATCAGTTAACCGGCGAGACTCACCACCTGAAAATGGGATGAGATAGATTTGAGGTTGTTTTTCATCCTCCCGATTGGACAAGAAGGCGATTTTCTCTCCATTTGGAGACCATCTGGGAGAGCTGTCAACTTGATTTCCAACAGTAAATTGCCGTGATTTTCCATCCTTGATCGAACAAACCCAAAGGTTGCTGTATTTTTTGTATTTCTCATCTTCCACACGTTGATCAGAATAGACCACATGCTTTCCGTCTGGAGAAATGGCGCACTCATTAAGCACCCGTAATTGATATAAATCTTCAGCGGTGATAGGACGTTTTGTACTCATTATTTCTCCTCTTCTGTTTGATTTCTAGTTTCCACTCCTCTTTCAAAACACCTGCACCATGGGTGCCTTATTTCTTTTCATAATTCTTGATATTATCTGATTCTATCCTGAAACATTCGCTCAAACACAATGTTTATCATCCCTTTACTATAAGTAAATCATCAGTTATAAAAAAAACCGGAAAAACTGCTTGGAGACTAAAACTGCCAAGGTCATTCAGAGGAAATAAAAGGAAGGATTTCAAGCATTACTTGCGAAGGGGTAGTACGAATTTCTTTCAGCGATTTCCAGGACAATCAACATTCAAATCCAAGCCGTTACCCCAGGTTCAGAAATGATAATCAATCCCCCAGGTGAATATTCCCAAAAGGGTATGATCCACAAAGAGAAACCATCACCTATCTTCCCCTGACTTCATCGATATCTGGGATCGCAAAAATCCACAGGCCAGCAAATTAGCTACCCCATCAGCTTATACTCTCAAAAAATCCTGCCTGTGGAAGAACTATCAATCACCCTATCGTTTTCTGTTTTTCCCCACAATTAAAGTAACGCCAATCATGCCTAAAAAAAGACCCCCAACGGAAGCTCCATATGACAGAAAACTCAAGAAATAAGTAGCTGGAAGGATATCCAGCACCATCAGAAATGGCCCGGCGAAACCGAACAAGACCATAACGAAACCAATGCTAAGGATTCTTTTAGGATTTGCTCTCTCCATTATTCCATCCTGCCATTATTCCTAAATTAAACTGAATAAAGAAAACTGCTGAGCACCGAATCAATCACAAGCATCGGTGCTCTGTTTTTATTAACATCAATCAAATAACCAGCAGGCTGTGAGATGATCCGGTTCCGCTTCAATTTCTGGAGGATCTTTCACGTCACATAAACCCTCAATCATTTGTGAACAGCGTGGATGGAATCTGCAGCCGGAAGGCGGATCAATCAAGCTGGGAGGTTCACCGGGAGGGACTTCTTTATAAGTAAGTGCGTTTTCATAGTCTGGATCCGGGGTTGCTTCCAATAAAGCCTTTGTATATGGGTGAAGAGGGTTGGATAGAAGCTCATCTACTTGAGCTTTCTCAACAATCTTTCCCGCATACATAACAAAAATCCGTTTAGAAAAGTACCTAACCGTTGAAAGGTCATGGGTGATGTAGATCACCGCAAGGTTGTGGGATGCCTGTAAATCCTGCAGAAGTCTGAGAATCTCCACCTGGACCGATGCATCCAGCATCGAGACCGGTTCATCGGCCACGAGAAGCCGCGGTTCGAGTACCATCGCCCTGCCAATTACTGCTCGCTGCTGCTGTCCCCCGCTTAACATATGAGGATATTTCCTCAGGAAATCATCCACTGGGAACATTTTAATTTCAGTTAACACGTCGTGTATCCGCTGCAGCCTTTTTTCCTGATTTTTCACGCCGTGGATGATCATTGGTTCTTCTAGAATCTGCTGGAGGTCCATGAAAGGAGCTAAAGCACCATAAGGGTCCTGCTGTATATATCCGACTTCTGAGCGGTAAAATTTCATATCTGAGACATTCAGTCCGCTGACATTTTCCCCGCAAAATTCTATACTACCCTTAATCGGCTTTTCAAGCCCTAAGATCGTTCTCATTAAAGTTGTTTTCCCGCAGCCGCTCTCCCCAACAATACCGATCGATTCTCCGTAGTGCAGGTCAAAATTAACACCATCTACCGCTTTGACATATCCTGAGTGGATGAACCCCCAGCGTTTCAATTCATACCACAAATGCAGATCTTTAACACATAACAATACATCATTTGAGGTCACCACTTGATGACTATTTGATATATCAATCGAATTGTGTTCTTTTTCTAAACTTTCAACAGACATGGACAAAACTCCTCTCCTTATACATACAACCAGCACTTAACTTGATGTCCTTTAGCGTTCACAACAGGTGGTTCTTCACTGCATTTATTAAATCGTTTTGGACAGCGTTCTGCAAATCTACATCCTTCTGGTGGGCCAAGGAGGCTTGGTGGTTGACCCTTAATAAATGTTGGCTCCTTCTTAACCCGCAGGCGCGGCACACTATTCATCAGCATATCAGAGTACGGATGGAGAGGCTCGGAGAAAAAGGTTCTCGCGTGCCCAAGTTCAACAATTTGTCCAGCGTACATGACCGCCACTTTGTCTGCTATTTCACTGGAAGTAGCAACATCATGGGTAATGAGTATAAAGCTAATCTTGAGTTCTTTTTTGAGACGTTTCAGTACATTAAATATGTTCGCCTGCGTAAGAACATCCAGCGCTGAAGTTGGCTCATCAAGGAAAACAAACAGGGGCGTGGTCACCAGCGCCATTGCCAGGGCAATGCGCTGCCGCATGCCACCACTCAATTCAAAAGGATACCGATACAAGAAATCTCCCGGTACGCCCACTTGTTCAATCATCTCAAGTGCCTTGACCCACGCTTCATCTTTATGCATCCCCTGGTGGACAATAAGTGGCTCAGCGACCTGTTCCCCGATTTTAATAACCGGATTGAGGGCATTCATAGCTGCCTGCGGAACCATGGACATTTGAACCCATCTGACATCCTGGCGAAATTCTTCATCATTCAGCGTCATAGTATCAACATTATCCAGATAAATACGACCAGAATAGGTGTCCACATTCCGGGGCAGCAGCCTCAAGACACTTCGTGCAAACGAGGTTTTCCCACAACCTGATTCTCCAACAATTACAATGGCTTCATTGTAATTCAGGCTAAAATCGACTTCATCTACCGCTTGAACCACACCATTCTTTACCCGGAAATAAAGCCGTAAGTCTTCAACACGTAATAGTTTATTATTATCTGACATTATTCCTACATTCCTCTTAGTCTTGGATTAAATATTCGATCCAGAGCAAAACCAAACAATGAGAAAGCCAACCCGGTGATCATCAGTAGTCCCGCTGGTTCTAGGATCCAATAGTACAACCCCTGATACAAGGCCCCATTGAGATTCGCATCGCTGATCAACTTCCCCCAAGTTGGAAGGATGGGATCACCCAATCCAAGGACATTCAGAGCTGTTTCAACAAAAACAAATGTTGGAATTAATGTAACCAGCTGGGGAATCAGGGTCGGGATAATTCGGGGCACCAGATATCGAATGACAATGCGGGAATTGCTGGCACCATATGCTTGAGCCGCTTCAATATAGGCAGATTCTTTCACCTGCAAGAAAATTGCTCGATAACTTTTGATCCCACCGCCAAAAATGTACAACATGATCAGAACCCCCAGCATTACCCAAATGCTTCTGGAGTAGAATGTACCTACCATGATCAGGATAGGAAGAACGGGTAATATGAGATTAATCTCTGTGACTCGTTGGATGACCGCATCCACCCATCCTCCGTACCAGGTACCAATCGCAGCGATGAACATCGTCGTTACACTTGTGCCAAGCGCGGCTAACAAACCGAAGATCAGGGCGATCGGGGTTCCCCATAATAAGGCGACTGTTAAGTCCCGGCGTCTATGATCCGTCCCTGCGATCCCATAAACATCTCCGAAAACGACCATTTCAGCGTCCAGATCAGAATCAGCTTCAAAGAGAGAACCCTTGAATAGGAAAGTGTAGGTTCCCTTTTGCGCCAGAGAGTTCTCATCCTTGGGATCAATTGCCATCACTGCCTGATGAGGAAGGAGCACCCTTCCCAGACGGCGAAATAAAACCTCATCCTGGGACAAGATAAAGGAAGCTGAATCTGCTGCTGACATGCTACCGATTCGGATTTCTTCACCATCGGGATTGATCAGCTTGATGTTAACATGCGGTTTCTTCTCATTAAATTGAGTATGGAAGAAAAATGTGATCTCGTCCGGAAAAGTATCGTAATTGTAATCAAACGTAAATGAGAATTCGACCTCACTGATTTCTTCAGATGACTTTGAATAGACCTTTTCCACAGATTCATCATCACTGGAGATGATGATCGATTCTGGTAACTTAACCGATCTGAAATAGTTCGACCATTCCGGAGCTGCCATTTTGGGGACGTTATACCAAATGTCCTCTCCTCCTCTCCATAAGCGTATCGCTTCATTATATGGCATTGATACAATGGCGAAAACTGAAATGGCAAGCAAGAGGATGATCAAAATCAAACCGATGACAGCAGCGGGATAACTGAAGATTTCACGAAGTGTTTTCATGCTCTTTTTCCTTCTCCAATCCTTACTCTGGGATCTACTAAAGCATATAGGAAATCCAATACAAATACGGTAGCTGCCAGGAGGTAAGCAAAGATCACCTGGGCGCCTACAATCACTGCAGTATCAAAACTCCCAATTGCCTGATAGAGAGCCCTGCCAAGTCCGGGCCAATTAAATACAGTTTCCAGGATAACAGCACCTGTCCAGAGATAAATAACAGTTAACAAGAAATCAGTCAGGATCGGAGGTAAGGTTGGTTTTAGAATGTACCTTCGCTCAATCAACCGATCGGGAAGTCCCTTGGCTTTTGCCATCTCCACATAGTCCTCCTGTGAATAAATCAGGAAAAAAGTTCTCCGGTTGAAGATGGATAATGCAATCGTACTTATGAATATTGCTGATGTGGGTAGAATCAAATGCTCCAAAACACTGAGCCCGTAATCCAGTTTATTCGGGGGGGGAGGTGCAGCAACCAACCCTCCAAAGGGCAGGACCCGAAGAATACCCGCAAAGATCAGAATCAAGAAAAGACCATAGAACCAGGCGGGGGCAGATGATGTTGGTGCCAGGGCAATGACAATCTTATCCAGGATGGAGCCGTACCTCCTGGAGAGAAAAAGACCCACAAATAGCCCTACGAAAAAAAGGAGTAAATTCCCTGCACCCCACATCAATAACGTTGGAATGAGTCGCTCGAGCAGGATTAACCTGACCTGTTTCGATCCGGTATCACTGACCATATCTTGTGCATATCCCAGGTTGAGCGTGATCGCATTTTCAAGGAAGGCAAAGCTCCGGATGATAAATGGTTTATCCAATCCCCGACGGTGTTCTTCTATCAACACCTGATCCGCAACCATTTGATTTTTCTCTTCTGCGCTCAGCGCCATGAGCACAGGATCTCTACTCATGTAGATTTGCATGGAGATTTGTTCTCTAATTGCCCCCCGCCGGATTTCATCTACATATCCACCCATGTTCGCAACCAGAACTACAAGATAGATACCGATCACTACCGTGATAAATAAAACGATTATTCTCATCCCTGTATACTTCGCTATTCGGATGAAGGGTCCAGCAATATCCTTTCTTTTCCTCACTGCAGGAGCATTACTTTCTAGTGTTAATTGTGGGTCACTCATAACATTTTCTCACCTTACAATACAGTATTAAACATCCCGGAGAGATAAATCAATTACCTCTCCGGGAATATATTGTACACAACAACTGGAATTACTCAGTTGTTACAAACTCAAAGGTCGCCAAAACAGGCAGGAGCGCGTTCTTGGATACAGCGATCACCGCCAGCTTGTTTGATCCTGCTGTGAGTCCAGCAGTCACATCCGAGCTAAGCAGTATCTGGAAGTAGCCATCTTCGACCCCTTCCGCATCGCCTTTGGTAGCGAGAGCACCTGTGGCATCAAAGACCAGATAGGTAACCATACTCAGGTCAGCATTGACGTAAGGTGCACCCTCGAATTCGACGTAGACATCAAACACAGCTTCATCGCCCGCAGCAACCTCACCCGGTCCATCAACTAACACATCGGGGATTGGCGCCGAAGCAAACTTAGACCACTTGTCTGCCATATCAGGATGATTTGGATTCCGCTGCATGATGATTGTCCCTTCAACGGGGAAGGCTTTCTGGATGTAGAACAGCCCTGTCCCAAGGTACACATGACCTGTGCGGTCAATCCATGTTTTAAGGTTCTCATAGCGAGCCGTGGCTTCGTCAGCAGTGATGTACGCACCCAAAGTCGGTTCGTAAGGAATGTAGACGCTTGCCAGCGCTTCATCCAGCTTGGTCTTCATGATTTCCACGGTCGGTCCGGCCAGGAAGTTGGTATGGTCCACTTCAAGAGCTGCAGCCTTGTCATCAGAAAAGGCCATTTCTCCATTAGCTTCAGCCAGCCAAGCAGGAACGAGGTTGTGCCAGGCAGCGCTACCCTGGTCGTATAGTCCACCCTCATTGGGGAATGCTGCACGTAAGTTGTTTATGTTGAGCTCAGCATCAAGCGAGTAAGCGTCGGTGTAATACTCAACCACAACAGGATCTGTGGAGGCAATCTTCCATCCTTTGAAGGAAGACATGAATGATGTAAAGGCGGGTACTGTACTCTCATCATACAGGGGGCTGTCTTCATTCGCGATATCAAAAATCATAATCATTCCCATCACCATGTCAGCAGTTGTGAATGGGCTGCCATCATGCCAGGTTGTGTTGGCGGGGAAATCAGCTTCGTAGGTCATAACCACTTTGGTCTTGACAGTGGCCGGTTCATCGACGAATCTCTCAGCGGCAGTGATCCAGACCTGATTTACAGCATCCCAATCGGACCAGGCATCATCCGGAACAGCGATTTCATCCTCAAATTCCAGCGTAACCCAGTCGAGGGTCACACCGATCGGAAGTCCTGTCTGAGCGGTAACTACAGCGCTCTCAAGACGCTGTGGCTGATACAACCCGGTGAAGGGATCTGGGACCACGGCATTGCCTTTCGCGCCGCGCATGGGCATCATGTCATATACCCAGTTCGAACCTGCAATGGGGTTCCAGGCCTGAGTCATCAGGCTGGGCATACCGATGGTAACCACGCCACCAACCTGATCAGCATACTTCAGGGTGTGGGGCCATAGGGTCGCACCGTAGGTGGAGCCCGAAAGGTCAGCAGCCAATGAAAGGTCGGCTCTTTGCGGAGCAATTCCTGCATCGTCTTTCAGCCAAATGCGAGCGGAGTCTGCCATCGAAAGCGGGATAGCTTTTTTCAACAGCGCCGTACGTTCATCATAGGTATCAAACACGCTGTTATTCAAATCATCAGCAACCGCGAAGAACTCTTCACTCGGTTCATAGGCTAGCCACAAAGGAACGCCGTAACCCAGGGGAGTGTAGAAAAAAGCAAAGTTTCCCGCTTCATCACGGCTGATCTGTGTGGAAACCCATCCGCCGGTGTAAAAGCTGAAGCAGCCGGATGAGGGTTCCTGAGCGATCCAGCAGGTGGAAGCTTCTGCTGAGGTTTTGTAATCGCGGGTCACGGTGAAGCCGATGTCTTCCAGCTGATTGGAAAGATAATCACCAATCTCCAGACGCTCGTCTTCAACACGGATGAGCCCGATGATCTCGACAGCTTCACCATTATGGGTCCAGACACCATCAACCAGTTCAGCGCCCAATTCTACCATTCTAGCAGAAATGACCTCTTCCGCTTTCTCGGGGTTATAGGCATATTGAATTTCCATCTCAGCAATGATATCTGCTAATAGCGCCCTATCCGAAGAAGCAAGATTGATGGCAGTATATCGCGGTACAGCCATGCCGCCAGAGATCTCCTGACATATGTAGTCACGATCCACCAGCATGTTCATCGCTTCCCGAATCTGGGGATCACCAAAGGGATTCAGGGATCCATCTTCAAGCTCGAGAACGGGGTTGAAGGTGATCTCGTTGTAGCTGCCGTAGGAAGTATAGTAGCTCAGTTCATCTGCAGCATAGATCCGTTCTGCAATGGGTGCCTCAGAAATGCTGAAAGCGTAGAGATCGATGTCGCCAGCCACCATGCGGGAGACAGCGGAATCGGAGGACGGCTCTTCAACGAAGATTACCGTGTCGATCCAGGCGCCTGTGCGGGTCACTGGTGCAGCCACTGGTTCAGCTTCAACCTCGACTTCAACAATTTCGGTGATCGTTTCGCCTTCTGTCTCCACTATGACAGTTTCAATAACTGTCTCTGGGGTTCCACAAGCGGAAAGGATCATAGCGCCGATGATCAAAACGGAAAACAGAATTAATAATTGTTTCCTCATAACTTTTCTTCTCCTTATAAATGTAAGTAAACATAAACAAAGTGATTTACAACGTTTTTATTTTTTGAGGAGCATCACCTCCTTTCGTCTAATCATCAAAATTGAATTTTATGATAACCTCAGTGAAGTTGGAATAGAAATTTGGAGGATTGGTCAAGTACATTTTCAAACCTCCAAGTCTCCCTATTTTCAAGTTCTTTCACTATGAATGGTGGACTTTCAGTTTTTTAGGTTTTTCCACAATCAGGGATTTTTTGTAGTACCTCGCTTCATTTTATTATTAGACTGCGACTTACCAATTTGCCAGTCCGCTTACTTACTATGGCAATGGTTTTCTTTCAAAAAAACTCAATATTCCAGATTTGATCCCCAGAGTTATTGTTGTCTTTGAATTATATATTAATTCTGAGATATATGTTTAAGGAAATTTTTTATTTTTATTCACTCTGTAACAAATATTTTACCATAAAGAGATATAACATTCATCACCTAATTGACAGAATTGAATTATGTCCAATAAGGATAGAAATAATAACATAACTGCTGATTTCTAACAACTACCTGACACTTTCAATATTCCACAATGGCTGAAATGATCCAGATTGAAACTCTTCTAACTTCGGACTTGTAAGAATAATATCCCTGCGGAAAAAAAGTGGGAGGACAGGTAAATCCTCGCTGAAGATCTGCTGAGCAGTCTGATACGCTTCAAGAGTGCTGCCCTGGTCAGGAAGGCTTCCCAGAATCAAGGAACAGGTCTCATCAAAATCTGGATTACTGTAACCTGAAGCGTTAGCCCCTCCCCATCCCTTTGGGTAAGCGGGATAAGGGCCGGGGATCTCATTGGTTATGAATAAAACGCACAAATTGTAGTTGCCGGTAGTCCAGGCAAACTGAGCCAAATCAAAATTACGTCCAAAAATTGGCCCTTCAGGACCAGGGGCAAGCAGCTCAGATGCCGGTAATAATTCAATCTCAACCTCTATACCACAACTTTTTAGATCATCCCTGATTAATTCTGTTGAGATAGGCACTTCATCAACACCCGCTGTTAATAGAGTCAATTGAAATGGTGTTCCATCCTTAACATCAGTTACCCACTGAGCAACCCGGGGAGTATTTTGATCCTGGTCATGATCAATCCAACCGATTTCCTCCAGCAAATCTACCGCTGCTGTTGGTTGGTAAGAATTAGCGGAAGATTGGGATGTTATTCGCGGATCTCCCGGCATGAAAAAGCTGTCAGCTGCGGAACCGGCGTCACCTCGTGCCCGGGAGATTTCTTCTCTATTTATACACTGGGCGATTGCTTGACGCGTTCTTGAATCCTGAAGCAAAACCCGTTTCGAATCCAGGGAGTTGATTCCAAAACTGACCTGTTCCCAGGCTCCCCCTTCAATAAAATTGATTCTGAGATCTCTCTCCTTCTCCCGGACCAATAATTCTGGCAGGAAATCAAAGAGACCGGGTTCATTGGCAACAATCTCGCACTCCCCGGAAAAATAGGCCGCTAACGCTTCCTCTCCGTTATCCATAAACCGGAAAACCAGGGCGTCGTAAATTGGCAGCCCGGCAGAATTTAAATGATAATTTTCATTTCTCAACAGGGTCAGGTGATCTCCCAGAACCCAATCTGTGACCCGGTATGGTCCCCAACTCAGCGGTTGTCGAGTTGCCCTCTCCGAGGTTAACATCTCATCTATTGTCAGATTTGCCAGGAGATGCTGCGGAAGGGGGGAGAAGAAATATTCGGGATAGGAATAAATACCCAGAAACCCCGGCAGGCCTTTCCAGAGGATTGTCCTTGCATCCACAGCTTCATAACTGGCAGTATATCGGATACTTCGGGGTCCCCGGGATCCATATAACTCTTTTGCTGTCCGAAATGAAAACTCGGAATCAACCGCAGTCAGTTTATTTCCATCAGCCCAGTTAATCCCTGATTTCATCGGGAAATTTATCTCTACCTGTTCGAGAATAACCGGGGATTGATTCTGATAAGTTTCAAAACAATCTGGTGCCGAACAATCAGCTGGCCGGTATTCAACACCGCTCGCTAAGATGCTTATATTCCCCTTTGAATCAACAATCTTTTCTCCAGGATAAACTTCCACTGGAACTATGGCAACCAACCCATTTAATTGGGAGGGGATCTCCTCCAGCAAGGTTGAAGAAAACTGAAAATCTACCTCATCTACTGGACTATCATAGATTGCCTGGCGGATGATGACCGCAGAAGCTGATTGATCTCCATAGAGAAAGAGTGAATCCGGTTCATCACCAAGGCAAATAGACAGCGTTCTTTCCGGAACAGGAGATGGTATCAGCTCAGGGAGGTCATCTTCTCCACTGGATTGCGGAATCTCAAGAGCCTGGATTTCTTCTGCCTTACAGGCAGACAGCAGGATTAAAGATATAAAAATGATTACCAGGAAATATCTGCTCTTTAAAACCATGGAATTTTATCTTCTTCAACTTCTCTCATCCGCAAATAAGACCGGTAGCGGTCAATGTGGATACGCTTATTCTTAAGCGCTTCTATTACAGCACAACCCGGTTCATGGGTGTGAGTACAATCGCTGAAACGGCAATCATGCAGCAAATTGCTAATCTCCCGGAAATAACCATCTACTTCCTCTGGTGTAATATCCCATAGATCCAGGGCTTTTAATCCCGGAGTGTCAGCTACATATCCACCGCCGCTCAAGGCAACCAGTTTTCTAGAAACTGTAGTGTGCTTTCCTTTTTTCGTTCCGTCGCTGACTTCCTTAACTTCCAAACCTAATCCAGGCTGAATTTCGTTTAAAATACTTGTTTTTCCAGCCCCGGAAGGTCCTGCAAACAAGCTTGTTTTACCTATCAATTGTTTCTTAAGAGCTTTGATCCCGCGTCCATTAATAACTGATGTGTAAAAAACCGGATATCCAATCTTTTGATAACGGCTGAAAAACTCCCGGGCTTTTTTCATCCCGGTTAGATCAATCTTGTTTGAAACAATAA
>Ga0255055_10001411_pt1 | contig 17635 bp, 38 predicted proteins | sample JV7_2_27_MG_FD_188633 | JGI IMG/M metagenome (GOLD analysis project Ga0255055, IMG submission 188633) | Seawater microbial communities from Jervis Inlet, British Columbia, Canada - JV7_2_27 | ecosystem: Environmental > Aquatic > Marine > Inlet | place: Canada: British Columbia | collected... | reverse complement strand
CGATGATGAGCGTGATCGAACGAGCGGCGGAGAGGAGGAGAGATCATGTGGTGGAAGATCATCGGACCGGTGGTGGCGCTCTCGGTAGCGTTCGGAGCGGGCTGGACGGTCGCGAACTGGAGAGCGTCCGGGAAGATCGAGAAGGCGACGGCGACGGCGACGGCGGCGACCCTCGAAGCGGCGACCTCGAACGCTGAGCGGGACGTCTGCCTGACCGACATCGCGACGGTCAAGGCGGATCTCGTGACGAAGGCGGACGAGGCGGCTGAGGCTCAGCGACTCTACGACGAGGCGACGAGCCGACCGCCCGAGCGGGTGACCGTCTACCGGGACCGGTGGCGCGAGGTCCCGACCGTCATCACGAGCGAGGACTGCGCCGAGGGGCTCAGCCAACTGTTCACGTTCATCGGGTCGCTGCCCGTGAGAGGAGTCATCCATGAGACGCCGAACTGACCCGGCCGCGGCGCTGCTCGGGCTCGCGTCGACCGCGCTGATGATCCTCGTCGCCGTCGTCCTCGTGACGACGCTCGGGTGCGCGACGACCGAGACGGTGCGAGTGGTCCGCGAGGAGGTGCCGGTGCCCGTCACGACGTACCACGACCTCAAGGACGCACCGCCCGAGACGCCGCTGCAATCGCAACGCATCACTCCGGCCGAGGCACAGGACGACCCGCAACGGGCGCTCACCGCTCTCGGCGACGACCTCACGGCGCTGCTGGAGGAGAACGCGACGCTCCGGTGGTTGTACAACGAGGCGATCAAGCTGTGCGCCAGCCCGCCGACCGCGGCCGCTGACGCTCCGACGCCGGACCCGTAACGCCCGACGAGACCGGCGAAAATCCACTCCGGACCGGGTCGATTCGTCGGCTCGGTCCACTTTTTTTTGGGGTGATTTTCTAACCTCCATCGGCTCAACATTTTACATTTTGAAAATAATCGAGAAATGTTGTCAAAAGTCTTGACAACGGTGGGGTTAAGACCGATAATTATCTTATGGACAAGAACTCCAAAACCACCCACCCCAAAACAACCAAGCATCTCGTCGCCTGTTTGCTGCTCGTCGCCGCCGCCTTCGGCACCAGCGCAGCGCAGACATTCAAGGTCCCGGTCGACACCGGCTGGACCGTCACGGCCGACTCAAAAAGGAGAACATCATGAGCCGCAAAGCGAAGATCGTCAAAGTCATTCACCGCTACAACCGGAACACCGGCGACAACGTCTGCGTCGAGCACTTCGGCGAGCGGGTGCTGCGCAACGTCCGGACGATCGACGTCATGGGAGTCATCGAGACTCTCGCCGAGTGCACCATCAAAGGAGAGGACGTCAACGTCGGTCTCTCCATCGACGGCACCGCCTCGATCATCAGCAATCACGCTTGGGAGTTTGTGTACGGTCCGGCCACCGAGAAAGCGGCCGCTAATAGAGTCGTCTCCGAGCCCACCGCCGAGCCCGCCGCCGAGCCCACCAAGACCGCCCACAGCATCTACCTCCACTTCCCGAACGGCTCGCTCGTCGCCACCTGCACCCACCGCAACGACGAGACGTACGGCACGGTCCAGTCCAACGTCGAGATCGGCTCCATGGCCGACCTCAAAGCGATCTGCAACAAGGACACCGAAGTGATGTGCTCGTCCTCGCTCGACTTCCCGCACGCCGAGACTCCCGACCGCGAGACCTGGGAACTGTGCTGCGAGATCCGCGGCAACGACTTCGAGCGACTCCTGGAGATCGTCCGCGAGGACGCCATGCGCAACATCAAGAACGATCCGAACTTCATCGTCGTCGAGGTCGTCGAGGGTTGGACAGCGATCCTCCACCGCACGATCAAGAACACGATCCAGCGCTTCGACGTCTACGACCTCGGCCAGATGGACTCGGACGGTCAGTGGGTCGCCGACGACGACCCGGCCGCTGAGATCCGCGTTCACGACCTCAACGGCCGCGGCGGCATCTCGATCGTCTACCAGGTCAAGGGTCAGGAGATGCAGACCCGCACCTACAGCAACGAACTTGCCCGTGGCCTCAAAGCCAATCTGACCGTCGTCCACACGCTCGACGGTCGCAGCTGAGAACCCGGAGCAGAGGAGAACACCATGCGCACCTCACCCACCGACCACGTCAGCGTCATCATCAACGAGAGCGGGATCGAACCGGGCGACATCGTCCGGTCGTTCGACTTCCCGGACGACTCCCGCGAACTGAGCGGCGACCGGGCGTGCTTCATTGAGGGCAAGGTCCTCGACATCGTGCGCTGGCAGGGCTGCGACCGCTACCGCATCGAGGTCAGCCGCAAGATCGTCGGCGGCGAGATCGTCCGAGTCAACGAGGACTTCGCAGAGGTCCTCCCGCCGCTCAACGGCACTCCGAAGTTCCGCGGCGTCTGCGACGGCGTCGAGAAGATCGACCCGGCCGACGGCGAGTGCCCGTGGCTCCTGCCCGGTGCCAAGGTCCGGATCATCGGCGACACCTTCAAGCACGTGTACACGATCGTCGGTCACACCACTCGCGTCGAGCGGGACGGTCACCACCGGCTCATCGGCGGCGAGACCAAGTACACGCTCCGCACTTGGAGCGGCCGCGAGCGCACCGCCACTTGCCTCGTCCCGGCTCGCACGCTCTGGAGTCACGAGGACCGGCAGATGGCAAGCTGCCGGGTCAGCAACCGGGCGGCGACGGCTCGTGCCCGCAAGATCAACCGACAGGTCGCACTCAAGGCGAAGGCCGAGCGGCAGACCGGCGGGCTCAGCGCCACGGTCAAGGTCCTCCGGTCGACTCGTCCCGGTCCTCGCGAGAGCCGGGCACGAGTCATCGCTCGCAACAAGGGCATCTCGTACGTTTGGCTCATGGCGCTCGTCGACTCCGGCGTGGAGGTGTGAGATGACTTCCAAGAGCGTCAACCAACAGTACCGCGAGGCGGTGGCGGATCTCGCCGCCGCCATGCGGATCATCGAGGGTGTCGTGGCCGATCTCTACGAGGTCCACGGCCGCTACGACTCACTGCTCCACAACGACCTTCCCGCGGAACTCAGCAACACCGTCCACGCCGCTCAGTTGCGGCTCGTGTTGGCGCACGACCCGCGGGACCTCGACAACCACCTGCTGCCGCCGGTCCGCGAGTGGGTCGCCGAGTGCAACCACCGGCTCGCCGATCTGCCGAGCAACGATCTCTCCGAGGCTGAAGATCAACCGTGCATCCGCTGTGGCGCTCCCGAGAGCGTCTGCGAGTGCCCTGACGACCTCGTGGGCGGGTTCCGGCTCGTGACGCCGGTCGCCGTCGACGACGAGAAGTAGGAGGACACCATGGCACAAAAATCACGACGCACCCGATGGGACGAGGCGGTGGCAACCGCGAACGAGGGCATCAGCGCTCTCGTCGAACTCGTCTCGGAGTACCAGGACTGGCGAGACAATCTGCCCGAGAATCTCGATGACTCCCCGGTCGCCGAGAAGCTCGACTCGGTCATTGACCTCGGCGTCGATGAGCTTGAGACGATCATCAACGAGTGCGCGGAGGCGGATCTGCCTCTGGGCTTCGGACGGGATTGAGGAGGACACCATGCCAATGACACCGATCGAACTCATTGAAGCGATCCAAGAGGCGACCGACAGCGAGACACCGGCCACCGACGACTCGAACCGCCGCAAGATCGTCTGCGCCAAGACGACCATCGCCAAGGGTCTCCAGAAGGCGCTCCAGGATCTCGCCGAGGTCCAGCGCATCCTCGACCTCGCGCACGACGACCTCGGACCGGCGACCCTGGAGGACATCGCCGACTTCGCCGAGAGTGCCGGGCAGTCCTGCGAGGAGATCGCCGAGGCAGCATCCAAGGCTTTCATCCTGTGAGTCGAAACCGGTCCGCTCCGGCGGGCCGGTCGTGGTGGGGTTGGTCGCCCACCGCCTGATGAGACAGACCAGAAAGCAGAGAGATGGAGAACACAGTCGGAACCGAAACGTGGAGAGAGGGTTGGGGGTGCATCGAGTCGACCGCCGCCGAGTATGGCGCGGTCCTCGACGACGCCGTTGCCGAGGCGTACCCGCGTCCGGCGATCCGCCGCTTGTGCGGCGACGACCTGCTGAGCCGGGTCGTGTCGGCGCTCGTCCAGTCCGCTCGGAACGAGGACGAGTGTCACGCCGACGTCGACCTCTTCTATGCGCCGAGCGAGTGCCACGGCGACGTCGCCAAGGGGTTCGAGAGCGACCGCCACAAGGTCATCGAGGACTTCGGGTTCGAGTCGGTCGACGAGGTCTGGCAACTGCTCGCCGGTCGGACCACCGCCCGGTTCGCGTACGAGGCACTCTGCGGATTGCGAGCCTGAGATGCGCGGCTGGCACTACCGTCAGAGTCATCCACTCATCCGAGAGCGTCGGTTCAACGCGCCGAGAGGCGGCGACGAGTCGATCACCGCGGCGATCGAGACCCTGCCGACCCGGAACCTCGAAGGGGTCCGCCACTACCGCGTGATGGTGGGCGCTCGGGCCGAGCGCATCACCGGTCTCGACTTCGCCAAGATCGCGGCGTACCGTCTCGTCGGCTCGTACTTCAGAATCAAGGCGGCGAATTACAACGGCTCGACCTGCACCAACCCGTGGATCAGGTTTTGCGACTGCGCCAAGTGCCGGAGGCAATCATGACTCGCAAGTTCAAGCTCCAATCTCGATTCAACCCGACCCGCCGGACCGTCGACGACTTCGACCGGTCCTCGTGCTGCAAGGCGTGCGTCGTCTACTTCGAGCCCGACTACGACCGGCCGGACCTCGGCGGGTACGAGGGCTGCGAGGAGTGCGGCGCAGCGATCCTCTCGACGTGCGGGCCGATCTCCGAGACCGCGGACGAGGCGGTGCGTTGGGCGCTCACCTATCCCGAGCCCGAAGGCGTGCTGGAGGGCTCGGTCCGGATGACCGCGTGCGACACCGGAGCCGATCCCGAACTCAGCCTTCATCTGGCGACCGTCCGGCTCAAGCGCAAGCTACGAGAGATGCCGTCATGAAGGTCTCGAAGAACAGAGCCACGTTCCGCCGCTGCCGCGGCTGCGGCCACCTCATCCGTGTGGGTGAGTCGATGGTCACGCAGAGACGGTGGTACGACACGTCATCCTCTCCGGCGAGAATCCGGACCGACCGCTACCACGACGGCTGCGAGCCGGTGCTGGAGCCCGGCGAGGAGATCGAGATGATCACCAAGCCGGGTTTCGACTGGACCGAGTCCTGGGTCAACGGCCGCATCGCCGCGGTCCGGCTCGAACCGATCCGCCCGCACGAGGTCGTTGACACGGTCAACGGCTGGATGCTCGACCGGATGCTGCGCATGTTCGCGTGCTACGCGACCGAGGAGCGACGCGACCGCTGGCGCACGACCGTCCAGGGCGGCGGCGGCGGGTCCCGCCGGTACGAGCGACACGAGACCGAGGACGAGGCGAGGCAGCATCTCATCAACTGGTACTACCGCCGCTACCGGCGGGTCGAGACGATCGTCAAGGAGGACACGCCATGACAATTCAGGAAATGATCCGAGTGTTGGACGCGGTCTCGGGAGTGATCCCGAGTCGGCAGTCCATCGCGATCTGCGACGTGATCGACGGGCTGCGCGAGGTCGCCGCGTCCTTGGAGGAGATGCGGCAGGTCATCGGCGGCGACGAGACCGAGAGAGGAGAGCACAATGGCTGAGAAGAACAGGGCACCGATCTACTGGGCGTACGCGACGCACCGCGACGCCGAAGGCCGGTGGGCTCGCGGGTTCATCCTCGCGGTCGACCGGACCGAGGCGTTGCACAAGGCACGGCGTCGTCTCGTCACCGAACGCAACCGGGTCGCGAAGGCGATGAACATGACGCCTCGCCAACTGTCGCCGCTCGGCCGAGGTCGAGCAACGTACCGGGTGCGGGTCTGGAAGGACCCGGACCGAAGCTGTGCGCCGAGGCAGGCACGGCACTACCAGGAGAAGGAGAGGAGAGCCGGATGACCGAACTGCAGAAGGACAGGGTCGACAATCTGACCGAGCGGGGCAGCGACATCGTCGCGAACGCCGAGGCGGTCTCCATCAACACGGCGGACGATCTGGTGAGGGGTTCGGACCTGCTCGCCGTCATCAAGACGTTCCGCAAGGAGGTCGCCGAGACCTTCGACAAGCCGATCGCCGACGCCCACACTGCCCACAAGTCGGTCCTCGCCGCTCGCAAGAAAGTCGAGGCACCATTCATCAGCGCCGAGAGAGTCGTCAAGGCGGCGATCGGCGGCTACCACGACCGGCTCCGGATCGCGGCCGAGAAGGAGAGGAGAGCGGCCGAGGCGGAGCAACGCAAGCGAGACGAGGACAGCCGACTGGCGGCAGCGGTCATCCTCGAAGAGGCCGGTGAGACGAAGGTCGCAGAGGCGATCGTTGACGCACCGCCGAGCGAGCGCAAGCCGATGATCGCCAAGACGCCGCCGCCACCCAAGACCGCCGGAGTGACGACGCAGGTGAAGCACCGCGGCGTCGTCAACGACCTGTACGCTTTCGTCGCGTGGGCGCTCGCCACGAGTTCGATCGGCGACTACCTCACGATCAAACAAGGAGACCTCGACCGGATGATTCAGCGCAAGAACGGCGAGGTCTCGATACCTGGACTTGAGGTCGTTACCGAGACCCAAGTCGGGACCCGATAGGAGGACCCATGACAGCAGCAACGACCGAACTCGCAATTGCACTCGCCATCCTCGTGATCGCCGGGATTGTCGGGTGGGCGTGCTACGTGATCGGCGAGAGCCGCGGCCGCGACGCCGGGACCAAGCACGGTCTCGAAGTCGCGTGGTCACGGCTCGACACGGCGACGTCCGAGACCCTCGACCGGCTCGACCGGCGAGGACGTCAGACGCCTCAGCCGCTCGCGATCCAGTACGCGATCCGGACCGGCGGTGACTCGTCCTCGACGCCGCTCAATGGGCGGCTCATCCTGCCTGAGCTCACACGAGCCGAGTGGACCGACCCGGCGACCCACGAGGAGATCCGGGAGCGACTCGCCAAGGCGTATCCCGGCTGCGAGATCATCGGCTACGCCGTCCTCGATCGGACGCCGGACCCGACCTTCGAGGTCATCGAAGGGGGTGGCTCATGAGCATCCGCCTCTCCGAGAAGCACGGTGTCAACCCGTCGGTGTGCGTTTGCTTCTGGTGCGGCGAGGACCGCGGCGACCTCGTGCTGGCCGGTCGTCTGGCTGGCGATCGCGAGATGCCGCACAAGTGCATCGTCGACTACGAGCCGTGCGATGCGTGTCAGGCGAAGATGGCGACCGGGATCACGCTCATCGAGGTCTCTGACCACGTGATCCGCGAGGACCTCGCCGCAATCAACGCGACCCGCCGCGACCGTCACCCGCACCCGGCTCACTACCCGACCGGGTGTTGGTGCGTGGTCACCGAGTCGGGCGCTCGGAAGCTGTTCAACGAGTCGGTGGTGGACGACGTCTGCCGCGTGAAACAGGCGTGGGTCGACGTCGAAACGTACGCCGCTCTCGGGCTCTCCGACCTGCCGGAAAAGGAGGTCTAAAAAATTTGCTCTCGGTCCGAAAATAGACTAGACTTGTTGCCCCATCTTTCAACGTTCGAACCGGTCAAAGGAGGACACACCATGACCATCAGACACGAGATGAAGCCGGGAGCGAAACTCAACGACGACGAGCAAGCCGGGCTCAAGGCGATCTTCGCCAAGCAGCGGGCCAACGCAGAGGACCTCGTCGCAAGACTAAAGGAAGAGAGGTCGCGTCAGGCCGACTTCGTCACCGACACTCGCAAGCTCCGGATGGTGCCGATCAACGAGGACCTCGCACGCGACCTGCCGCTCATTCCGCAGAGCGAGCGGAACAAGGCGACCAAGCCCAAGGTCGCGATCGTCGGAGCCACCGACGGCGAGGAGTGGTACGAGAACATCGGACCCGTCGCGGCGAACTCGCACGCCCACCAACAGATCGGCGCTCAGTTGCAGATCCCGCGACCCTACTACCTGCGCATGATGGAGGAGCAGCCGGACCTCCTCGCGCACAACGTCAACGCTTGGTTCGAGGCGAACCCGGCACGCCGCCTCGTCCGGACGATGGCAACCAACGGCGACGGCGGACCGCGCATGGCCTTCGCTCGCGGCTGGATGAGCGACAAGTACCGACGGCTGGACGCTCTCGAACTCACCGACGCTCTCATGCCCCTGTTCAACGACGAGTCGAGCGGGTGGCAGATCACGCAGTGCGGGATCACCGACATCAGGGTTCACATTGAGGCGCAGTTCCCGCAGATGACCTCGGAGATCGTCGTGGGCGACCCGGTCGCACTCGCGGTCAAGGTCGCAACGTCGGACGTCGGAGCCGGAGCGCTGGCGGTCTCGCTCGGCGTCTACCGGATCAACTGCACGAACCTCCTCATCTGCCCGGAGTTCTCGTCACGGCAGGTGCACATCGGCGGGCATCAGGACGAGTTGGTGGAGATCCTCACCGACCGGACGATGCGAGCCGAGGACCAACTGACCATGATGAAGATGCGGGACCTCGTCACGGCGATGGCGAACCAAGACCGCTTCAACCTCCTCATCGACACGATGAAGGACTCGGCGAAGGCCGAACTCACCGACCCGGTCGCCGCGACCGAGATGCTGCGCGACAATCTCCGGCTCACGGAGGTCGAGCATCACGAGGTCCAGAAGCAACTCATGGCCGACACGACGAGCCCGAGCATGTGGACGCTCACGAACGCTCTCACCGCGACCGCTCGCGAGATCGACTACGAGCGCAAGGCCGAGTTGGAGACCGCCGCCGGGCGGCTGCTCAACAAGGTCGGCGAGTGGACGCAGTACCAAGAGGCAGTCGCATAGGGTGACTGCCGCTCGATGTTCAACCGCGGGTGCACCCGAACCGTCAGCGTGGATGGGGGTGCACCCGTCCTCTTTTCGAAAGGAGGTCCCGTGAAATTTCAGGTCACAGTGAACGACGTCCGCGAACTCGTCGGGTCGGCCGGTGTCACCACCGGTCTGCTCGCTCAGCGGATGGGGCTCTCAGACTCGATGGTGAGTCTGAAGCTCAAGGGGCTGCGCCCGATCTTCGCCGACGAGGTCGGCGCGATCGTCGGCGCGATCAACGCCGTGGCTCGCATGAAGGTGACGGAGGACCAAGTCATCAGAGTCATCGGCAAGAACAATCTGAAGGTCCGAGGGTTTGTTGGCTGAGCCCGACCCGGAGAGGAGAACACAATGACGAAACCGAGACAGGCGGCGGAGGTCGTCCAGGGCGTGTTGCCCGTATCTGACAACCAAGAGGTCCAACAGGAGGACGAGAGCGCAGAGGCGGCATCCTCGCACGCAGAGGATGGACCCGTAGAGGACGTCGAAGGCGTGATCGTCGAGGACCCGGAGGTGACAACCGACCTCGTCGCCGCCGAGTCGCTCGCACGCCTCGCGACCGCGGACGAGATCGACCAAGCCATTGCGCGACTCGTCCGACGATCCATCGCAACCGAGCGCTACAAGGTCGCTCTCTTGTCCATGACGAACTACCGAGATTGGTACGCTCACAAGGCCGAGGGCGAGGACGACGGGGTGCCGTACCTCGCCGAGACCGGAGCCGAGAAAGTCATCCACGCTTTCAGCATCAACATCGAGAACGACGGTGGAGTGCTCCAGCAATGTCCGCCCGACATCGGCGGGTTCGAGGTCGTGTACAACGGCCGGGCTCGGGCTCTCGCGTTCTCCGACATCTGGTATCCGATCGTCGGCTCACGGTGGTCTGACGACGGGTTCTTCACCCGAGGCGGCGCGTGTCGGGCCGATCCCGGCGACGTCCGCAAGGCGGCGCTCACGAACTACTACAACCGAGCGATCAAGACGACATGCGGGCTCCGGACGATCACCTGGGATGAGCTTGAAGCGATCCCGCATCTGGAGAACCTCCGCAACCGGGTCGTGACGATCGGGTTCGAGTCCGGCGGACGCGGCAAGGGCGGCGGCGGCTCGAAGCCGGGCGAGAAGTCGGACATCGCCGCCGGTCCTCACATCCTCGTCCGCCTCGCGTACGGCGACGAGAAGAACAAGGCACGAGTCAAGAAGATGCGGCCGTGGAATTGGAACAACGTCGACAAGGTCTGGGAGGTCGGGTTCTCGAAGGAGCACGCCTCACGGGTCGCTGACATGGCGGCGGAGGACTCCAACGCGGTGAAGTTCAAGTTCGTGAACGTCCCGGCCGAGGACCTGCCATGAGCGGCCGGGACCTCGTCGCAATGTCTCGGGCTCTCGAAGAGTCGGTCGTCCGATCCTACGGAGACCCGACCAAGTACCAACCGAGGTCGAACAACGCCTCGAAAGCGGGGCACCCGTGCGCGTACTACCTCTGGGCGATCCGAGCCCGGTGGGAGGACATGCCGGTGACCGACCGGGGTCTCATGGGCGTGTTCAAGGTCGGCCGCGAGGCGGAGCGAGAGATCAAGCGCTCACTGCTCGCCGAGGGCTGGAAGCTGACGCACGACGAGGTGACGTTCGAGGACGCCGACCTAGACCTCAGAGGGCGCATGGACTTCTACCTCTCACACGACACCGAACCCGATTGGCAGGAGCCGATCCCAACCGAGTTCAAGTCAGTCGCATCGTCGTACTTCGGCCGCATCCGGTCCTTCGACGACTGCTTCAACTCACCGATGTCTTGGGTCCGGCTCTGGCCGTACCAACCGCTCATCTACGCTTACCTCGCTCCGGAGGAGTGGCCCGTGGTCGGGCTCCTGCTGCGCAACAAGGGCAACGCTCGGGTGACGGCGATCATCGCCGAGGCGGACGTCTACTTCGACCGGCTCGTTGAGATGGGCGAGCGTCTCGCACTCGTCAACGAGGCACTCAGGACCGGCGACCCGCCGGTGCCGATGACCTTCGACCCGGTGTGGTGCGAGGACTGCAATGCGCGAGCGCTCTGCCCCATGATGACGTCGACGTCGTCCGGCGGCTCGATGGTCATGCTGGACGACTCGGCCGGGATCGACGCACTGGCCGACTCGTACTTCGGCGGCAAGGACGCGAAGAAGGAGAGCGACGCCGCGTGGGAGGAGATCAAGCGACACCTCACGCACTACGGCGCGTACGACGGGACGACCGGTGAGATCAAGACGGTCGTCGGCGAGCGCTACCGATTCACCGTGAAGCACCATGCCAAGTCGTCGCGACTGGAGGTGGTCCCGATCGTCTCGGACGAGACCGGAGCGGGTGATGATGACGAGGGGTAAGCGGCGACCCTCATTCCAATTCTATCCGGGTGATTGGCTGTCGGACCCGGCGCTGTCGCTCTGCTCCTTCGCCGCTCAGGGGCTCTGGATTCGGATGCTCTGCCTGATGCACCATGCGACGCCGTACGGTCACCTGTGCACTCCCAATGGGCTCGCGATCGACCCGGAGAAGATCGCTGGCGCAACGCCGGAGATGATCGCTGAGCTTGAGAGTTGGGGGGTGTTCCGCCGCGGCGATGACGGCGGGATCTTCTCGGCTCGCATGGTCGAGGACGGCGCGTCATACAACAAGTTCATTGAGCGACAATCGAAGGCGGGCAAGGCGAGCGCCGAGGCGAGACGGGCGGCAACCAAACGGCAACCGGACCCTCAACCAAACGGCAACCGGAGGGTCAACCAAACGGCAACCGGAGGGTCAACCAAACGGCAACCGGACCCTCAACCAAACGGCAACCGACACACCAACCAAAATCAAGTCTCCTTCCTCCAGTCTCCTTCCTCCAGTCTCCGGTCTCCAGACTCCGGACTCCAGACTACGAAAGAGGAGATCGACTTCGACGACTTCTGGCAGCTACAGGTCCGCAAGGAGAGCAAGAGCGAGAGCCGCCGACTCTGGGAAGGAGAGAAGGCGACGACCTCCGGCCGGAGGATGACCGCCGAGGATCAACACACGGCGATCGACGCCTACCCGTACCACGCGACCATGTGGCAACGGGAGCGCCGGACCCGCGACAAGGTCCCGCATCCGCGCACGTGGCTGTATCAGCGCCGGTGGGAGGACGAGGTGCCTGGGATGCCGACCGAGGACGAGCGAGCGGCCGAGCAAGCGGCCGCAGAGAGGAGAACATTCATGAAGCACTGTGAGCAGTACGTCAGTGCGGCGCTCCGGGTGGCCGTGGACGCCGCCAAACCGATTCGAGAGGAGGTCAAGAGGCACTGTGACCGAGTCCAAGCGCTCATCGCGACCGACACGCCGAAGGGAACGATGAACGCCGAGTTCTACAAGCTCCACGACCGATTCATCAACGAGGTCTATTTGCTGCTGCCGAAAACGGCCGTCAAGGAGATCGACGGGATGACCGCTCAGGCGGCGAAGAGGGGCACCAAGGTCCTCACGTACCGGCGCAAGCTGGTGCAGGAGTTGACCGGGCTCCCGGACCCGCTCGACTTCGAGATCGCAGAGGAGGACTGCCCATGAGCATGATCGAGTTTCTGATCACGCTCACGATCGTGTTGGTGGTGCCGTGCATCGTCGTCTCAACGCGCCGGATCAAGCGCATCGCGGCGGACGCTCAGGCGATCCGCGGGCTGCTCTGGCGGCAGGACACCGAGCGAGCCGCCGACCGCGAACTCAAGAAGGCGCTCGACGGGATTCACTACGCCGTCGTCATCGACAGGAACGAACCGGAGGACCCGGAGCCGGACGGCGTCGGGTGTACGCTCCGGATTGAGATGGACGACGAGGAGGAAACCAATGAGGAAGGACGATCATCTGAGTGACCCGGAGGTACGTGCTCAGGCCGAAGCCGCCCGAGCCGACTCGAACCGGAGACGACGAGAGGCGATCAACACGACCGGTCGAGCCCGAGCCCGGCGAGAGCCCGGCGACGCTCGCAACCCGGCCGACTCGATCGCCTCACATTGCTGCGAGTGCATCACCGGGTTCGGCGACGACGTCGGTGGTCACGGCTCGGTCCACGCCGCGATCGAGGCGTGCACGTCGCCGCTCTGTCATCTCTGGCCGTGGCGTGACGGCGGGTTTCACGCGGATGACGTCCTCAACGAACGCGAGAGAGGAGAACACTGATGGGACAGAGGATCATGCTCGACGTTCACGACGTCGACCCGAACAGTTTGAGGTTCGTGAGGCAGGAGTTGAGTTGCGAGGATAGCGTTGTCGGTGACTTTGTCGTCGTCGACTTCATCTGCGAGACCACGGCCGGGCAGCGGGTCGGGTTCCAGATGTTCATGGCCGAACCGTGCGGGCACGGCGACCTGATACCGGTCCTCCTCGGAGGGCTCGCACCGACAATGCCGGGGCTCGACCCGGAGGAGAGGAGTGACGATGGGACACGGCGAGAAGAATCAGAACAGGGGTGATGCGATCGTCGAGAACCGGCGACGCCTCGTGGAGTTGGAGAAGGCGTTGCCGAAGATCCGACGCGACCTCAGCGCCGAGATCAAGGCGCAGAAGATCACCGCCGACCTCGTCGGCACGGAGTCGAAGCTGCGCGTGGGACTGGAGGGCAGCGTCCGGAAATTGAAGCTGGTGTTTGTCTCGATCGACGGGCGGCTGCGGATGCTGGAGCGGCCGTGGTGGGCGAAACTCCTGCGGCGACCGGCGACGAAGGGCGCACTCTTCAAGCTGGTGCCGATCGAGAAGGCGGAGGACGCACCGCTGGACGGCGAGGAGATCGTGCCCGAGGCGGACGACATCGCCGAGCCCGAGCGAGGGCATCACGTCCTCGACATTCAGGGCGGCGTCATCGGGGTCTCCGACACCAACCCGCCGGAGGAGGAACCGTCGTGACGGGGTCGTCGGTCTGCCCGTCGTGCCACCAGTTGAAACGGTCGGCCGCGACGTCGGTGGATGGGCTCTGCGACTCGTGCGCGGGTCGCCAACAACCCTCGCTCCCAGGCATGGATCGGTCGCCGCCGCGAGCGCCACCGGAGCGCCGACCCTACGACGACTCCGCCTCTGGGTACGTCGGTCCAGGTGCCTACCACAACCGCACAGAGACGAGCAAGCGAGCGGCCGAGGAGGTGTTGCCGAAGATCTCCAAGCGTGAGCGCCGGGTCTGGGAGTGGATTCACGCGAGAGGCGGCAAGGGGTCGACCATCGACGAGTGCTCAGAGGAGACCGGGATGCTCGTGGCGAGCGTCTGCCCGGTGTTCTACCACCTGCGCAAGCTCGGCAAGCTCATCAAGGTCGACGAGACTCGGCCGACCCGGTCCGGCCGGGCGGCTCGGGTTCACGTCGTGTACGAGAACCTCGATGATGTCTGACTACCGATTCATCCTGCGCCGCACCGATCGGATCGTGGTGGTGCGCTACATCGGACGGGGTTGCCGGGATCTCAACCGGCAGACCGTCTGGACCCTCGTCAAGTCGAGGCAACCGCGCACGTGCAAGGCGATCGGAGCGATCATCAAGACCGGCGACTGGTGCTGGTCGCCGCTCACCAACGCCGTCTACCGGGGTCACCGGATCTCGGCGGACGGCATGACGACTCTCGAAAGGAGAACACGACAATGCCGATGACAAGCAAGATGCGAACGTACCTCGGGATCTCGGGCGATGAGATCTGGTACGACTCGGCCGAGCGGACGCTGAGCGAGCGTCTCGCCTACATCAGAGGAATGGCGGCGGGGTTCCGGACCTTCGCGCACTGGAAGGACGGTAAGCAACTCGTCGGGACGACCGGGCAGACGCTTCGGACGGCTGTTGAAGCGCTGCTCGACGAGGACAACCGGATCACCACCGACCACGAGGCGAAGATGCGCGAGGTCGGGCTGTGATGATGACCGACGACGTCGTCAAGCAACTCGACGCTCTCGCCGATCTCAAGGAAGAGGGGCTCGGCGAGTTCGGCGTCTGCCGTCAGGCGGCGGCAATCATCCGGGTCCTCGTCAAACGGCTCGGCCGCATCCTCGCCGAGCGTGAGTTGATGGACCTGCTCGCCGAGGCTCAGGAGATCGTCGAGCGGGACGACGAGCCGCCGACGTGCCGCAAGTGCGCGTCAGCCTACGTGTTCAGCGACCACGTGACCGGGTTCGAGTACTGCCCCAACTGCGGGCTCGTCGGCCGGGTCGGTGGGGGTGACGTGTGACGATCGGACCGGAGCCGTGCGACAAGTGCGGGTGCATGGTGTTCCGGGTCCGGCAGTGGATCACCGGCGAGGTCGACGCGGTCGACGCCGCACCGGTCCGGGCGGTCGTGATCGACGAGGACTGGCACGACTTCGACCCGCCGAAGAAGGTCAAGACCGGGCGCACCGAGAACGTGTTCATGTTTCACGATTGCAACAGAGCGAAGAGAGCGAAGGAGGTGCGACGTGGGAGAGAAGGGTAGCTGGAAACCGCTCATCATCGGACCGCCGCCGCCGGGGTCCTGCTGTTGGGTCTCGGACGGCGAGCACGTGTGGCTCGCTCGGTACGAGGCGTGGGCTGCCGGCGGGTTCACGAATGACGACACATGGGAGGACTTCAGCGGCGACGTCCAGTGGTGGCGACCGGCCGAGGTCCCGGAACCGCCGGTCGGACCGGATGGAGGTGTGCAGTGAGATCAATTCAACCGAGCGAACTCGTGATGATGGTCATCGGCGGCGGGCCGGTCAAAGAGGACCTGTCCAAGCTCGACCCGCCGGACTGGTACGTGGCGGACGTCCTCATGGCGAAGGTGCTCGATGGGATCTGCGAGGCACTCGGGCTCCGCATCCAACCGATCGACGACGGTGGGTGGGTCCTCGTCGACGTCGACGGCGACCCGGCCGCGACGCCGGTCACGGACGAGACGCTCACCGGATCGCTCGATGCCTAAGTGCAAGTCATGCGGCGCTGAGATCGAGTGGTGGACGACGACCGACGGCAAGAAGATGCCGGTGGACGTCTCACCCGCACCGTACTGGTGCCCAATGCCGGGCGCAACGGTCGTGCTCAAGGTCGCGGGTCGTCAGGCGATCGTCGTCAAGGTCCCGACCGACCGGCCGATGGCCGAGGTCCGGCTGTCTCACTTCGCGACCTGTCCGCAGGGCGCTCAGTGGAGCAAGAAAGGAGGAAAGTGAAGATGGAATGGATGGTGATTTTCGCGGCGCTGTTCCTGCTCGCGGTTCTGTACCAGCAGGTGCGCATCATCGCGTTGGAGATGCAGCGACGACGGCAGGACCTCGCGGCGCTCATGCTCGACCTCGGACCGATCTTGGGGCGGCTCTCGGACGACGCTCACGATGCGGCCGAGTCGCTCGCGGTCCTCGCCGATGAGGTCCGGCGGCTCGGCACCGACCTCGTCGGGCGGAACGTTCACGGGCAGTGGCACATCAGGGTCCGGGCGGAACGCGATGACTGAGTGGATGATCCGAGCGACGACGAGCGGCGCGAGACCGGCCGGAGTCGTCACATGGTACGAGAGGAGGTTCGCAACCGAGGCGCACGCCGAGAACTGGCTGGCATCGGCTCGGGCTCGACTCGGGCTCAATGCCGTGGTCGACCTCGTCCCGGCGGTCGACGATCCGCCGGAGGGTACGCTGCCGTGGCAGGAGTTCGCACCGCCGCCGCCGCGACCGCGAGTGCCGAGAGTGAAGATGGAGGAGTACGTCTCATTCGAGGAGGAGGACCACCGCTGGCCGACCGCTCGCGAGGCGTGGTTCGTCGTCGACCCTCGCGGCGATCCGTACCCGCTCTCCTGCGGCTACCACAAACGAGGAGCGATCACCGCGTTCCTCCAGCAAGGGTGCCTGATGGATCTTCCGGGCGGGCACGACTGGTGGCGGTGGTTCCGGCGGCGAGGATTCACGCTACGGAAATTCAAACTGACCCCGGTCGGAGAGGAGGAGTCATGACGACGATCGACTTCGGCGAGGCGGCGAGAGCGTACTGCAAGAACCGGGTCGAGTGGCTCGCCATCAAGCGAGCGATGACAGCGACGCCGTGCGAGTACGACGGCGACCCGGACTGCCAAGGCCCGCCCGATGCCGTCGCCGTCGACCCAGACCTCTGGCGACGGATCAAAGGATTGCTCACGGCCATCGCCGACGGCGGGACCGGCTGGGTCATCTCGAACAAGGCGATCGAATACCTCGCCGAGATCGGACACGACGATGGTGCATGAACCAACGAAGCCGCCGCCCGGAGTCGAGAAGCCGCCACCGCCGCCAGCACCGCCCGCGAAGACGCGAACGACAATCTCCCGGCGCATACCGGCAAGGACGGAGACGTTCGAGATCATATGGTCCCGGCGCGAGTTTCAAAAGATGTCGCCGCGGTTCCGAGAAATCAGAGCGACGACGAGCTGCGAGTGTCGTTGCCGCCGGGTGCGGTCGCGGTCGAGCACGGGAAGGAGGAGCGATGACAATGACCGCTGACGAAGCCGTCGTCATCCGGCGATCGTTCGGGCTGCTCTACAAGGTCGAGTTCGCGGCGGAGACTCGGTACGGTCCAGCGTGCCCGGAGTGCGGCGGGCTCGAACACGACGGCGTCGATTTCGACGCGGGTCCGGACCGGGGTCACGAGGTCGACTGCGAGCTGCGGTCAGTCCTCGATCTGATCGAATCACTGGCGACGCTCGGCGACGCCGAGGACGAAGGGAGCCCATCGTGAAGAAGCGTCGCATCCTCGGGATCGACCCCGGCTCGAACTGCGGGTGGGCAATCATCGAGTTCCCCGGCGAGACGGTCGCTCACTCCGGCGTCTGGACCT
>Ga0255055_10001410_pt1 | contig 17637 bp, 17 predicted proteins | sample JV7_2_27_MG_FD_188633 | JGI IMG/M metagenome (GOLD analysis project Ga0255055, IMG submission 188633) | Seawater microbial communities from Jervis Inlet, British Columbia, Canada - JV7_2_27 | ecosystem: Environmental > Aquatic > Marine > Inlet | place: Canada: British Columbia | collected... | reverse complement strand
GGGGGACCCCCCGGGTGGGGGTTGACGCACGCGCCCGCAGGTTTTGCCATAGGGGGGGTCGTTGAAGCGAAAAGACTGTCGCCCCAGGCAGAATCCGGGATTTGAGTTGTCGAAACCCCCCGTGTTAAGGGGGGTCGAAAGGCCCTGAAACGACCATGAACGTCATCGAAATAGCAACGGCCGAGTTGGCAAAGATGGCCGCTCGGTACAATCCACGGAAGATCACCGAGCACGACCTGGAGGCCCTGCGGCGCTCGCTCAAGTTCTTCGGCACAGTCGAGCCAATCGTGGTCAACCGCCGCTCGGGTCACATCGTAGGCGGCCACCAACGGGTCCGAGCGGCAGAGGCCGAGGGTATCGAGTCGTTGCCGGTCGTCCACGTCGACCTCGACGATCCCTCGGAGAAGCAGTTGAATCTGGCGCTGAACAGGATCAGCGGCGAGTTCGACGTGGACAAATTAGCCGAGGTGCTGGCCGACCTGGAGGCCGCCGGGGCCGACCTGGCCATGACCGGCTTCACCGATGCGGAGATCCAGGAACTGGTCTCGGGCCTCGACGAGCCGGTCGACGGTCTGAGCGACCCCGATGCCATCCCGGAGCCGCCTGACGACCCCGCAACTCAGCCCGGCGATCTGATCGTGCTCGGCGACCACCGGCTGCTCTGCGGCGACAGCGCCGACTCGGATCAGGTGGCACGGCTGCTCGACGGCGCCAAGATCCAGCTGGTCAACACCGATCCTCCGTACAATGTCCGCGTCGAGCCGCGCAGCAAGAACGCCATCGCCGCAGCGACGGCCAGTGGCGCACGGATGAAGAACCAACAACTGGATCATGCGCGGAAGCCCCAAGGAGCGCCGGGAAAGATGCGAGCCCGCGACCGCGAGCTAGATAACGACTTCCTGCCTGACGAGGAGTTCGTGAAACTGCTGCATGCGTGGTTCCAGAACCTGGCCGACGCCCTGGAGCCCGGGCGGAGCTTCTACATCTGGGGCGGCTACTCCAACCTGTTCAACTACCCCGCGGCGTTCGATCAAGTGCAAGACCTCCGCTTCTGCCAGTGCATCATCTGGGACAAGCAGTGGCCGGTCCTCACGCGCAAAGACTTCATGGGAGCGCACGAGTGGTGTTTTTATGGTTGGCGTGAAGGTGCCGCCCACTATTTCGCGCCCGACATCAACAACGCCACCGACCTCTGGACCGTGAAGAAGGTCAACCCGCAGTCGATGGTCCACCTGACAGAAAAGCCCGTGGAGCTGGCCGAACGGGCTATGACCTACTCGTCGAAGAAGGGTGAGACCGTGCTCGACCTGTTCGGCGGGAGCGGCTCGACGCTGATCGCCGCCGAACGCATGGGACGCCGGGCCTTCCTGATGGAAATCGATCCGGCCTATTGCGACGTCATCTGCCAGCGGTGGCAGCAGTTCACGGGACAGAAGACCGAGGGCTGGCGTGGAAACGGCTGACTACATGCGGTTCACCGTGGAGGAGGTCAACGCGGGCCAGGCTGCGGGTTGGTCCTTCGTCGCGGGTTGGTTCCGTTTCTCTCAGTCCTACTGGGCCTGGTTCAAGCGAGACGATCATGGATGACCGAAGGGAAACACCCTCGAAGCCGGCGGCTCTGCGGGTTCTGCAAGGCAGTCGTGGCGCTCGGCCACTACCGAAGAACGAGGCGAAGCCGCGCCCGCTCATCCCGAGGCCACCCGCTCATTTAGACGCCACCGCGAAGCGACAATGGCGCCGAATTGCGAAAGCGCTGACCGCCGACGGCCTCCTGACCGAACTCGACCGCACCGCACTCGCGATGCTCTGCCTGGCCTACTCGCGCTTGGTCGACGCGGAGAAGAACATCCAGAAGCACGGAGTGTTCATTCGGGCGTCGAATGGAGATGTCGTCGAATCTCCCTACGTGTCCATCTCGTTCGAGGCCATGGATCAGATAAGGGTCCTCGCGATCGAGTTCGGGATGACACCGGCGTCGAGGGCGCGGATCCGGTCTCAGCTCCCGACGCCAGGTCCACACGACGAGTCAAGCTGAGACACGCAGGAAGGGTGAACGATCATGGGCAGACGCGGACCCCCTCCCAAACCAACGCGGCTCAAGAGGTTTCAGGGCAACCCCGGCAAGCGGCCGCTGAACAAGCGCGAGCCGCAGCCCCGGAGGGCGACACCGCGCTGTCCTGCATGGCTGAGCCCCAAGGCCAAGAAAGTCTGGAAGCGGATGGTTCCCGAGCTCGGGCGCATCGGCGTGCTGACCGTGATCGACGGGGAGGCTCTGGCCGCGTTCTGCCAGACGTATGTCCGCTGGCAGGCCGCGGAGGAATTTCTGGACCAGCACGGCGACGTGTATCCCGTCCGCGACGAGCGCGGCCGGATCAAGTACATGCAGCAATTCCCGCAGGTGTCGATCGCACGGAATCTGCTGCTGATCCTGAAGGGCTTCTATCAGGAGTTCGGGATGACGCCGGCTTCGAGAACACGGATCGAGCTCCCGCGGTCAGTCGAAGAGAGCGAGGAGGAAAGGATCGCGCTGAGACTGCTCGGTCCGGTATAGCGAAGACCGAGGCGAGTCGCCGTGAGTCCTGCCGACCAGAATGGCGGCCGATGGGCGGAGCAGGAGCGCGCTGAAGCCTGAAGCACAGAAAGAAGACCCGATCGTAATGTGTGGTTGGGCGACGATGATCACGACTCGCTACTCGACGCCCGGTTCTAGCAAGGCAGACAAGGCCCGCCCCAGCAAGAGGGTCAAGACGGGCTGATCCAAGGGGGAGCCACGATAGCCTTGGTGAGATATCCGGTTGGTGGCTCGATGTTGATGAATCTATGCGCTCCGGCGGTCGTCATGCCCACCACGGCGGTGACGTGCTCGGCGCCGATACATAAGAGATGAAGGAAGACAAATGCATCCGGCCTGCCGGAGCCGATTGTTGACGAAAAAGGTCGGTTGCCGTGATCTTCGACGAGCGTAGATTCTACGTATACTCCGGCCTTTCTGTGTGACCACGCATGCATCGAAGACTCATGCGGGCTAGTCAGAGCCCAGCCCTCCAAAACAACCGTTCCCGGCCCCGGCGTCGGTTGGCCGAGGAGCAGCCCCGGGAACCCGATTACTACCTGGAGCGGATGCAGAATCGCTCGGCCGTGGTCATCGTCTTGACGGACGGATCAATGGTGCGAGGCCGGATCGAATGGTACGACCGGGCCTGCCTCAGCATCGAGCGCGAGGACGGCGTGCGGCTCGTGCTGTACAAGCACGCTATCCGATGTTTCGTGGAGCCAACGGACGGGGCTGGGCCGGGTTCGGATCCGATCTAGTTTCGGACAGTTGCAGTGTCTCGCACGCCGGGCGATTCACGGCGAGTCGACCGAAGTGCCGAGCGAACTTCTCCACGGCGAGGATGTATCGGTACCGCGTCGCCGGTGAGAAGTTTCGGATCTTCATATCCTCAACCATCCTCTGACGCAACGGAGTCATGGCAATCCCTCCATAAACTTGGACCCCGGGAATCGGGGCTCCGGGCTCGGCCAAGCTTAGGGGCGGGCTGTGGCCTCGGGGGGAGTCCAGCGGGAGGCGGTCCATGTCACTGAGCAGGCCGGATTTGGCTCGTGGTCGGTCCGGGGACTACCGCGAAGCGGTTTCGGTTCTGACTCCAAAGACGATATGCGGTTAAGATTCGGTCAAGCTCTTGTCCATCCACGATGGCGACGGAGGGTCGAGCCTGGGACGGCGAACTACCCGAGGGATCACTTCATGGGTTGGCTAAAGCGTCTGTTCTCAGCACCAAGAAAGACCGAGGGCTCCGAGGCTAGTACTCCCAGTCCGGACACCCGCACCCCTGTCCAACCGAAGCCGGAAGACGCCCCTTCTGTACAAGGCATCGACATCGGTGGAATGTGGGAACAAATGCTGAATGATCCAGAGATCCTGCGCAAACAATTCGGGGTAAGTTCCCGTGCAGAATTGGATCAACGCCTTTCCGACGCCGACCGTGCCATGAAGGGTCAAGCCATCCGGTCAGCTGTGTTAGATCGCGACACTTGCCCCACGTGCAGCGAACTCGATGGAAAGGTCGTCGGATTGGAATCCACGGAGTTTGAGCAGTTCATGCCCCCGAATGGCTGCACGGCAGCGGAGTGTCGCTGCGAGTACATCGTTAGTAGCCTCGATCGTCTCGCGGGTAGTGAAGACGATGAATCGGACGCATCGTGTCACGCCAGTGAGTTTGTTCGCCAGCCGCACAATTATGTACCTCCCAAGCTGGACCACAGCGACGCTACGGACTGCCCATACTGCTCGGTGGAGATGCGTCCCGCCCCAAGACGCAAGAAAAGGTGCCGAGCATGCGGCTCCCCCGTTTTCGTCCGCACGAGGCAGGAGCTGTTTCCCGCCCCTTACCTCACACAGACCCAGGCTGTCGCGGTCGATCGATTTGCTACGATCGCCGAATGGGGAGCGTCGGCAAACGAACTGCAAACGATCGTTGCGTCCACCGCTGCGCCGGGAAATGACAGTGCGTACCTCGAGGGAATCTACACGCTCGCGGACAATTTGCTGGCCTCGATGACGGATCGAAGATTCCGAAGCGCTATCTTGCGAGAGATTGCGATCTTCCGGAAAGTCGATGGTGGAGACTGGCTCTCTCCGCTTCGCGAATCGGAACGCGAGTGGCTCTTGTGGTTGCAGCAGGAAGGTATCGAGCGCGTAACCGTTGATGCTGAAGATTGCTGCGAAGTATGCGGGGAGAATCACAGACGACAATTCACCATCGCGGGGGCGCTTCAGGCAATGGTGCTTCCCAACCCAAATTGTACGGGAGATCCGGTGTGCACTTGTCACTACAGCGACTTGTAGGTGCTAGCTCGACCTCTTCTACCTAACTGAGCCAAGGTAAGGGAAACGCGAACATCACCATGCCTACAGACCTAGATTTGGAATCAGCACTCGCTGCATTTCTCTATGAAACATTTGAAGAACTTCCCGCAAAGGGCCACGAGGAGCCAGGGGTCTCTGCGGAATCCTGGGGTGAGGCCCGGCAGCTTCAGTCCTTTGGACCGTTAGTGTCCGCCCTAGAGCGAGATGAAGATGTGCAGCGCGACTGGAAGGCGTTCCCGAATTTTCTCCAGAGCAAGATGGGTGGCGACATATCTGGGATAGTGCGCAATCTGCTGATTGAGGCATCACGACGCGGCGCTACTAGGGACGCCGGGCTGGCGGCCAAGCTCGCACGCGAGGCGGTCGATTACTTTCGGAGAGACCATCTGCATGTGCTCGCGATTTCACCTGTTCCGTACGTGAAAGGCAAGGAGGAGCTGTATGAGATCGACAGCGGTTTGTTTATCGCAAAGGTCCCCGAGGACGTTGCCAGAGAGTTCCCAACGCGTCTGGGGTCGCATTCCTTCGAGATCGAGTCGGAGACTCTGGCAGTTGTGAGTTCGATGCGAACCAGCAAGGTCAGGGCGTACGACGAGAGCCTGCGTGAGGGAGCGAATGCCAAAGCGCTAGCTGTTATCGAGAAGGAACTACTGTGTTACCTGAGTTGGCTCGTTCGGCGACGAGGGTTTTGGTGTTGGATGACTCACATTCAATTGAACGGGGTAAACCCTTTCGGCTATGTCGGGTGTCACTCAGATCCTGATCCGGATTTGCCCTTTGTTGCGAACGAACAAGAATTGACCTCCGAGCACGTCGAAGAGATCAGAATGTTGCGTTCACGGTTCCATAGTCTGACCGGTGCCGAACAGACCATACTGTTCACCGCGTTGGAGTACGGTACTCGAGGACTTGCGATGAATAGCCAGAGATTCGCCGTTGTGTTCTACAACGTGGCACTTGAGAGACTATTTCTCAGCGATGTGCGGTCCGGCCCCAAGAAAGACACGCTTGCCCGGCGGGTGGCGAGGTTCTTGGCGGACGGCGATGGGGAAGACAAGATTCGGGAGCAGGTCATCGCAGGATACGATCTCCGGAATCACGCGGCCCACGGCTTCAAAGAGCCAGCCAAATCTAGGCCATTCCCGCTAGGCGCGGCACTAACCTACCGGAACATCGCCCGACGATCGTTGCGGGCCTACCTCTGTGCCGAGGAGGAGCGCCGATTCCTGCTTCACGTCCCTGACTACTGGCGTTAGCGAACATCTCACGACGAAAGGAATCTGGTCCTGCACGCAGTCGTCAACGAACCACAGGCCGTCCTTGATCTCCTCAGGGGGCATCAGCACTAGCAGCTGGTTCATCTTGGCGGGGTCCGTGATTCGAATATACGACGACTTGGCCAACGTCGACGCTATTTGGGTTGCTGGACGGGAACGTCGGGTCCGCCGCTCTGACCAGCTGAGCAATCGGCCCGTAGGATGCGGGAATTGTATCACTGGCAAAAGACCGTCCGCAGCCGAAACGGATTGTGACGCAATACCGCGGTCCTACTTGACAGCGGCCGGCGGCTGACGTTCACTTTTCGGCGCACGAGCTCGCAATGCGAAATGTCTTTGACCAGTACGATCAGCCTGAAAACCGATTAACTCACGCATTGGCCTGCACCCTGGCGGAAGACCGCCAGCAGATACGTCCTTTCTTGCGCTGGCTGGGCATCTCAGAGATACCGCCGCTAAAAGACCTTCGCGTCCTTCAGCAACAGGTTCCTGGCGAGATCGTTTCAGCAGATGATGATGAGGTGCGAGGGTTGCCGGATCTATGCGTCTTTACGGACGAGGGTTGGTGCGTCCTTTTTGAATCCAAAGTCCAAGCTAAAGTAACCGCGGGACAGCTACGTCGGCACCTTCGGACCGCCCAGCGACACGGATATGAGAAACCATTCCTAGTGCTCATTAGCGTCGAGAATGCGACCGGAGTCGCCTCAACACTCGCCGCGACTCGGCGTTGGCGGGAGGTCTACGCCTGGTTCAGAAGCAGATCTGGTAAGTCAGAATGGGCCACGAGGCTAACCGAGTTCATGGAGACCTTCGAGTCGCGTATGCTGGCCACAGGTTACGACATTCGGGGAACCATCACGATGTTTGACGGCCTCAAATTCGATCATGACAACCCTTACACCTACCGTGAAGGTAAACGGTTGATCCGGCTACTGGGCGACCAGCTGCGAGCCCGAAAGGAGCTTCATCGTCTTGGACTTGACCCGGCTCGCGGCGGGCGCAGCGCCATTACCGGGCGGAGGAGCGATATGGTATGGGACTATCTACCATTGAAGGTAGCGTCTGGATCGTCGCAGTTCACCCATTACCCACATCTCACGATTGCAATCAAGCGGCCTCACGCCAGCGCTGCAGTCACGGTTCCGAACGGGGTAAAAGGCGGCTTCAAGTCAAAGCTGCGTCGGGTCGGGTATGACGGTTTCCTCGATCTGCTGCTCACGATCGAGCAAAATCTTCGTCCGATCATCCGTAGATCGAAGGATTCGCAACCAGTCGTCTACGCCACACAACGCCACTATCGCACGCAAAGCTCCGACGCTGTAACTGATGCTCGGCTCGATGTGGATCTGCGTACACTTGCACAGACAAAGTCCCGCGTAAAACAACAACCCCAATGGTGTCGAGCGATTTACGAAATTCTGGCGAACAAAAGATCAAACATCCAATTGGGAATCGAGATGAGATTCTCCTACAAATGCCCGATTGTACGGTCATCCGAGGCCGTCGACCTGTTCTCTGGCGCATGGATCGGAATGAAGCCAATGCTGGATTTCGTTCTGAAGAAGTGAAGTAGCCCGCCGACTGATTTTGGAACCCCCTGAGACTGGTTCGCAGAACCGCGTGCCGGGGCGTCGTGACATCCTTATATATGGGCGTTTTGATCAGGGGCCGAGGGGGCTAAACTCGGTGGACCAGTTCACCATCCAAACACGACATCCGACGTAGCTTCGCCAGGGTACTTCCGTTCTGCGCCACCTGCAGCGCGAGCTCGAGCAGTACAGGGCGCGCTGCTACTCGGGGATCGGGTTATCGCTGTTCCAGATGTCGTACTGGATGTACCACTCGCCCTTGACCTTCTCGAGCACCTCGAGCCACTTGCCGTTGTCCATCGTGTTGCCGTCATCGTCAACGACCGAATAGGTGCCTTGCGCGAATCCCAGATTCCCACTGCTGCCCGTGTTCACGGTCACGATGGAGAGCTTGCCCGGCAACTCGGTCATTACCATCTTGACGGAAGCCTCGATCGCTTCGCGTCCCTTGGCCGCCTCCGCGTTGGGCGGCATCATCATCCCGGCTTCGGCGTACAGGGCAGCCACTGCCGACGCATCGCCGGCGTTGTAGGCATCGTGCCACCTCTCGGACATCTTGGTGAGCTCCTCGGAGTCGTCGGACCACACCGGACCGACCGCCAGGCAAACCAGCATCCCGATCACCGCACCACTGCAACAGGCTCGTCTCGTCAAGTACATAAGGCCCCCTTGTTCTGGAAAAGGAGAATTCCGGTTACTAACACAACGTTCAGTCAGAACACGAAATGGACGCGGATTTGATTTGAAACGCCAGACCCTGAAGCTCGCCGTTCAGGTCGTCGCAAACCTCGGGAGTGCCTGGGTAGGTCGTGGGGGCCGCGTCGTTGCAGTCCTGGGCCGTCCCGCACCCGGCTTCGTAGAAGAATCCATCGGTGTCAACGTCGGTGCATTGGGCGATCGCCGGAGCGGCAGCAATTCCGGCGCTTACGGAGAGAACCAGGATTCGTACGAGGGAAGTCGCACTCGTAGACATGTTTGGTGCCCCTCCTACCGGCATTAGACCTACTATACGCCGAACCGGCCGACCGTGTCGATGGGGTTTGGGCGAATCCGCTGGCGGAGAGAATTGCGCGGTCAGTTCGCCGATTCATGATCCTCCGCCGCCGCTCATCCGCCTCCTCCGGCGACACGTCCCACCGCTCGAACACGTCCATCATCGAAAGGGCGTCGCGAAACTCTCAGTGTCCCACTCGACCGTTAGGACACTTTCTTAATCCGGCCATTGAGCCAGAGACCGGATTCTCGGGCCTTTTGTACAGACCCCACCGATTCGGTCCACAACCGGGATTGACGCGGGCCGGGAATCCGCATAACAGGGTAGTTGTCCCCAGGAGGTGCGGGGATGGGTTCACATGCACCATGTCGGCGGCGCGGCCTCGCCTTCCTCTGTATAGGCACCGCGCTCAACCTTCTCTCCAAACTTGCCGGCTTTGCGGTTCTGATTGTCATCCTCCCCGCAGCACAGGCCCGCACTCTGACCTTCAACGAGCGCGTTGCCGCGCAGGAGGCCATCGAGCGAGTTTACTACTCCCACCAGATTGGCGCGACGAGGCCGTTTGAACAAGAAGTGCCCCGCGAGGTGCTCGAAGACAAGGTCCGCACCTACCTCAAGCAGTCGGTCGCACTGGAGGGGTACTGGGCGACGCCGATGACCGCCGATGCGCTTCAGCGAGAACTCGAGCGAATGGCACGGGATACCCAGGACCCCAGGCGTTTGCTCGAGCTATACGAGGCCCTAGGGAACGATCCATTCCTGATCCGCGAGTGTCTCGCCCGACCGGTGCTGGTGGATCGTCTGGCGCGCAGTTTTTTCCAACGCGATCAGGCGATCCATTCGCACACACGTAGGGAGGCGGAGAGGCTCCGCTCGAGGCTCGCGACGGGCGAACCGGATCCCTTTTCGGGCTCCGTGCGGCGCTTGGTGCTCGAGATCTTCCGGCGCGATGCGCAGGGCTACGTCCGCGAGAACGAAGCCACGCCCACCGAGATCCGAGGCGATGTCTTCCACTCGATCGAGATGAGCGCGGGAGATTTCGTGCGGTGGAGACGCCGACTTCCCCCACGCGTTGGCGAGGTCAGCACACTCATCGAGGATCACGAGCACTTCCTGATTCACGTCCTCCTGGACGAAGCCGAGAACCGCCTGCGCTTGGCGAGCTACGTTGTCCCAAAGGTCACGTGGGACGCGTGGTGGGAGGAGGTCGGAGGTAACCTTGACGAAAAGACTGTCCGGGCCGTGGCCTCACGGGACGGCGCGGTGCCTCGTCCCCGGCCTCGACACGCGGACCAGCGACGACTTTCTGCGACCGGGATCCGCACCGAACCACCCACGGCCGGTGCCTTGACAACGGTTTGCCCCAACGACGACACCTGGGAGTATGGCGCCCTCGACCAGCCCCTGCAGGCCTACGTCGGCCACTCGGCGGTGTGGACCGGGACGCACATGCTCGTTTGGGGGGGAGACGTTGTCACCAGAGGCGGGAAGTACGATCCCGTGATCGATACCTGGACGCCGATGACGACCGTTGGCGCCGGGCCCCGGTTTTTCCACGTCGCCGTGTGGACCGGCCGTGAAATGCTGGTCTGGGGCGGAGTGGATCCGTCCTCGTCCAACAGGATCAACACTGGGGAACGTTACGACCCGGTAAACGATCGATGGTCTCCCATGACCACTGTTGGTGCGCCGGAGCCTCGTTCGGGGCATACCGCGGTGTGGACCGGCAGTGAAATGCTGGTCTGGGGCGGACGCGATGCGTCGTCCAACAGGATCAACACTGGGGGACGTTACGACCCGGTGAACGATCGATGGTCTCCCATTACCACTGTTGGTGCGCCGGAGCCTCGTTGGCGGCATACCGCCGTCTGGATGGGCACGGAGATGCTGATCTGGGGTGGATCCGGAGTGACCGGCGTGCTAGGAGATGGAGCTCGCTACTATCCGCAAGGAAATCGGTGGCAGCAGATCACGGCGACGAATGCCCCCGATGCTCGCATGGAACACACGGCAGTGTGGACCGGTCACCGCATGATCGTCTGGGGAGGAGGGATCACGACCAACAGCGGGTTCAAGAAAACCGGCGGGCGCTACGACCCGGACACCGACACGTGGTCGCCCACCTCCACGATCAACGCCCCGAGCGCGCGGCACCACCATGTCGCGATTTGGACCGGTAAAGAGATGATCGTTTGGGGCGGAGAATCGGGACTCTCCGGCGGACCGGAGACTTCCGGCGGTCATTACGATCCGCCGAGGGACCGCTGGTCGTACACGGGGCCGTGGGCTCCTTGGGAGCGTTGGCAGCCCACGGCAGTTTGGACCGGGGAGTTGATGTTGCTCTGGGGTGGATGGGGCCCGGGGGGGTCTAATGAAGGGTGGCGCTACGCTCCGGTCGCGCGCGACTGGACTCCGATGGCAGGGACGGTCGGGCCAACCGCTCGCCGCAATCACACTGCGGTCTGGACCGGAAATGAGATGGTCATCTGGGGCGGAGAGTCGTATTCGCACTTCCTGAGCAGCGGAGGCCGCTACAACCCGACGACAGACTCATGGACGCCCACGTCGACGGTGAACGCTCCGAGCGGTGGGCTCATTTACGAGGCGCTGTGGACGGGCGCTGAGATGGTGATCACGCACCGCTGGAAGAAATACGACCCCATCGCGGACACCTGGACTTCGATGTCCGAACCGGGGTTCTTCTTGGGCGCCGCCGGGGTTTGGACTGGCACTGAGCTGATCTTTTGCTGCGGCGCCAGCTCGGGAGGACGCTACGACTTCGCGACGGATGCCTGGACGCCGATTTCGACGTCGGGCGCCCCGACGGGCCGCGGCTCTAACACGGCCGTCTGGAGCGGGGATGAGATGATCGTTTGGGGTGGCTATGCGGTAGACGGCGCGTTGGATACCGGTGCACGCTACGACCCGGTGAGCGACAGTTGGACGTCCACTTCGACTTTGGGTGCTCCAGCCGGCCGAGGGCGACACGTCGCCCTGTGGACCGGCGAAGAGACGCTGATTTGGGGCGGGGAGGACGAGCACGGCACGGCGCTGAACACCGGCGGGCGCTATGACCCGGTGAGCGACAGCTGGCGACCGATGTCGACGGAGAACGCCATCGTCCGTCCCAACCACACGGCCGTCTGGAACGGGCGGCTGATGTTGATCTACTGGGGCGGAGCCCCCGACGTCGGTGCCAGGTACGATCCCCTCCTCGATCGATGGCAGCCGATGACGACCGAGAACGCACCGCTGAACACGCATGGCCATACGACCGTCTGGACCGGCCGTCGCATGATTGTTTGGGGCGGCAGTGACAGCGCGCTGCCGGGGGCTCACTACGTCGCCGAGGGTTTGGACAGTGATGACGACGGCTACCCGGACGTATGCGACAACTGTCTCGCGACTCCCAACTCGGGCCAATCGGACACCGACGGTGACGGTGTCGGCGATCCGTGTGACAACTGTTCCTCGGTGTTCAATGCCTCACAGGTCGATATCGATGGCGATGGCCTGGGCGACGCGTGCGACGATGACGACGACGGAGACGGCGTGATCGATGGAGCCGACAATTGCTCGTTGACGGTCAACCCCGCACAGTCGGACACGGACCGAGATGGCATCGGAGACGTTTGTGACGAGTGTCCCAACGACTCCGCCAACGACACCGACGGCGACCATTTGTGCAGCGACGTCGACAACTGTCCATCGAATTACAACCCGAGCCAAGTGGACGGTGACGCCGACGGCGCGGGTGATATATGCGACTGCGTGCCGAACGACCCCGGCATCCGGCCGGCAGCCGAGGTTAGCGAATTGCTCGTCGGCCGCTCGGGTTCCATCGGGGCGCTCCTGACTTGGACGGCCAGCGCCGGTGCCGACTCGTACTCGATCACGCGCGGCGATCTGGCATTCCTGGGTCAGGACGACTATGGTGCGTGTTTGGCCGAGGCCGTGGGTCTGACCACTTATGAAGATCTGCAAGTACCGGCGAGCGGGCGAGGCTTTGCCTATTTGATACAAGGCCTGAGTTCGGCTTGCGGATGGGGACCGTTGGGCTATGACTCCGAAGACCGCCTGCGGGTTAACGGGAATCTTGCCGCCTGTCATCGGACTCTGATCAAGCAGTGGGCTACCTCTGCGACCGCGAGTAGCGAATGGACCTCCACGGACTGGTCGGCCATGCAGGCCGCCGGCACACCGGAGAACACGACCTGCGAGTCGGTCGCTACCAACTGGGCGCCTCTCAGCGGGGGCACCAATCCAGAATGGCTCGAGCTCACTTACGCCACGCCGGTCATGGCGATCGGGGTCAAGGTCCGCGAGTCCGGACTCGAACAGGGATTCGTCTATCAGATCGATCTCCGGGATACGGACGGTGTCGTGCACACGCTGTGGTCCGGTACCGATCCGACTATGTGCGGTGGCGAATTTTACACGGCGTGGACCCCGACGCCGTTTCTGGTGGACCGGGTGATCGTGCGCACGCAGGTTGCTAACTGGGAAGAGATCGACGCCGTCGAGCTGATCGGTGTTGGCGATCCAGCGCCCGACGGCGACGACTTCGTGTTCGAGTACTCCACGGACGGCGTGAGCTGGAATCCGATCCCGTTGCCGAGCTTGCCGTTTGCCGACGCCGACACGGACCTCGTCGCATCGCTACCTCCGACGCTCTCCGGTGCGGTGACGTTCCGCGTGGTCGACACCGACCGCACGCCAGGCAATCAGGATCTGGACACGGTCTCCATCGACGAGCTGTTCGTGCGGAGTGTGCCGTAGGCAAAGCACGGGTGAAGTAGCCCGCCGACTCATCTTGAACCCCCGGGAGACTGGTTCGCAGAACCGCGTGCGGGGGCATCGTACCACTATGAAGGATGGGCGTTTCTGTTTGGGTGCGACGAAGGATAAGCTCGGTGGATCACTTCACCTGACCGAGAAACCTTGCGATAGCCGCCGATGTCGGAGGTTGCTCGAATACGGCGAATCCCGTGACTCGACGGGAGAAGTGATCCACAACCACGCAAATCCACCAACAAAACGGCCATCGCTGCGGCAATGCGCAGGGTCGTCTTCAGTCTTCCCCGAGTTTCACCAATGATCAGCTTATCCGCCTGTTCGATGGGTCGTTCAATGTTTTGTCTTGTTTATCGTATGGAAGCGCGGCTAGACTTAGGGCAGCCATCGGGGGGTTGACCCAGTCGCTCTCATCCATTGCACAGCCCCTCCACCAAGCTGGAGAGGGGTCATGCGCAATCGTCGTACTAGTCTCGTCTGGTTTTTCTGCACGGTCGTCGTAGCGTCGCTCGTCGCAGTCTCGTGGACGCTTTCGCAAAACCGCGAGATCATCATGCCGACGCCAGGCCGCTATCTCATCTCGCTCCCTGGCACAATCGCAACACCGCCCATCACGAATGCCGAACAACTGCTCTCTGCGGTGGACGGAGCGGCACGAGTCGGCAAGTTCGAGCCGACGACCAACGGCGTCCGGGTATGGGACGGCTACGAGTGCGCGCTTTGCGATTCGGATTTGGATCTCGCATGCGGGGTGCCGACTGGACCCGAGCCGGACGCCGCTTCCTGCGGCTCGAGTTGCTTTTGCGTCGATACGTCGCTCGGCCTCTCCTATTTCGTTGATGTCGGAACCCCGGGCTCCCTCGTGATGGATGCGACCGACGGCGGCACGAGTGTCTTGCTCCTGGGGCCGGGCGCCGGCTCCGCGTCCGGAGCCCAGTTTATCTCGGTACCGTTCGATTCTCCCCTTGCCGACGCGAGCGAGCTGATCAACTCGCTGGGTGGCATCACGATGATCTCGATGGTGGCGAGGTGGGACTGCCAATTGTGCGGATTCTCGGGTTACACAGGAACCAGCGGCGAAGCCTTCCCGCTTGTGTCCGGGGAAGGCTACCTGGTCCAGCTCAGTACCGACGTCCTCTACGAGCCTGTTTCCACCAACGACCCCTCGCTCATCAGTACGACGTTCCCGTCGTGCGGGGAGATGTTCACGGCCTCGGACGGTACCCAGGACAATTGTTCAGGTGCGGTCGAGCCTGCGAATCCGTCGGTCGGCCTGGAGTCCTGCTGCGCCGCCGCGTCCGGGCGCCGTGACTTTGACGAGGGCGGAGCGGACAAGACGCTGCTGCACTCCTTCGACCTGTCGACCGTCGATGGATGCATCCAAAGCGCAACGCTTCGGTTTCGCGCCAGACCGGAAGGCGCTACGTCGGGCGACGATACCTTGACGTTGTCGATCCGTGAGGTCTCAGCGCCTGGCCGTCCCCTGCCGCCGTCAGAACCGGTGATCTGGACCACGAGGATGGACGCGTTGGCCGGTAATCCCTGGACGACTGCAGATTTCCCCGACTGCGATGTCACATTCGAGGTTTCTATTCCAGATTCGGTCCTGCTCGGACTGCGTTCGTTGCGTCGACTCGACGTCGCGATCGGTGATGACACGATCGTCGACTTCCTCGATCTGGACACAGCGACCTTCTGCAGCTGTTGTGGAGACGCGGCGGCCGACATAACCGAGGAGTGTGACGGTCCGGATCTGAACGGAGAGACCTGCCTGTCCCAGGGGTCCGTCGGCACCGGGGACCTGTACTGCACTCTCGACTGCCAGGGATTTGACGTCCTCTTCTGCCAAGCCTGCGATCCCGGTGACGACGATGACGGCGACGGCGCTTGCAACGGGACAGACAATTGCCCGTCCGTACCCAACCCGGGTCAAGAGAATCTCGACGGAGACATTTTTGGCGATGCCTGTGATAACTGCGCCGGGATCGTCAACGACGACCAGTCGGACCTCGATAACGACCTGGTCGGCGATGCGTGCGATACGTGCCCGCTGGTGTTCGATCCCGATCAGCTCGATTCGGACGGGGACTCCTGTGGTGACGTGTGTGACCCCCTCGTTTTGACGGTCCGGTTTACGCCTCGAACCTTGAACCTCAGATCGCAGGGCAACTTCTTCACGGCCCGGATCGACCTCGGCAGCTTCTATCATGTCGCGGATATCGACCCGACGATGGTGATCGAGTTGTCGGTTGCCGGCTCGCCGCCGATCTTCGACATTCCCGCGGAACGTCAGATTACCGGCACTGAAATGATGATCCGGTTCGACCGCCAGCAGGTCCAAGACGTGGCGCCGGTCGGCCAGTCCGTCGAGTTCGTGCTGAGCGGCCTAATGACGTTCGGCTGTGATTTTGCCGGAGTCGACCACATCCGTGTGATCAATCAGGGAAGGCTACACACCTACGAACCGGATCCGTCGTCGATTCTCGACGACGCGCTCACGGGGAACGTCAACGACATCGCCGCCGCAGGTGACGGCAATCTCACCTTCGCCGAGTGGTTGTGCGACTATTTGTCCAACTACAGCTTCGGGCTCAATACGGATCCGGAGGTTCCTGCACCGAATGAGGTGCTGTTCTATTTATTCGAGTTCTGCGACGGAATGGGCGGCTGCTCCTTCGGAACTACGTCTAGCGGAGTTGAGAGGATGCCACCGCCCCGAGTCTGCCCGTAGGCCAGAATGCGAGGCGAACTGCGCTAGAATCCGGATCGTGCACGAATGGACCCTGTGGTGGGTAAGCGAAAGTGAAAGGCCGCCACGAGGGAGATACTCCAACGAGTCAGCTCGACGTTCGGTTCAAAACGGACGGGAGAGTGACTGAATCGCGTCCGGTTACGGACGTTCGTGACGCCAAGCTCGTCGATTCCGCTCGATCAGACAAACCCCACCGCCCTCGACGACATCACCGTCGCAGCGCGGTCGATTTGTCATCTTGGAACCCCGTGAGACTGCTTCGCAGAACCGCGTGCCGGGGTAGCCTACTTCCTTCGGAGAAGTTCGGGCGAATCCATCCGCTGAGACCGTTGGGCGATTAGCGCAGAAGGGCAGGCTATTCAGCAGCTGGCAGCCGAAAGTCCGCCACAAACAAGACCATTTGGGGGCATTAGAGGGGTTGCCACCGCACCGCTCACCGCGGTATAGAAGCGCCAAACACCCCGTCCGCAAGAAGACGCCGCAAAGAGGGTGGTTCCAAAACAGGGTCGCCAAACCATCGGGGGTTGCTCGCCAAGGTGCGGGCAACGGTGACGACCAATGCGGAATCCGCGGCGATCGCAGGTTCAAGTCCCGCCCAAAGGCTGTAATATCGCGTGGCGTCCGGTCGCGTCGACAACTCAGATTCGTTCGCGAGAAAGCGGGCGGCGCCAGGTGCCGATCCTACCCCCGACCTCGGCACTGGATCTCAGGCCCTCCTATGAGGACGCGCTTGGTCCGAGCAAGCAGGGCGAACGCTCTTCACTCTGGCAGACTCGCGGGGTGCACGCTGAGGTGCCGCAGGTTCACCGCTGCTTCCCGGTTATTGGGATCGAGCTCCAGCGCTTTCCGGAAGTCTCGCCTGGCAGCCCTTGCTCTGCCCAACCGCCACCTGGCCGCGCCTCGATTCACGTACGCCGTCGCATCCTTCCATCCCAAACGAATCGCTCGACTCAATTCCCCTTCGGCCTCAACGTATCTCTCCGACTGCAGCAAAAACGTACCGAGGTTGTAGTGAACGCGGCCGGACTTGGGAGCGATGTCCAGCGCACGTTTGAACACCCGCTCGGCCTTCTCCGGTTCGCCGGCCTCCGCAAACCTCGCCGCGAGATTGTCCAAGTAGTAGGCAACAAAGGCTTCCGGCCCAACCTCTTCCGGACCCCCCGGCGGAAAAGGCTGATGGTTGAGAAACTCAGGTTCGCTCAGAAGACGACCTTTCTCCAGGAGCTCGAAGCGACGATGCGGAGACCTCGCCGACACGAGGAGAACGTGATCGCGGAGGATCAGCGCGTTGAACGCTGAGCCCACGTCTTCGGAGAACGCCAAGACCGTGGCAACGAGTGCCGCGCAAGACCCCGATCCGT
>Ga0255055_10001409_pt1 | contig 17646 bp, 17 predicted proteins | sample JV7_2_27_MG_FD_188633 | JGI IMG/M metagenome (GOLD analysis project Ga0255055, IMG submission 188633) | Seawater microbial communities from Jervis Inlet, British Columbia, Canada - JV7_2_27 | ecosystem: Environmental > Aquatic > Marine > Inlet | place: Canada: British Columbia | collected... | reverse complement strand
ATGTTCTATAAAAAACACAGAAAAGACTACGGAGATTTAACAGTTATCTATGGGAATAGAGATTCAGGTGAAGTTCTCTATCGAGATGTTTTGGAAGAATGGGAAAAACGAGACGATATAGATGTGGTCCTAACCATCGATCGCGAAGAAGAAGGCTGGACTCGGAAAGTTGGATTTGTTGCAGCAATAGTTAAGGAAGTAGCGCCCTCTCCAAAAAATGCTGTAGCAATTATCTGTGGTCCTCCAATTATGATACGAACGGCTGTGGATGAATTGGTAAAAATTGGATGGAAAGACGAGCAGATCCTTAATTCTTTGGAAATGAGAATGAAATGCGGGATCGGTAAATGCGGACGATGTAATATTGGAAGCAAGTTTGTCTGTATCGATGGACCCGTTTTTTCACTCGCAGAACTTAAAAAAATGCCAAACGAATATTAATTTTAAAGTCTTTTAAACTTTAAAGGCAGTCGATACGAGTTTCGAAGTTGAGATTGAAGGGAGGAAGTGTGTTCCGGAATTTTAATTTTTTTTTTATCGTTAAGTTTTGTAGATTTATAAAAGGGAATATATACATTCTAGATTTTCTAAAAAAAAGAAATCAAATCAATAATAGTGACAGATATGGGAGACGATATTCAGAAGTTTAAGAATGCTGAAGATTTACTTCAGCAACCTGCTAAACATTCTCCACGTGATATCACACAAATTATGCCGGAGATGATGAGTACTCCAACAATGATTAAGGTCATCCCTAGAGTAAACGAGAGCGACATCAAGAAAACTCCGATAACAACTAGAACAATAGCTATAATGAACATGAATATCCCTGTACGAATTGTCTGCTCTTTACTCTTGCGTTCTCTTTCTTCCCTTTCCTTGCCCTCTCGAACCCTCTCCTCTTGAATAAGTCTCCGTTTAAGTTTTTTATCCTCCTCTGACATACCTATATATTCTATCAAATTCCTATAATTAGCTCTACCGAATGTGTTTTGTACTTCATTATATAATGGATTTCCACTGAAAAGGCCACTGGATAATTTTTCTTTGTTTTGAAAACTTTCTACTTCCGTAATTTTATTCCCAAATAGGTTTAAAGTGTGTAAGTTTTTGAGAGTATCCAGTCCTTTAATAATTTCGATTTTATTATGTTCGAGAGATAGTTCTTCTAAATTAACAAGGTTATCCAGACCTTTAATCTCAGCGATTTGATTGTCTCTAAGGTCCAATTGTATTAAATTATTTAGAGTTTCAAGTCCTTTAATTTCAAGGATATTGTTATTATTGAGTTTTAATACATGCAAGTTTATTAGAGTTTCGAGCCCTTTAATCTCAGATATATTAGTAATTCCCTTCCCTGAGAGATTTAAACTTATTCTCGACGATTCTCCTCGCCCTTTCTTTTTCACGCTATATTCTTTTCCTTTAAATTCTACCGACATTTGATCTCGACCTAATTTTCCGAGCTTATACTACCTTTATTGTTAAGTTAGTATATAAATGCATCGAGAGGTATTAGTGGTAAATAAGGCGTAATTATGGGTAAGAGCTCCATTTTACGAGATTGAAGGGTGGGATTGTGTTCCAGATTTAATTTTTCTTTCTGAACTTATCTGCTTTCAGTAATAACTTTTTAGCATTATCATAAGTTGCTCTTTTGAGTGCTTCATCTAATGGCAACCAGATATAATCTTCATGTTCATAACTAATTTTTACATCCTTAGTTTTGGATTTAATAAGATAGCATCGTACAAATTTATGGATTCTTCGACTTTTGAAAGTAAAATAATAGTGATAATTCTCTTTGTATCCTTTTATAATAATGGCATCAGTAATACTCGTTTCTTCCTCTAACTCTCTTAAAATTGTCTGTTCGTCAGATTCGTTTTCTTCTTTATGACCCTTTACAAATTCCCAATGACCTAATCCGTATTTAAGAAGTAGATATTCGTTTTCATGGTAAACTATTGCAGCGACTGAAAGTTCCTCTTTTACACTCATTGTTTTCTTCAATCACTATGTTATTTTATTTATTGGCTTTTATCTTATTATTCATTAAACACTTATTCTATAGAAAAGTTCTGTTCTATAAAGTTATTGGGGTTCCTTTGGGTGAAATTTCTTCATCATAAGGACCTTTTATAGAACTAAACCATCTTAAAAATAAGTATTTAAACTTCTTTCATGAAATCTAACATATCTGCGGTTTTAAATATCGCTTTAGATTCTTTTATTTCGGTATTTTGATTTTCCCAAAAAGTTTGAATACGTTTGATAAGATTTGGGGGCTGTTCAATTTTCCAATCGTTTGGAAGAACACTATTATAATAGGATGTTCTAAACCTATGCCCGATTAACATTACAAAGCCACAATCAGTAGACGTTCGAAAAATCCGACCAGCAGCTTGAATTACTTTCATCATCCCCGGATTTCGATAAGCGTATTCGAAACCTTTTTTCCATTTAAGATCATAATAATCTCGCATCAGTTCTTGCTCCTTTGAATACGCAGGGAGTCCAGGACCAATAATAAATGCTCCAATGGCCATATCTCCTGTAAAATCTACACCTTCACTAAAGATTCCCCCATGGACAGCCAGGAGAAGATGGTTCTCCTCAGGATTTTGAAGTTTTTTTAAGTATTTTCTACGTTTGGTTTCACTCATTTTTCTTTCTTGGACTATGAGTTTCAATGAGAGCGGGAGAGTTTCAATCTCTCTTTGGACTGATTTTAGATAAGCGAATGAAGGAAAAAAAGCTAAGTAGTTTCCTTCTTTAACATTTATGGTTTTAAAAATTAATGATGCAATAAGATCATACGATTCTCGACGGTCTTCATATTTAGTGGAGAGTTTGGGCATGATTAGATAAAGGCGGTTTTGTTGAGCAAAGGGAGAGGGATATTGAATTTTACATGCTGAGGAGGGATACCCTAACATTTTTTGGAAATATTCTTGAGGAAACAGAGTTGCTGATTGCATGATTACAGAGTGAAAGCCTGCGATTTGTTTTTCGAGTTTTGGTGCTGCTGATTTACATAATATCTTGATTTTTCCATCTTTTATATACAATAATTCACTATATTCAGGAGAGTCACTTTCTTTTAAGATTGTTGTGAACTGACGAAAATTTAAAACAAATTCCAAGACTTTTTCTTTTTTTCCCGGTTGAAATCCTTGTCGAGACGCGTAGGCTTGAATATAAGAAAAGATAAAATCTTCCAGGTCTTTTACTACTGCTCGGAAGAATGTTTTATCAAATTTTGTCAGAATTGGTTCCTTTGTTATCACATCAGAGTATGGATTAATCAAGTCCAAAATGTAATCAGTTATCTGTTGATATATGTTAATACCTATTTTCTCAATATATTTTGGCATATGAAGTGATTGTAAATAATTACTAACATTAGAGAGGGATTGGATAGTAATTTCTGGAGAATAATAAGTTATAGCTCGGAAGGGTAGATTATGAGCCTCATCGACAATCAATATAATATTGTCATATTTTTGGTTAAAATATCGCTTCAATCTGATGAAAGGATGGAATACATAATTATAATCCCCCACAATTACATCGCAATGAAGAGAACAATCCAAAGAAATCTCAAAAGGGCAAAGGGTATGAGCTTTTGCCACTTTTCGAATATATCTCGCATCTATGACTTGTTTAGTGAGCATTTCAGATACGATCTTATCAATTGAAACCTTATTGTAATTATCGATGTAAGGACATAATGATCTTTCACAAGTAAAGGCACCATTTATGCACAATTTCTCTTTTGCAGTGAGAATAATCGAATTAAATTGTGCCTTCTTTTTTGCAAATATCCGTAAAGTATCCCTGTAGATATGTTGTTGAGTAGTTTTTGAGGTTATCACGAATACATATAAATTGTTCTTCAATGCATATTTTAAAGCGGGAAAAAGAGTTCCTACGGTTTTTCCTAAACCAGAGGGGGCTATAAGCATTAATCGTTCTCTCTTCTGAATACACTTAAGTACTTTTTTTATGATTTCCTCTTGGTTAACCCTATATTTCTCAAATGGAAAGATAACAGTTTTGGAGCGTTCTCGCTGCTCTTTCTTGATTTTTTGTGCCATTTTCCACTCGTTCAAGATAGTTTCACACTGCGTTATAATATATTCTTCGAGATCTTGGGGAGGAACATCAATAATTTTAACTTCTTCAGTAAAAATATCAATTAACACCAAATGACACCGAATCTTTTTCCCCAATTGGAGAAAATAATGCCCATATAATAATAACTGCAGGCGATATTCCTCGGTAATTTCTGATTCAAGATCAAAATCATCAAGATTCGTAACCGATTTAATCTCTTCAACAACTAAGATTCCCTTGCTGTCATAGATGATGTCAGCACGCCCTGAGATTATGAAGTTCCACCCTTGAACTTTTGTCTGAAATTTTACCAAGACTTCATGTTGGAAGGACTTTTTAATCTTTTTTTGGTCGTTTTGATATTGCTGGTGAATTTCAGTTCCTTTTGAGGCGCGAATTCGAGAGGGAATCCCCGTATTATAAAATTTAAGTTTACTAGTTGCATAAATCACATCCTTTATTGAGATATGGAATTCTTTACTCTCCTTGATGACCTTCAATTTTTGTGATCACTAGCTCTAACAAATTTATTTAATATATTAAAAAGATGCCCCTCAATGATATTTTAAATTATTAATATGAGATTAAGTCACCAATTAACTAGCAGATTTTTACTTTAGAATTATTTCATATTTAAATCTATACTCTTTTAGTTAGTATACAATTCTTTAAAACAATAAAGATACTAGAGAATGATATTAATGAACTTGATTAGAATGATTAGTAAAATTTTTATTGTAGAGGTGATAATTCGTTATGTTGGCAATAATTACGACATATGAGATAAGAGAAGGGAAGATGGAAGAGGCTCTTGAGATTTCGAGGGAATTGGAGCAACAAGTAAAAGATAGCGATCCTGGGTTATTAGATATGTTTGCGTATACGGTGAAAGGGCGCAAACACAAGAACAAAATAGTTTTTGTAGAGAATTACGTAGATGGTGATGCGTTAAACAGACTCACAGCGAACGCTCAAGATCTACCAAACTATCGCAAATTAGGGCAACTTCTTGAAACCGTAGATGTTTTGAGATGTGTTTCAATCGATTAACTCTTTAAAAACTATTTCTAATTACCACGATACTTCTTAATCTTTTAGCTAACATTTTTTTTGCTTCTAATTTTTTTACATAGTGTAAGATGATAAAGAACATTATTTTTGATTTAGGCAACGTCTTGCTTAAGTTCCAACCGAGTGAATTTCTATTAAGATTTACAGACGATGTCGAATACATCGATCAATTTGTTGCTAAAATTTTTCGTAGCTCCACATGGATGGATTTGGATAGAGGAACTATTTCTTTAGAGGTTGCTAAAAATAACTTTATCTCTAAATATCCAAAAGAAGAAGCCTTTCTTACTCTTTTTTTTAATCATTGGATGGAAATGCTGACTCCTATTGAGGAAAACATAAAAATTTTAAAACATCTATGCGATTTAGGATATAAAACCTATATTTTATCCAATTTTATAAAGGAAACATTTACATTTATACAAAATAATTACGATATTTTTCAATTATTCGATGGTCAAATTATTTCAGGATTTGAAGAGACAATTAAACCAGAAAAAGCGATTTATGAACTTCTACTTAGTCGGTATAACTTACTTCCCGAAGAGAGTTTGTTTATTGATGATATTTTATTTTTCTTAAAACCAGCTAAAAAACTCGGTATGAAAACAATATGGAATAAACCAGAGACAGATTTACAAGAAGAGTTAAGAAAATTTAACATACTAGTTTAAATTCCCAAGATATTTAGATCTATACGATTGATAATTACTCAAAAACGATTTCAATATGATTGATAAGTGGCTCTCTAACACGAAATTTAAAGAAGGATACGAGAGGTTTGTAAGGAAAATATTACTAGGTAGAATTTCTGCTAATCAACTTACAATTATGGGATTGGTTATTGGATTGATAAGCTCGTTATTCATCCTTCTAAGCAGCGTTTATACGGAACTATCGATAACCCTTATCATATTGTCTATGATTTTTACAATAATTTCATTTTTTATTGATACCTTGGATGGGTCTGTAGCGCGAATAGAGGCCCCTACGATCTTTGGTGGGATATTAGACATTTTCTGCGATCGTCTAGTAGAGGTATCTATGATATTAGCAATTGTAGCAACCGATCTTTCGAATCTCGTTTGGCCCGGAATGTTTACTTTAGCCGCTATTATATTGTGTATTTCCATGTTCCTTATTGTAGGGGGAATTATTCAAAGAGACGAATTAGATAAAAAATCAAAAGTAATTAGATATCAGGGTGGACTCATGGAGCGTTCTGAAACCTTTTTCTTTTTATTGGCTGCAACAATCTTAGTCCCATGGCGTCCCGTCTTATTATGGGTTTTTGCAATATTAGTCTTTCTCACAGCACTGTTAAGACTGAGAGACGCATATAGGTTATTTAAGTAATAGGATAGTTGTTCTAACTTATCCTTTTTAATTTATTATGAAAGTATTTTAAAACTTAAGGTATATAATATCAATAATGACTCCTGAAAATTTTAACGAAGCAGAAGAAATTTTAAGGACAATAAGGAAAGATATTGAAGGTAAGTTTGGGATTATATGCCTAAACTGTTTAATGGTAAGAACGAGGTTCAAAGAAATTTACGATTTTATGAATAGACATAATATTCCGTTTCCAGAAGGGGAAAATTTATCAAAATTAGATTTATTAGACCATATTAGCATCTTTTTCTACAGGCAATATCAAAAAAGTCCAACGCTTAAGAAGCAATTTAAAACACCCATTATGTATATAGGGGACTTCATAACAAGCGACGATAAAATAAGTGATTATTTAAAAAGATTTGACTTCATATCTAAAAAAGAATTAATTGACGCGTTTGCTGATTATTGTGCAGATTTTGGGATATCAGTATACAACACAGCTGAGATCAAGGAATATTCTTTAGATTTATTTCTTATTAAAAAAAAACCATTCCTAAGAACAGAAGCTGTATTTGTAAGGACAGGAGCAGAAATGACGGAAGAAAATTACAAAAATACGTTTTACCTTATTAATGAAGCCTCAAAACTCGCTATCTGGACTGTCTTTGTAACCACACCTCGAGGCGTATGCAAAATAGGATATGAAAGACTGAAAAGAGATATGGAAAATTTAAAAACATGGATGTATGTAATTGATCCAATACATCAAAAAATCTTAGGAATAATAAAAGGTAAAAAATCGAAAGTTCATGACATATCAATCAGGGACGAATATATCAAAAATTTACCCCATGAACCGATAAGAACTCCTTCACGGATAGTGAAAATTTCTCAATATCATTTCAAGGAAAGCGAGTCGTATAATCCTAAAAATTTCGTTATGTTTGAGCTTTTTCCAAAGGAAGAGCTGATTTCAGAAGACCATGCAGTATCTAAAATACCAGAGTTTAAAGAAACTTTCAGGAACCTAATGATTATTGATAAAGATTCTGGATTAAACATAATATCACATTCAAGTGAAGAAAATTCAATGGAAAAAGAATTGATTTCAGGATTTTTGTCAGCTATGGATTCTTTCGTATCGGAAATAGGTGGTTCTGCATCAATGAATGAAATAAGCTACAAAGGATTCTATGTCCATGCCGCATACGGGCAATTCATTAAAATGGCGTTATTTTTATCTAAACCTGCAAATCAAAACTTAAAAGAAAGGTTAGCTTACTTATTAAATCAATTCGAAGAACACTATCATGATCAAATATTACAATTCACTAAAACAGGTAATACTGCCGTTTTCGATATAGATAAAATTATTGAACTTATAAAAGAAATTCTTAGCGTATAAGAAATAAAAAATAAAAAAGGGAAAAATTAATGGCAAAATCAAAAAAACCAATAGGGATTGTTGATGGTAAGTTTTATCCATGCCCGAATACTCCAAATTGTGTTTCTACTCAAGCTATAGACAACAAACACAAAATCAATCCTATTCAATATTCTGAATCTTTAAGCGAAGCAACAGAAAAAATTATTAAAATTATTAACTCATTAAAACGATCAAGAATTATTACGAATAAGGAGAATTACATCCATGCAGAATTTAGAACAGCAACATTCAAATTTGTGGATGATGTTGAATTTCTTTTTGACGACAGAGAAAAAATTATTCATTTTCGCTCGCGGGCAAGATCAGGTTATAGCGACATGGGAGTAAACCGGAAAAGAATGGAAAAAATAAGGAATATGTTCGAAGGTATTTGATTATTCACTAATAAATTAATAGATTTTTAAACAGAATCCCTATAATTTCTTTCTGTAAATTAAAGAAATTTATAGATGATAGTACGCAGATTAAAATCTATAGTTAGGTATTGAATAAGTACATGGGTTTTGTTTAACATGGGTGATATTAATGAGCGAAAATAACGATAATAAATTAGTTTTTATATGGAATGCTGATTCTGGATTAATAAATACTGTAAAGGATTTCTGGCACAAAGCCTTAAGACCTAGCACTTATCAATGCAATTTATGTCAAACTACCTTTGGGACTTTTGGAGCTAAAAAAGAATGGAAAAATTTCATTAAAGATCTAGGAATAGAGTCTGAATTTCTACATAAGGACGAATTTTTAGAGAAATACGATGTTAAAGACGCAAAATACCCCTCTGCTTATATTTTGAAGAACGGAAACCTCACTATATTTATAACTCAAGAAGAAATGGATAAAGTAGCATCGCTAACCGAAATGGAAGAGCTTGTATCTTCAAAGTTAAAATAATATCTATGATGATATTTTCTTATTATACTTAAGCCAATTATCTTTCCATATTTATTTATCAGACAATTTTAAAAAAAGGATTAAATTTATAGAGTAAATCATTTTTTTTTACATAGGTAATAGCTTATGGAAAGTAATCGACGATTTTTACATTTTTTTGATCAAGATGAGTATGAAGAAGAGGTTCCTGAATCTGACGAGAAAAAAAATAAACCGTTTCCATTATTCCAAAAACCCTACGATGAAACAAAATCTCTTATTGATTTAATTCCTCCTGAAAAATTCATAATTGGGAAAAAACCTTTCATAGTTGCGATTAATAGAAGAATGAGTCGCAGAAACTATACAGATGAGTCTTTAACCCTTGAAGAATTATCTTTTTTGCTATGGTGTACACAAGGGGTAAAGAGAGCCTTTAAAGATAAAGCAGGTGTTTTACGAACTGTTCCCTCAGCGGGAGCTAAAAGTCCTTTTGAGACATATCTTATAATTAATCGAGTAGAAGGGGTTAAGCCTGGTATCTATCGATATATTTCATTTAAGCATAAGTTGCTTTTTATTAAAAATATTGAAAATGCTGAAGAATTAATCGGTGAATTAACTTACGATCAAAAGTTTATCGGAAAAGGAGCTGTACTATTCTGTTGGGTTGCTATCCCTTATCGGACTGAGTGGCGATATACTATTGTTGCTCATAAATTCATAGCGATCGATTTAGGTCATGTTTCTGAGAATTTATATCTTGCGTGCGAAGCGATCGATCTAGGAACAGTCGCTGTTGGTTACTACGAACAAAAGAAGTTCGATGCTTTACTGGAATTGGATGGAAAAAATGAATTTGTAGTGTTAGTAGCTCCCGTAGGAAAGTACCCAACTCTTATTTAGCGTTTAAGTACTTTATTGCTTGCTTTATATCATTTGTAGGTGCTTTACATGTTTTATTGATACACACAAAAGCAGTAGCCTTTTCTTCGTATTTGTCAAAAAATTGAACAAAATTAGAATATTTATCAATTTCAGGATTCAACTCCTCTGTAGGACGAAAAATCAAAGATTTATTGGGTAAAAATTGCTTTCGAACCTCATTTAGCATTAAAATCGTATCTTCCTTTCCACTATCTCCGGCAATAACTAAAGAATATGTTGGGCCAACCGCGTAATCCACAGCAACCATCATTAAACTATGGGCAACAGGATTAGCGCGAACACTTTCGGCAAAAACCCGTCCAAGATGGTCTGCCTTCTTCTCATATTCATCATTACCTGTTAATTGCGCTAGTCTCAGTAAATTTAACATCGCAACTGAATTCCCTGATGGAATAGCTCCGTCATAGGTCTCTTTTTGACGCGTTAATAACGATTCTGCATCTTCAGCCGTAAAAAAGAATGCTCCAATTGAAGAATCCCAGAAAAGCTTGATTTGTTCTTCAGTTAATTCAATTGCTTTTTCAAGATATTGTGTTTCAAAAGATGCTTCATAAAGGTTAATCAAACCCCAAACTAAGAATGCGTAATCGTCTATGAAAGCGAGTATATCTGCCCCACCCTTACGGTAGCGATGTAAGAGTCTTCCATCAGAATTTATCATCTTGTTTAAAATAAAATCTACTGCTTTTTTCGCTACTTGAATGTATTTAGGATCGTTAAGGATATATCCTGCCTTAGCAAACGCTGCAATCATCAACCCATTCCAATCAGTTAATATTTTATCGTCCTTATGAGGTCTAATTCTTTTCTCTCTTGCTTCAAATAATTTATTTCTAAGTAATTTGATATCAATGGAGGGCATATCTGGCAAATTAGATTTCAAGTGAATAATGTTTTTTTCAGTTTTTTTTCTAGTAGCTTCATCTAAAAAATTGCCATTTACATCAACATTATAGAGTTTTGAAAAACGTTCTGAATTATCTGCTCCTAATATTTCTTCGATTTCTGTTTTCGACCAAACATAAAATTTCCCTTCCTCTCCTTCGCTATCAGCATCCTCGGCGCTATAAAATGCTCCTTCTGAAGACATCATATCGCGTAAAACATACGTCATTATTTCCTTTGCAGTATTAGCATATTCTTTCTTATTTGTTGTTTGGTACGCTTCCAGATAAGCAAGAGTTAATAAGGATTGATCGTAGAGCATTTTTTCGAAGTGAGGAACAAGCCAGTCAGAATCCGTAGAGTAGCGGTGAAATCCAAATCCAATCTGATCATAGATTCCTCCCATTCGCATTTGTTTAAGCGTTTTTTCGACCATAGATAGCGCATTCTCATCTCCAGTTCTTTTCCAATATCTCAATAAAAACAGGAGATTATGCGGAGTAGGAAATTTAGGAGCTGCACCGAATCCTCCGTTTTTCTTATCAAATCTTGCAGAGAGCTGAGAGTAGGCACTATTTAAAACTCTTTTTGTTAAACTACTTCCTGGCGATTCTGTATTCACATCTTGTAAGGCAAAGATTATTTTTTCGCTCGACTCTAATAGTTGTTTTCTCTCGTTCTTCCATAAACTATCTATTCGTTTTATTAAATCTATTATACCTATCCTTCCAAAACGACTTTCCTTAGGAAAATAAGTACCTGCAAAAAATGGTTTTTTATCGGGAGTCATTACAATTGTTAGCGGCCATCCTCCCGAGCCAGTCATAAGTTGGCAAACTGCCATGTAGATTTTGTCTATATCGGGTCGTTCTTCTCGATCGACTTTGATAGAAACAAATGTTTCGTTCATCAATTTACCAACATAGGAGTCCTCAAACGACTCATGAGCCATAACATGGCACCAGTGACATGTAGAATACCCTATGGATAAAAAAATCGGTTTATCTTCTGAACTTGCTTTATCGAAAGCTTCATCCCCCCATGGATACCAATTTACGGGATTTTTAGCATGTTGCTGTAAATAAGGACTTTTCTCAGTAATAAGTTTATTATAATTTATACTAGTCTCAGATTCATCTCGTTCGATATTGTTATCGTTAATAACATCCACCTATTCAATATTTTGAATTATTCTTTATACTTATTAATGTAAATAAAATCTTCTATAGCTTTTCTTGGAGGTCTCTGCTTTTCTCCGAGCCTCATTGGTTCAGAAAGTACCGGATTAACCTCCTTTGAGTGTTTTCCAATGATTATCAAAGTAATTAACCTCATTACATTTGGAATCCCAAGAATCTCTTTTGCGGAAGTTTCATCAAAACCAGCTATTGGATGGGCAACTAATCCTAATTCAGTAGCGCGTAGAATAATGAATGCTGTAGCCATGCCTGTATCAAACAAATAGTATAATCGCTCTCCAATCATGCAATCATTTTTAGGTTTGCTGAATACACCTATAATCATAGATGCTTTTTCAACCCACTTATTACCCCCGGATAACACAGTAAAAAGCTGCTTTAATACTTTTTTGTCATGTGCAAAAACAAATCGCCATGGTTGCTTATTACCGCAAGAAGGAGATATTTTGGCAATTTCTGCAAGATCATTAACTAAATCACTAGTAATTTCTACTGGTTCTAGTGATCTATAAGCTCGCCTTTTTTCGATAGTCTCTTTCACACTCATGATTACTGTTTAATTTTTCAACTCCGCTAATGTATTCTGTACATCCTCTGGATGTCCTTTCACAGACACTGTAGGCCAGATATGTGCGATTTTTCCATTAGTATCTATAATAAACGTACTTCGTGTCAGACCAACATATTCTTTCCCTCTAAACTTCTTTTTCCCCCATTTCCCGTATGATTTTACCACTTCTTTCTCTCTATCACTTAAAAGAATCACTTTTAAGTTTTTCTTTTCGATAAACTTTGCATGAGATTCTGGACTATCAGGGCTTATACCGATAATTTCTGCGTTTAATTTTTGAAATTCTGACAAAATCCCTGTAAAACCAATAGCTTCAGTTGTACATCCAGGCGTATTATCTTTTGGATAAAAGTAGACGATAACATATTTTCCTTTAAAATCTTTAAGACAAACGCTCTTATTATCTTTGTCTGGAAGGCAAAAATCAGGAGCAGCATCCCCAACCTTTAATTCAACTTTATTAATTGTCATTATAATTTTCTCTTTAAAAAATTTGGATTTTATTCGTGTTTCAATTATAAAATCTTTTGAATAGAATTTCAATCTTCAGATTATCAATTATAAAAGGATTAAATATGTTCTGTTAACTATTATTATTAGAAAATTCAAATATTAATAAATTATAAATTAACTATTAGTGTGAGTTAAGATATGGAAAAAAAAAGTTTAGGAATATTCTTAGTAGTGTTGGGTGTAATCTTTTTAGGTATTTCAGGAATTACAATTTGGAGTATGTTTTTTCAATATGATGTATCTAAAGGAGTATTAATTATCCTATCACTTCCATTAATGGCGTTTAGCTTTACTACAATCCTTTTCGGATTTTATTTAATTACCCAGACAAAATTAGGTGTAAAAACTAAAGGATTAATATTATTAATAGATGGTATAATCCCAATAATCTGTTCTATTTACGCTATGGCAGATTCGCGACTTGACGAGATCAACGAATTAAGAGTTTTAGTTTTGCTGCCTTTGACCCTAGTAGGTATCTTTATAATCATTTATGGCGTGTTTTTAGTAAGCGCTGATATGTATATAGATAGCGATAAAACGAAAAAAAGAGCAAACCAAATATTAGGACTAATTTCAATTGCAATCGGTATTATTAATATAATTTCGTTCGTTGTGTTGATCTTAACCGCGGGAGAACAGCCAATTATTTTATCCTTCTTTTGGTTGTTGATTGGAGTGATATTAGTTTACTTCGGCTTTCATTTGATCATCAAAAAAATTGAGGATAAAAAAAAATACTCAAAAAAGAAAAAGTGAGTAACTTATGGATCATTCCTAAAAAGGTGTCTAACATTCAGCTTGTTCTATTCTGAGGTTCGTTTCTATACTGATCCTCTGGAGTAGAATTTAGTTATATTTTAAAATTTTCAATAATGTATAAATACTATTTCTTCAAAATTATTTAGTAAGTCATAAAGCTTAATCAAAAAAAAATTAAGAAGGATTAAATCATGTCTAAATCATCAATTTTAGCTTTCATTGCTCTTATTTTAGGAGTTGCCGGTTTAGGAATGGGATTTTATTCGATATTTACAATGCAAAATCTCCAGATGCAAAATCTCCCAAAATCTGGTATTCAAAAAACATGGTATCTTTTTGAGAGTACCCCCTATTATACAAATCCTATTTCAACTGGTATAGATATCGACGATTTGTTAATAAATTTCACAGTAAATTCAGGTGAATCTGTATATTTTCTTTTTAATACTCGATATTATTTGTTTCCAATGACCGATTCTGAAATTTACATTAACTTTGTTCTTGATGGTAACGGCCTCTATAGCCCTGTTTATCCAAGTGGGTGGTATCGTAGTGATGACGAAGTTCTTGGAGATGCCACACTAGTGCTCTTAACAGATACGATTCCACCCGGCAATCATAATGTAACTATTCGGATTAGAGGTAGTTCCGCAGCAAATTCAATAACTAGTACTACATTTCTAATTCAGACATTTATTCCATAGAAGACTTACCAGTAATTATTAATAAAATAATTACTAATTTTTTTCTCTTTTATTTTATCGGCGACTAAAAGTTGCTATTAAGTAGAACCTTTAAAAAAAAAAAAAAGTAAAATACTTATGGATCGTTCCTGAAGGGATGACGAGCATTTTCGGCGTTTTTAATACCATCATCCACAGTAGGTAACCCTTCCATTGCCTTTCGAATAGCATTTCTTGTTGCTTTATAATTATTAATAAAAACCCGTTTTCGAGCGCTCGCGCTTGGGTGAACAAATACATTTACAACAATTAAAATATCTTCTGCGGCTTCCTTAGGGAGGATTCCATCTTCTACGCACTTCATCACAGCCTTTGCTACTGCTGCTTGAGCGGGACCATAAGTTAAACTTGCGTGTCGGAGAGAAGTAACTTTAACTGTAGGTATCATAATAGTTGCGGGTTTAACTTGCATGTTTGGTTCAAGGATAACCTGTAGTCCTTCACGACCTTTAGCTGGGTGAGTTAAAGCTCGAGCGTAAGCGTCACCTACTGGTCCATCTTTACTTCCTATTAACAGGTCAATGTGAGCTAATTCTGCTCTACTTCCAACAAGCGATTCTCCAACTTTTAATCTAAAATCCGATATTTTTTCAGGAGTTACGCCCACTGCATAAAAACGACTTGTTAGTTCCTTCTCTCCAATCTTAAATTTAATCTCCTTCTTTTCTATAAATTCTAATTTCTCCAACTCAACTCGAAATTCGTCCTGAAGCTCGTACGAAAGAGTATCTCCTAAAATGAGAGGTCGTCTGGTTGTGCCTACTTGAACTCCCATCATATTTAAACACTCTTTAACACCTAAAGGTCCAGAGTTAATTAGCATACGAGCTAATTTTTGAACTTTCTTTTGAAGAGTCTGAGCTTCTTCTAAGCGATTATTTTTCACGTGATCGTAAATTTCAAGCCATATCTTAGGAATTATATTAGCAGAACCAAGTATACAGCCCGCAGCACCGCCAGCTAGAGCGCCTAACACATTTTCGTCCCACCCAATCAAAACAGAGATTTTATCGCTTACTTTTTCAAGTAACGCAGAGAAGTACTTGTAATCACCACTAGAGTCTTTTATCGCGACAAAATTTTCAATATCAACTAGATCTTCTACAACCGTCCAAGGCAATTCCAAGCCAGTACACGCTGGAATATTGTACAATACTAACGGAATGTCCGTTTTTTCCGCGATCGTGAAATAATGATCGTATATGCCTTTTGCTTTAGGTTTTAAATAGTATGGTGTTACTATTATAGCGGCATCAGCCCCAATATCTGTTGCAGCTTTGGTAGCGTCTATTACTAGTTTTGTACCGCTCTCTCCAGTTCCCGCGATTACAGGAACTCTTCCATTCGTTTCGTCTACAACAATTTCAATAACTCTCAATCTTTCTTCAAAAGTCATATTGACGAATTCTCCGGTCGTTCCTACAGGTACGAGCCCCGTTACTCCTTGTTCTATGAGATGATTTACTAGATTTCTAAGGTTTTCCTCATTAATTGATTCGTCATCTTTATTGAAGGGGGTTACCAATGCAGGCATTACTCCCGTTGGTCTGAAATCAAATTTTCCCATTTTTATTTTGCCTCCTTATTTAATATTGGTGGTGTAGGTTTCTAGCAGCTATGAACGCAATTCCATTTTCAGTGAGAGCTTTAGCTGTTGAATTAACCGCGTCGTTTCGATCTAAGTGATTAATTCTTAAAGCTTCCCATAGCCCTGCTTCTTTCAAATCCTTTTTAGAAGCAAAATATTCGAGAATATCAGTTGGATGTTCCCTGCTTTTATCAACATCTACATTTCCGCCTTCGTGTTTGGCGCTAATGTTTTTAACATTCTTAGCTAGTTCCATTAGTTCATCGCGTCGATCGTAAGGTTGTCTTACGATGCTTTTATAACATTCAGTTATGTGATGTTCCAACCTTACTACATCTTCGAATCCAAAAGGTTTTCTTATGTAGGCAGATAATTCAAGCGTTTGGTTGTTTACTGCATTAGACAAGTTGTAACCGATTAATGGGCTTGTTCCATCTTCTCGAGCAAATAACTTTGCAGTCAACAACGTCCAGAGGCTTGAGTAGGGATTATCATTTCCCATAAAAACTGAGATTTTAAACTCATTATTAATTCCCAACTTATAAAGAAAATATCCTAATAGAACCGTTCCAGGATTCACATTTAGAACCTGCTTGATACCATAATTTGTATAATAATAAAGAAATTCCTCGATCCATTTTAAAGCGTACTCATTTGGTTGTCCTACACCTCCAAAGTATCCAGTAATGGTATCAGGTCCTCCAAGATGAATATTCACAGGCATTCCGTCTGGGCCCGGTGCGGTACCTTTTGTGTCAAGTGTTTCAACCCAAGATGATCCAATAATCTGCATCGCGGCAGCCATCGCTAATAGATCACCGTCTTCTTCCTGTTCTTTCATATTTCGTACGCGGATAATTCTTCCAGGGACCAATTTTTGATTTTGAATGGCATCTTTCGCAATATCAATAAAAAAGGGAAAATATTGACATGCCGAGAGCTCTAATGTGACTGCAAAATCCTCATTAAATGACACCTCAGATGCTTTATCTCCTAAGATTTTTTTCCTATAATCTCCTACGCTAATAAAAGATTTTTTATCCCTCTCTGAAATTAACCACTCAATGTCTTTAACGTAACTAGTGTTAATTTTACCCACTTTTTCTATTAGGTTCTCTAGTTTGCTAGCCTCTTCAGCTTTTTTATTAATATTTTCTATCCCACCATATTTATCTATAAGATTTAGCAAGTCGTTAATTAGCGGGTTATTCTCATCTAAGAGAAAATTATTAATAGATTCCAATGCTTCCTTTGGGATTTCTAACTTTTTTCTAATATCACTCATATTTTCGCTCTACCTTGTAATTTTTGAAATATTTTCAAATTTTTAAGCTCTACCCAAAAAGTTCCCACAATTTCACCTTCTATGGGAAGAGATCATAAATTTATTCAAGTTTCATTATATTTAAAATTTAATTGAAAATAACCAAAAAGTTTTAACAAGATCCAAAACTGATACTTTAAAGAATTAAATAACTGAAGTGGAATAAAAATTGTATAAGTATAGCGTTTCAATCCTCGGTACAGGCTTCATTGGGCTTTGCTCAGCAGCTTGTTTTGCCAATAAAGATATAAAAGTGTTAGCTTCT
>Ga0255055_10001408_pt1 | contig 17648 bp, 17 predicted proteins | sample JV7_2_27_MG_FD_188633 | JGI IMG/M metagenome (GOLD analysis project Ga0255055, IMG submission 188633) | Seawater microbial communities from Jervis Inlet, British Columbia, Canada - JV7_2_27 | ecosystem: Environmental > Aquatic > Marine > Inlet | place: Canada: British Columbia | collected... | reverse complement strand
TCTTCTAATCATTTCAACAAAACTTTCTACTCTTGTAAGAAGACCAGCTTCACCCGAATGCTCGTCCATTATAATCTGTAAAAAGGGAAGGCCTACAACTTTCATATCCCTCATAATTAATTCTGAAATAAGACTATCTGGTCCACACGCAAAGCTAATTAAGAATATGACGCCATCAATTTCGTCTCTTCCGTCAGTAAGAAAATATCGGATGCTCTGCATGATTTCTTCTTCGTGACGCCAATAGTTTCGGAGTTTACCACCTCTTGGATTTACAATAACAGGTGTCTTGAATATAGATTTTGCTAGATTTTCAATCGTAATGACTTCGACTTCTTGATCTTTTAGTTTTTTCTGAAAATCAAGGTTGATAAAAGTATCAAATATATTATAACTGTGTCCAAGCAATAAGAACTTGATATCACCAGTACTCTTCCTCTTAGGTAACGTGAAAGGTCGGGTCCTTTCGACTAATCTTAGGGCATGATTGACAGAAGAACCATTTCTTAAAAAAGCGTGATATTCGTCAAAATACTTTTGAGCTTCTCGATACGCATTTAAAGCCTGATTCTGATTTTTTCCTAATTGCCTTCCAAGTTCGATGGCTGCCGTAGATATCGGAAATTCTTTAACATTTACTTCGAAATTCAAAATTTTTGGAATGTCTGGTAAAATTTTAATTACATCCGGTAGCGACAGAAATTTAGGGCAGAAATAAGAGTCTTTTACTTCAGACACATACCTCGGCACAAAAACAAAGTCTAAATCAGGATGATCCGCTACTAATTTTAAAAGCTGCCCGTAATATATCTTAACTGGAATGCATAATTCTCCAAAACCGTGAGTTACGCCTTCTTCAACTATTTTTTTGTTAGTTAGGGGGCTCACAACAATTTCAACATCAAGTTCTTCAAGTATTTTTTTCCAAAATGGAAAATATCTATAAAAGTGAAGCGCTCTCGGTATCCCTACCTTGAGTTTTTTCTTTGTTGATTGTTGTGGTACTTCCATCTTGATACATCCCCCTATAATCTATGCATCTGGACTATCATAAAGGAGTAAATCTTTAATTTGGGCCATCATGTTGGCTGTTAAACGCTTCAATTCTTCATAGTCAGGCATTGGTTTACCCCAGTGTTTTTTATGTTCCATGAATGCTGGTCCTGCCTTCATTATCTGACCTCTATAAAAGGTTAGCATTTTAGCGTGCTTTGGATATGTTTTTTCCGTGCCAGTTATTCCAACCAATAAAATCGGTACTTGTTTTTCGATTGCTAATCGCATAGCTCCAGTGTGTCCCTCTAACAGTTCACCCCCCCCCGCATTAGTAGTTCCTTCGGGGTACATGCATACTAAGTCTCCTTTATCAAGTACATCCTTTGCGAAATTATAAGAGTCTACATCGTGTTGTCCGCGCTTTAATGGAAAAGCGTGATGATTTCTAACCCACGCGTTAACTAGTGGTGGTTTGAATAAAGATTGTTTTGCCATTTGGTAAAGAACTCGTTTTCTGTGATAGATTAAGGATGCTGCAAAGATAAGAACGTCCCATTCAGAGTTGTGGTTAGTACAGACAACAGCAGCGCCTTCGTCGGGGATATACTTTTCAAAATCGATTACCTTGTAAGGCATCATTAAATCGCTCCAATTGCACACTAACCATCCTGAGAAATTATGAACTGTTTCTTGAAATTTTGCTCGTAGTCCAAATGCTTCTAAACTTTTTAATAAGGAATACCAAACATCGTCTATTAGTTGTAAAGCACCCTTTCCAACATCTTTCAAGTATCTCATAGGGGATAACGATTCTTTCGGTTTTTGAGCGTCTTCAGGGGAACCGATTGATAATTCTTCTTCTTTTTTTTGTTTCCTTGGATCTACAATAACGTATTCTCGTAAGTCGAGTACTACTTGTCGTAATTCTGCAGTCAACCTTTTTATTTCATCGTAAGAAATTGTATTAATTTCGTAATCGTCATAATAAATGGGATCACCTACGCGCACTTTAACTTGAGTTGGTTTCATAACCAATTTACCCTTTGCTAAAGCATTTCTTGACCCGATTACTGCCATTGGGACAATAGGGACCTTCATTTCAATTGCGAGTCGAACTGCGCCGGTTTTAAATTCTCCAATCTCCCAGCCAGTTTCCTCCCTAGACCTCGTACCTTCGGGGAAAATCCCAACCCATTCTCCTTCTCTAATAATTCCCTTTGCTAATTCCCACGCCTGCTCAGGATTTTCTCGATCTAATTTGAAAGCTCCTAAATTGGTAAAAAGAGTTTTTACTAAAGGTGTTTTAAAATTATCCATCTTGCTCATGTATCTAATTCGCCTGTGGCACGCGGCTCCATAGAAAAATGGGTCTAAGTGGCTTTCATGTGAACCTACGAGGATGCCTCCCCCATATTCTGGAAACATATTCCCTTGCGGGTATTCTGCTTTAAAATTCCATAATGCACGAGCAAAAAACTTAATATATATATATGCTGCCCACCACTGAAGCTTCCCTTCAACGTCTTCAAGGCTCAACCGCTCAATAGCTTGGCGATAGAGGTCGTTCAAGGGATCAATCGGATTATATTTTAAAAACTTGTAAGTCGCATTTTGATGCCGTTTTCCAAAATCTAACTCTTCTTGTTCTTTTTCTTCAGTAGTTTTTCCAACATGTGTTTCTTCGGAAGTTTTATAATCTTCTTCTTTTAATACCATTTCTTATATCCTCCTAAGATTTGATCTTAATACTATTTTGAGTATTTTAATTTGATATCCTTTTATTTTCAATTAGCCTTTTTAATTCATCTAACGAATCAATTAATAAATCTGGTTTAAAATCTGCCAAGATTTCTTTATTACTTACTCCACTCGCAACTCCTACTGTCCAAACTCCTGCGTCTCTTCCTGCTTGAATATCTGAAGGCATATCTCCTATCATGATAAATTCTTTCAAATTACACGATTTATAACTCTCAAAAACGGGAGTCAGCGCGTCGGGGTCGGGTTTTAGATTAGGAAGAAGATCAGCTCCAAACACTCCTTTAAAAGTGCTTCTAACTTTGTTTTCTTCCAAGTGTGGAATAATGTTCTTAGTTTGATTATGGGAAACTATAAAAAAATCGTAGGTTTTTTTAAATTTACGAATGAATTCCTCTGCTTCTGGATAAAATGAAGCTTCTTTAGCGTATGTTAGATATGTAGTAAAAATTTTTGTAGCAATTCGTAGTTTTTTTAAGAATGTTATCGAGTGAAGTGATGTTATGTATTTAAACAATTCAAACGCTTCTAATATGATTTTAGGGAGTGGGGTTCCTTGAATTATCTCCATTAATGCACCTATTTCTTGCATAGTTGTTTCGATATCATAGTTAATCTGTTTTTCATTGAAAACTTCTTCTATTGAGGTTCTTAGTGATTCTCTTATATCGAGGAGAGTCCCATCAAAATCGAATATAATTCCTCGAATCGTCCCGTTTTGAATCCGTTTCGTTAATTCGTTATCAGAGTTCATTATTTATTAAAAAACGGCTAAAATTTTAATAACATTATATTTAATATAGGTGAATTATCTTTACTTAAGTGATTTTCTATATAAAAATATATTGATTATAATAATACCCTATAAAGTATGATTAGTAACATTCGAAAGAAATAATTAAAAGTTTGAAATTGAAATAAAAAACATTCAAATTTGAAATTCTAAAGAAAATCTAGAAACTTTCAAACAAAATATTGGGAGATTTTCTAATCTTGACCTTGGTAATTACAATATTATCCCTTTAATATGTGATTTTTAAATATAATCGAAAGAGATTATTATATAATTAGAGGTTTTTAGTATGGAACTACGAAGAGAATTCAAAAAAAATGAATATAGACACGCAGAATTTCTTGAAATGATTTCGATAAAGGAAGAAAAGCTTCTAAAACTTTTTCTAAAAAGAAAGCAGTACCCAATTGAAGTAAAAAGCGAGATTTTTTAACCCCTACTCTTAGAACTCTAGGCATCCGCAGTCAAGTTTTTATAATATTTGAGAGTAGTTATTATCTCCCTACTTTATAATGAAATACTTATATTAGATCGAGTAGAAGTTACTACAACATTAAACATTAATACAAAAAACGTTTTGACAAATATGTCCGAAACTAATTCAAGAAACGTAAAAGAAGGGACTTTTGCTGAAGCGATCTTAAACAGGTATGGGCCATTAAACACTATAAACAAATTTAAAGAAAAATATGCTGATAAAAGTTTTAAAATCCTCCTAAATCCTAAAGATGGGCAATAAGCTGCTTTAATTACAGTTGATAAGGGGGTACTAACAGTTGAGGGAATAGAAAATCAAAACAAAAAAAGCCTAGACCAAAATGAACTTGGCTGGGACGGTTTTATGCAAACAACATTAGCATTATTCGATGAGATCGGCAAGGGAAACCTATCGCAGAGTGATATAGTAAAGAAAGTAGTAGCACGAAAAATAAAAATGAAGAATAAAAAAATGGTAGCTAAGTTATCTGAAATGAGTGCTTTGTTCGAAGATTAATATCAAATTTAAAATTTTATTTTTTTCTAAGCAAGTTTCATTCACTCTATTTGATATAATTCTCCTCATGCATAATTGTGTCAATATAATCCTATACTAATTTGGATTAACAGCTAGTTATTTATACAAGAGTTGTCACTACACATTTAACCTTTATTAAGGGTATTATAGATTATTGAGGAATAAGATATGCCTACAAAAAATAAAATTCTAATGTTAACTATTCTTGTTGTATTTTCTCTATCCGTTTTCACAATCAACGATTTTAAAACTCCAACTATTTCGACCGCTGGTTTATCGCTTTCAAATGGTATTGGGGGAAATATTACGGGAGATTATGAAGGAGATCTTTCACTTGTGTATTTTGAATACAATGAGACTTTAAATTGGTGGACGGATCAGAATAGAAGCACAAACATAGTGTCTCATAATATATCTGTTAATGAAAAAGAATTTGTATTGAATAGATTAGAAATTTACGCAGATAACATTATAAACGAGTCTGGTTCTGGAGAATATGTAATAGCTAATAATACCTCTAATCAAATTAATCCTATTCCTTCCTATTTATTTGCTCAACAGTTTACTGCTCATGACTTATATTCAATTGATGTCATTTGGCTATACTTAAATTACAGTATGGTTATGACACCAGAATTTGATCATTATTATATGGTCTTACATATTTTTAATGAGACATTTGAGGAAGAAATTGATGTAATGTGGGAATGGGAATCCAAGCCTATATTCGACGATTGGAAGCCATTTTTTCCCCGGGCTAATATTTTTGAACCTGGTAAAAAGTACAATCTTGTATTTCATATATGGGATGAAAAGGCTGAGGAAGAAGATGGAATACTTTTTAATTTTTGGAAAGCAGAACAATATCAGAACTCTAGCTACAACAAAGGATTAACGCTTAGATATGGTAATGAAGGTTGGAGACAATTCGCAAATGATGATACAGCAGATTTACTATGTTTTTTCAACTATAAAAAGCTAATCAACCCTGCCTTAGTAGATCTGAAATATATTATTAATAATGAAACAATAATTCCTATCTATCAACAAAGTTCTTTTGGTTTTTGGAGCTATGAGGCGTATTTATCATATCCTCTTGGAACTCAAATAAACACCCCCGTAAATATCACTATTATAACTAATCAAACAATCCCAACTCTGAGGATATATATACAGATGTATTATGTTCACCTTGTTAATGCAACAGGAACCTACAGTGTTGATGATAATTTCAACGAATGGACAATAGAGTATTACTATGAGGAAATATCATTTGGATGGCCTCCTCCAATATTTTTATTTGAAAGAGATTGGGATTTTGTAGAATTTAAGGATCCTGACGGAATTGAAATGAGCGAGATATATTTCGGACCGATGGATTTGTATAACAAATCATATTACGGAGTAACCATATTTTTCGGACCTCCTTTGGAGCGTGGTACATATACAGGGATATTCCATTCACCTAATTACTGTAATACTATAAAATCTAAAGTTAAATCCGGATCCCAGTTTACCGAAACAAATTCATTAGACCTTGGACAAACTTTCATACTAGAAGCAGAAATATTTGATACTACGAATCAACCAAAGTCGGGAGGAACAGGACAAATTATTTTAAAATCTCCATCAGGCTCAATAATACTTAACGAAACCGGGCTAATCGCAGTAAATGGAACTATAAGTAGTTCTGAAATAAATTTAGGTTCCGGGCTTTCAGAAGGTTTCTACGAAGCGACAATTTTTTGGACGAACGGTCAAGAAATTGCTTACTATTCCGTATCTATCCAAGTTGAGGATCCCGCTAAAGTTATAATGTTTGTTGGAATAATTATTGGGGTAGCAGTTGCTTCCGTTCCTTTAGCATTAATTGCGAGGAGACAATTTAAACAGAGGAATTGGAAAAAATCGTTAAGGAATCTATTTGTTTTAACTAAAGATGGAGTAAGTTTATATGAATACTCTTTTGGTATTGAAATTCAAGATCCTGCTCTTATTTCTGCTATGATTGCCGCTCTCACTAACTTTGTGCGAGAAGCTACGGGGAGTAAAAAAGCACTTCGCACTGTAGACCAAGAAGATAAAAAGGTTATTTTATATCATGGAGATTATGTTACGGTTGCATTACTGTCAGAAAAAGACCTACCAATAATTCATAAACGGATAAAGAATTTTACGGAAGCATTTGAAGCGCAGTATGGAACGCATCTAAAAGGTTGGAAAGGCGAAACTACAATTTTCAAGGGAACCGAAGCTATATTAAGTAAGCAATTTCCGTTAGATGTAGAGGAACAAATCATTAGAGGAGTGAAGCAGAAGCTTTTAGATTTTAGACAACAACTTGATTTATTAAAGGATCCCGCGCACATCATTTCATTAATGAAGCATATTAACGATTTTATAGCGCGTTATCAAACAGTTGTAAATACACACTACATTAATTATTATTTTGAGATTATTAAAATCGCTGAAGAGAAGATTTCTTTAGCCTAATTTTTTTTCTTTTTATTTCAAATAAATTTTAAAACATTTTCTAAAGCTCCGCCAATTTTAAAACTAATTAAAAAGATCACTAGAAAACTGTTCATTAATTTAAAATTTTAAATCTCATTTTCTATTTCATATATTTAAGTCATTTTAGAAATTAGGTTCGTCATTTTTATGGAATTAAAATCTTCTCACAAATCCTATAATAAATTAATTTGGCCGGTATATTTACTTAATGGTTTTAACAGTATATCGTTTGCCGGTATAATAATACTTATGGTACCTTTATCCTCGTTAATTTGGCCGGGAGAAAAATATCATGCGTTAGAGATGGGAATTTTAATGACAACACTACTTTGGAGTTCATCTGTTTCTGGACTAATCTTTGGTAGGTTGATTGATAAATATTCAAGAATAAAAATTTTGATAATAATCGCATTAGTCAGAAGTTTCAGTATGATTCTGCTTGGATTCGCTATCGCCGGTCAAGGTTTGCTTACATGGTGGTATTTTTTTACAGTTGTTCTGATTTTTGGAATTTTTTCTGGTGGAAGCTACCCCGCAATGGTATCTTTATCTAACGATATTGTCCCTCTTGAACATCGTTCCAAATTCTTTGGATATTTTAGTGTTATGGGCTCAATATTTATGATGTCTGGTTTTCTTATTTCTGGTTCTTTAGTCCAGTTTGGTTTATGGAGAGTATATTTTATAGGCATTGGTTTTGCGGTTTTAGTATCTGGATTAATCTTTTATTTTATTGTTAAGGAACCAAAAAGGGGGATTCAAAACAAAGAATTACAAAATATCCTCATGGATGAAACGATTGAATATGATTTTAAAATGGACAAAAAATTAATGCGTAAAACAATGTTATCTCGCACCAATATAGCCGCTTTAATAGAGGGAATCTTCACAAATGTGTTCCTGGGCAGTTTGGATATGATTATTTTACCTTACCTCCAAACTCCACCACATAATCTCTCTCCACTCATAACGGGATTATTCGTTGTTATTTTTGGAATTACTGGACGTGTTATTGGACAAGTTATACTAGCACGCTTTTCTGATAAGTTAGCAAAGCATAAAGGAGTTAGAAGGATATATTTCATAATATTCTCTTTAATTGGAGGTTCAATAACATTCGTTTTAATGTTTTTTGTCCCTATTCCCTATTTGACTCCTGCAGAGGGAGCAAATATTATGCTTTTCTTCTCACTTCCCATTACTTATATGATGGGCATGTTAATTTTAAGTTCTGATGCGATTTCTTCTTTATATGGGGTGAACCAACCCCCAGTATTGCAAGAAATAAACCTCCCAGAAGGTCAAGGCCAAATCGTTTCGTGGAATCAATTTTTAGAGAATATAGGATATGGCATGGGACCCTTGATAGCAGGTATTTTCATTTCAGCTTTCGGACAGAATTATCAAGTTAGTGCGATAATAATAACAATTTTCGTAATACCGGGGATCATATTGTGGTTATTATCAGTATCTTGGTATCCACAAGATATAAAAAGAATTAAAAAAATATTGAAAGAGCGGGCAGAAATTTTAAAGGTAAGGAAAGAATCTAAACAGGAACTATGAAAAGTGAATAGAGCCCGTTAAAAATTTTTCTAAATCTAACTTTTTTGTATACCAAGGGTTTTTAAATATTTGTAATTATGAACATTCAAATATTCTTACTATTATTATTATTTTGGAAAAGAAAAACTAAAACTTATCGGACTAAGTGAATGAAATGGGTAAAAATATTCCTTCCAAATTACAATTTAAGTTACCAATCTTCGGAGATGCTGGAGTAGGCAAAACTACTTTAACTCACCGGTATTTGCATGGATTATTTAAACAATCATATCACGGAACAATAGGAGTAGATTTCTTCTTAAAGAAACTTGAATTAGATGGAAAGAATATTTCCTTGCAGATTTGGGATTTTGCGGGAGAGGAAAAATTCCGTTTTCTCTTACCGGGTATTATCAACGGAGCTAGTGGAACTATCTTTATGTTTGATATAACTAGATATGTAACATTTGAAAATTTATCCAACTGGCTCAGTGTATTTAAAACAGCCAATGAGAACCATAATCAAACTGTACCTGCCCTGTTAGTAGGCAGTAAGACTGACCTCGAAGGAATTAGAACCGTTCCATCAAAAGAAGCTAAATCATTTGCACAAGATAATAATTTAAGTGGTTATATTGAGTGTTCCTCAAAAAATGGTGAAAATGTAGAAGAGTTGTTTAGAAAAATCACTAAAATTATGATGGAAAAAGTAAAACAATAAGATAATTTCTTTTTTCTAAAAGATTTTAATACCTTCTAATAATTATTTAAAAATAATAATGCACGATTTCTGTTTTCATTATTAAATCCTATTTCTAAAACTTAATAGTATAAGTGATTGTCATGAAGTCTATGTATGAGCTAAATGTTCCAGTTCCGACTAAGCGATCTTTAATTGTAAGGAATAATAAAGAAGTTACCAAAGAACAGAGAGAAAATGCTTTAAAGGAAACAGAATACAGTATGTTTTCGTTCCCAGCTGATTTGCTTGTTTTGGATTTTCTTTCTGATAGTGGAAGTTCTTCTATGACTGACTTGCAATGGGCTTCGCTTTTCCACGGAGATGAATCTTATGGACGCAATAAAGGATATTATGTTCTACTTGATGCAATAAGGGATACATTTGAAAGAGGAAATGATCCTAAGAAGTCGATAAACTTAATACTATCTGGAGAAACAAATGTAAGGAAACTAATGGACGAATTATACCTAAAATCCTATGAGGGGGGTTTTGTTAACGGAGGGATTCATCAGTTGGCTCGTCCAAACGCATTTTTGGTACCTCAAGGTCGCTGTGCAGAACATCTATTATTCTCAACGATAGCTCCCATTTTAAAAGAGAAGAACCCCGATATGGACTATTTTATTCCGAACAATGGACATTTCGATACTACTGAAGCAAATATCGCTGCTAATGGAATGCATCCCGTTAATATATTTTCAGAAAATCTATTTGAAGATTTCCCTTTAGATCAAATGGATAAAAAAAATCCATTCAAAGGAAACATGGATGGTGAAGAATTGATAACATTTATAGAGAAAAAGGGAGTTGAAAGTATTCCATTGATATATCTTACTATTACTAATAATACTGCTGCGGGTCAACCTGTTTCTCTGAAAAATGTTAAGGCAATAAGCAAGATTTCTCGGAGCTATGAAATTCCACTCTTCCTTGACGCTTGTAGATTCGCAGAAAACGCTTATTTTATTAAAGACTTTGAAGAAGGTTATAATAATTACAGCATTTTAAAAATTGTTCAAGAAATATTTTCATATGTTGACGGATTTACAATTAGCTTTAAAAAAGATGGACTCGCTAATATAGGTGGGGGTTTGTTTTTTAGAGATAGGGGTATTTTTTATAAGAAGTTTTCAAACAACGGGAATATTGGAACTAAAATAAAAGAAAAACAAATTTTAACGTTCGGAAATGATTCATATGGGGGTTTAAGTGGACGAGATATAATGGCCCTTACAGTAGGCTTATACGAGGTCGTGAAAGAGCCCTACCTCGCTGAAAGAATACGGCAAGTTAGAGAATTTGCGAGAAAGCTGTCTCAAAATGGAGTACCGGTCGTACTTCCTGCTGGTGGACATGCGATATATATTAATGTAGAGGAATTTTTTAAAGGAATCGATATGGAAATTGACGATTTTGGTGGTGTTGGACTTACTATAGAATTGCTAAAACATTATGGAATAAGAGCTTGCGAGTTAGGCCCTTTTGCGTTTCAATGGGATACGAAGACACCAGAACAACGTGATAACATATTAAACTTAGTTAGGTTTGCCATACCTAGAAATGTCTACGACTCTTCTCATATTGATTATGCAGTAGCAGCAATAACAGAACTTTACAAAAATCGAGCTCACATTCCGAAAGTAAGGATTTCTCGAGGTGCTAAATTGAGATTGCGACATTTTCAATCGGGATTACAGCCTTTTTATAATAACCAATAATAAAGAAATTCCCCTTTTTCTTCTAAGCGTAAGGATCTCCTAGCACATCATGCCAGGGCAAGTAAAATGTAAACGCTGTAAATTCGATTATCAAGAGAATTATCAATATTACCAATATAACTTTAAGTCTTTTTCCAAATTCAATTTTCATAATATCTAATTCTATGAAACTAAGAATTAACACTGAAACAAATAGAACAGTTTGAGCCGATATTATTTCTACAACGAAATGCATTTGCCACGGATATATAACACGAGTGAAAAAGAAAAACATAAACATTATCCATGGATAGAAGATTGCTGAAAAGACTCGTGAAAATAAAAACTTTGTATTATCAGAAATTTTTTTCTTGAACACGAAAAATTCAATTATTATTAATAAAATATATGAGTAGAAGGCAATTTTCATGTGCTGAAATACGCTCTCGTTAATACCACTGAAAATCTGAAAGACAATATTTGGGAAAAAATCATAAGTATAATGTAATACTATAAAGATACCTAAAACGATAAGGCTTCGAATATACATGTATTTGTGATCGTCTAAATTCATTTAAATCCTCCGTAGTAAATATTTTACTAAATGCAAATACATTAGTAGTAAACTTAAAAATTCGATGTAAATTAAAACTATTGTCTATTAAAAAAAGATAGAATTAGATACAAGTTGAATCTTTTCAGGACTATTTAATATTAAGAATAAAAACTAAGGTATTCCTAAAAAAATTACTTAATTAAATATCCAATTTTCTCAATCTTTTGGAAAGATTTTTCCTTCTCAATATCTTCATAAAATCGTCTTCCCTCTGTTTCAGCCGACCCAAAAATGAATCCAGTTTATCAAAATTATTGAACCAATGTTCTTCTCCATTTACTATGATTTTTACGCCTTTTCTTTCGTTATTATTAATGATTGCATAAATCCCGCCGATTTCTGAATCATGTTTTATAAATACTTTTTCACTTTCAGCATTATTATCCTTTTCATTTCCCTTTTTTGCCCAAAATTGATTTTTAAGAAGATAACTTCTGTACATACTCATTTTTTCACACACGACCTATTTTTTTATGTATTCCTCAAGAGTCATCATGATATTACTAATGATGCCCCTTAGAGTAGTATCCGAATAATATAAGATCAGTTTTAGTAATAGAATACTGTGTTATCCATATTATATCCACGTATTACGCGAATTTTAATTCATGTTGACTAATCTAACTCGTATTACTCAGATGCGTTATAAACATAAAACAACAATTTAGTATTTAAATTACAAAGTAAACGAGAATATAGTAAATACTGTAAAAAATTTACTTAGGGTCGATTTAAAAAAATTTCTATTGCAAGTTTGTATTATGGGAACGGTTTTTCATAATAAGAATTCAATTTAAATATTAAATAAATAATTTATACATAAGTATCGAAAAAGGAGATTAGGATTAAGCGAGGTAACCACGAAAAATGATGGCAGAATGCGAATTCTATATGAATCTCTACGATGATTTCATCAAAACTAGGGACGATGAAAACGATAAAGTTTTATGGAAAATGTACAAAATTCTCGATTTAATGAAAGTTACAGATGAGAAAGATCCACACGGATTCATGGAAAATGGACTTAGAATGATTATGCTACTCTTTAATAATTATAATATAAACTCTTGTGATCTAAATAGTCTTGATTTGATTGAGACCTCGTCTGATAAAAAAGAAGAGTTAGTTTACATATTAAAAAAAGAATTTACTTAAACTCCTTTTGAAATTCCCACACATTATCTTGTATTGTGTGAAGGTTTTTTACAACTTTACCGGAGTTTCTATCTTCCATTTGTTTAGCATCAAACATAGATTTTCCTATAGCTAAAGCTCTATCGTGATTTTCGTCAACAATTACAACTATTTCCCCTTTTTTTATCGATGAATCAATTTTTGTAATTCCTGGTCTCATAACATCTGCACCATTAGTTACAAAACGTATTGCTCCTTTGTCAACAACTATTTTTTTTAAATCTACTTGCTTGTTTAAGAGGAGAGTTAAGACAGGTATGTAACCTTCGTTAGATTTCCATAATTTTAACACATTATTTACAGCATATAATGTATCTCCAGCATCAGTTTGGATTAATTCTATTCGAGCTTTTTTAGGAAAAATCTGTTCCACAAACTTCTCATCGTAATGATGTAAAAGATCGTCTTGTAACTCTCTTATTTGAGATTTTTGGATAAAATGTCTAGTTTTTATATTCATAGTTCATAGATTGAATAAAAATCATTAAATAAAAACCTTTTATATCCCCACGTTTATATTAATTTTGAGATATGACCAAAGTTAATTCTACAGCTGTAGTAATTATCCCTCCGAAAGAGATATGGGGGGCGATTCAAGCTATCCGTAAAAAATACGATAGACATATTCATAGGTGGATGCCCCACATCACTCTACTGTATCCCTTCAGGCCTTTGTCTGAATTTAATAAGCTTGAACCATCTTTTTCAACGATATGTAATAAGATAGAATTATTTGAAATGACTTTTAAAAATTTTAACTATTTTGACCACGGAAAACAGAAATATACTCTTTGGTTGGCTCCAGAGCCAGAGAGTCCGGTTAATTCTCTACAAAATAAGCTCTTAGAAATCGTTCCTGATTGTAACGATGTCAACTTGTATAAAAAAGGTTTCAAACCACATTTAAGCGTAGGACAAATTAATGGAAAAAACAATTTAGAGTCACTCTTAAAAAACCTTCAAAGTAATTGGAGTCCATTAAATTTCAAAATTACTTCAGTATACTTCATCGCAAGGGAAAAACTGAAATTATCTGAATTTAAAATTAAAAAAGAAATCTCTTTGAAATAAGATAGCAATAAAAAAAATAACGCTATAAAAAATTTTCCTTTGATTTATAAACTAATTCTGCGATTTTATGAAAAACTACCTTAACATTCTCTCCAGTTAGAGCTGAAGTTTCAAAATATGGAGCATTTAATTTTTCGCTTAGATGTTCTGCCATTGGTAGTATTATTTTCCTCTCTTCTTTTAAATCTACTTTGTTGCCAATTAAAATTCTTGGTATTCCACTAAGTCCATTCTTTACCGCGGCACTATACCAATTGTTAATGTTACTAAACGTACTAGTACGTGTCATATCAAATACTAGAAGCATTCCATCCGCCCCGTTGAAATATGGGCGTTGAAGCATATAGAATTGAGGTTGTCCTGCTATATCCCAAAATAATAAATTCACTGTGGTATCCTTATCCTCTAATTCAATTGGTTTTTTTAAAATTGAAACACCGACAGTTGGTAAATATTTTTCCTCAAACTTATCACTAGCAAAATTTGTAAGAAGGCTCGTTTTCCCAACAGCAGGGTCTCCAATAACGATAACTTTATATATCGTTTCGGTTTTCCCTTTAAAAATAATATCACCTTCTTTTTTCTCGTTATTACTCATATGGTTTTCGATCGTTTGTGTTTTTAATTTATTTCAGTTATAATAAATATGAACTTCTTATTTATATTTCTTAACAATTTACATTTACAATTTAAGCTTAAGGTTTTAAAAATTTACATTTTAATGAAAAATAATAATAAAATTTAGCTGCAATTTTTGAAAAATTTGGTTGGAAATTAATTTTTAATCATTAATTTATTAATCCAATTAGGGATACTTTCCATTATTTCAACTTTTATAGTTTTTGAAGTCGTATCATGCTCTTTCATCAGATCATTCAACGAAATAGCAGAATCTAATCTAGTTATTATTTGTGCAAATTGACTTAACATTGTATGGCCTCCCGTGAATTCAAATATATCTACCCTGAGTTGCTCTAAAATTGTTTTAACATATTTAGGGTCATCCTTTGTTTCTAACTTTACCTCAAGTTCATTAATCTGATTTACAATTATGTCTTTCCTGTTTGTTGCTGATTCATCTCTATCGATCGTATTCTCAACTCTTGATTTTACTGAAGGAGTAGAGGATAAGTTCGTAATTAATGATTTGACCAAATTCAATTCGTCTTCTAAAGATTTTTGGTTTTTAATTACATTGCTTAATTGAGGTAGGAAACCTTTTATATCAATTGTAACCTTACTTAATTCTTCGACCATATCTGTTAATTGCTTGATTTTCATGTTGGTTTGTCCCATTTTAGTAATAACATCCAAACCAAATTTTTCTAGTATTGAAGAAAATGTGGTTATTTTTTTATCAAACTCTTTTAGGCTACTAGACAAATCTTCTTCGTGCGCATCCATTCATTTCACTCTAAAGTATTAAAATATTAAAATTTTCTTATTCCCTAAAATTAAAGTTTTTTTGCTACATTTAGGGAGAATATTATATATTCTTATATAAGATCAATTTTTTATTCTTTTTATATAAGTAAATAAATAATGCACAAAAATTTAAATCCAAGTTTTTTGGATTAAATATTATTACTTTTCATATTTCAGTGATTACCTTGATTCAATATATCAATATTCTCACCCGTGATGGTAAATCATTATTATTCCGAAATTATGGTGAATCGGATGTTGATAGAGACTTGTTAGCGGGATTTCTAAGTGCTTTTTCGGGTTTTATGAAGGAGATAAGTAAGAGCGACATTAAATCTACAGCTACAGATGAATTTAAATATTTTTACACCATTATTGATGAGATTATCATTGTAGTCTGTTCTGATCTTATTGAGGAAGACGCAGTAGTTAACTCAAAAATTACCGATATAAGAGTAAAATTTATCGAAGAGTATGGAGAAATACTAGAGAGCGGCGAATGGGCAGGAAATCGCAGTGTGTTTGCAGAATTTAAAAGAGAAATCGATAATTTTATCCTTGGTTCTATTAAGGTGTCGTTAATTGGGTTAGGAGGTGTGGGCAAAACTACACTCCTACGATTAATTTGCGGCAAAGATATCAACTTAGAATATCAGCCAACCATAAATGTGGATATCACGAATTATGATGGGACAGAGATAGGCGTAGATCGCTCCATTATGTTGTGGGATTTCGCTGGTCAATCTAATTTCAGATCTCTCTGGAAGAGCTTACTCGTTGAAACTGATATCGTTCTTTTAGTACTTGATTCTACTTTTGAATCTTTAAATCCCACTAAAGAAATAATTCGCGATATTTTAGACAAAAGTTTTAAGGATAAATTAGTTATTGGAATTGCAAACAAACAAGATATACCCAATCGACTCACTCCTGAATTTTGTGAAAAGATGTTATCTGAGGTAGTAAGAGAACCTCCTATAAAAGTACACGGTATGATTGCGATTAACTCTGATTATAGAAAGATGATACACGCAATATTAAGAGATGCAATAGATAAAATTTCCCAATAATTCTAAACCTAATTAGAAATCTTAGCGAAAACACAAAAAATTTAAGAATTTCATATTTATTGCTTATTATCTGATCTATTGTCAAAGTGATAAAATTGATTGATTTTGAATTAGAAGATATTTCGTTTATAGATAGTGGAAAACACAAAACGCTAAGATTGCCAGAATTAACTGACGAAGAAAAAAATCTGATTGATCCAATTGTCGCACCAACCTCAGGTTTAAGAATTCAAATTCTAGACCAAATCGAAATAAAAGGAAAGAAAAAGTTAATATTAACTAATAGAAAGCTTTTCCTGTTTCTCCGCGTATTTAAAGCCATTAGTCAACAATATATCGAGATGAAAAAGGGTAAAAACCTTAAAATATTAATAGTTACCGATAATAGGCCAACAAAAAGCATTTTGTTAGAGTATTGCTCTCAAATTTTTGCTTATGATGGATATGAGATTTATTACCAAAAGGATATACCCGGAGAATCTAAGATTTCTGCACCTTATGGAGCGGCATCTGTTACTTTACTAGAAGAAGTTAACTTAATCATTGTCCTAACTGCTTCTCATAATGAGTTGTCTTGGAATGGGATTAAATTTTACATTGATTATCCAATGCCAATGTCTGGAGATTTATTTAAAGCAATTTCCAAGAAAGCACTAAATTTTAAAGAGATTAAGTTTGATACTAAATTCAAACCCATTCCCATTAACGTTGAAAAGAAAAATAACGACTATGTAATAAGTCTTATATCAAACGTTTTAGAAATTGAAAGCATTAAGAATAAAAAACTAGTAATTTGGCCTTATTTAGGTAAAGCTAGAGGAATTGTAACATTATTTAAACAATTAGGGGCCGAAGTTATCCTAATTGACGAGGAAATAAATCCTCCGAACCCGATAAAGGAACTTCGAGAAGATAAGTTGAAACAGGTTATGGAATCAGAAGGCTCAGATATCGCTATACTATTAGATGCAGATAGAGATAGAATTGCTTTGTATGTGAAAGAAAATGGCGAATATAATTATTACATTCCCAATGAGATTTATTCTGCATTACATAACATATTAGCTAATGACTATCAAAAGAAGATCATAAACGTAAGAACAATTCCAAGTGACCTAAGAGGAGATGATACTAGTTTTATAAATATTTTAACTGGTGTAGGATATAAACATTTGGGCGTAATTCTGTACTTTTTATTGGGAATAGAAGTCG
>Ga0255055_10001407_pt1 | contig 17649 bp, 17 predicted proteins | sample JV7_2_27_MG_FD_188633 | JGI IMG/M metagenome (GOLD analysis project Ga0255055, IMG submission 188633) | Seawater microbial communities from Jervis Inlet, British Columbia, Canada - JV7_2_27 | ecosystem: Environmental > Aquatic > Marine > Inlet | place: Canada: British Columbia | collected... | reverse complement strand
GATGTCGATCGCTCTGGTCGTAGCGACCCGCTGCAGGGGGACGATCCTGATTCACGAGAAGATGTTCGAGTCGCGGATGTATTTTGCCGACAAGGTGATTTCCATGGGTGGAAGGGTCGTTCTCTGCGATCCCCATCGGGCGGTGGTCGTAGGCCCATCTCACTTGCGCGGATCCACTGTGGAAAGTCCGGACATCAGGGCAGGCATGGCGCTGCTGATCGCGGCGCTCGCGGCGGATGGGGTGAGTCGGATCCACAACATCGGTCAGATCGAGCGGGGATACGAACGAATCGACGAGCGTCTGCGCGCTCTGGGAGGAAACATAGAGCGTGTTGAGGAGAACTGTTGAGCAGTCTGCCGGGCTTGACGTCTCCAGGCGATGGCACGCCTTGCCACAGGTTCGCCGACTGGGAAACCGTCCGGCCCGGAATCGTGGCTGGCATTACGGCCGTATCCGACGCTGGGGGCGCCGGCTCGGAGTCGGACTTCGGTCTCGCGACAGGGGGCACTGCCTGGGATGTCACGCACCGCTATGAAGGACTTGCCCGCGCCACGGGGATGCGCTCCGCGGTTGTGGCGCGCCAGGTGCACGGGACCCGCATTCTGGAGGTGAATTCGTCGCCTGACGGTGGGGTGTTCGTGGTTGGCGAGGCGGATGGTCTCATGACCTCGGTGCCTGGGGTGCTGCTTGCGATTACCGCCGCTGATTGCGTTCCCGCGTTCGTCGCCGATGTCGGGGGCCGTTGTGTTGCGCTTCTGCATGCGGGTTGGAAGGGCGTCTCCGCGGGGATCCTCGAGCTTGCCCTGGAAGGGCTCGGGCGCCGCTGCGGGGCCGACGCCGGCGATCTGGCTGTATACCTTGGCCCGGCGATCTGTGGGGGGTGCTACGAGGTGGGAGGAGAAGTCCTGCGGGCCTTCGGGAGGGAGGGAGGTCGTCCTTCGGGTCTCGACCTGCGCTCGGAGCTGGCAGTTAGAGCGATCGAGGCTGGAGTTCCCGCTGATCAGGTAATGCGCTCGGAGTGGTGCACGAGGTGCGGACCTGTTCATCTGCACTCCCACCGGAGACAGGGATCGGAGGCCGGCCGGATGGCGGCGTTCCTGGGCCTGGTGACTGTGGGAGCTGCACGACGTGGTGTGAGTTCGATTCGGGAGGAATTGCGATAGCGGTGTCGCTCCGCTATCTTCACGCACGTTGATCGCCGCCCGGCGCTGGCCGACCGGGAGGCTCTGGAAGCTTGTTGAAGTGGGGAACCCTTATCGGCCCCACTTTTTTGTTGCGGGTCGTTCGCGGAACGCGGGCGCAGCGAGGGTGGCTTGGCTGTATGGTGCGGAATCTGGAGCGAGAGTTGGAGGAGTTTCTCTCCGGCATCGGCTTCGAGTTGGTTTCGATGGAGCAGGGTGGGGGGCGACGGCGCCCCCTGCTTCGTCTCCGGGTCGACCGGGCGGATAGCCGACCGCCGGGCCACTCCACGATTACGGTGGACGACTGCGCCGCAGCGAGCAGGGCGGTGCGCAGGTACCTGGACGAGAGGGCTTCGGGCGAGCAGGATTGGGCCCTCGAGGTCTCGTCACCGGGCGTGGAGCGGCCGCTGACGAAAGCCCGCGACTACATGCGGTTTGTAGGAGAGAAGGTCCGGTTGAGAGGGTTCAGTCCCCTGTCAGCGGGAAGCCGACAGGTCGTGGGCCGGCTGGTTGGGCTGGAGGGGGAAGCCGGAGGGGAGATGGTGGTGCTGGAAGTGGCGGGTGAGCGGGTGGCCGTGGCGTTGTCCGATATCGCGAAGGCGTCGCTGGTCTACGAATTCGAGTGAGAGTCTTGAAGGCGCAGGGAGGATAGAGACATCACATGAGCGATCAAATTCCGATCGTTGAAGCATTTCGTGTGATGGCAGCGAATAAATCGCTGTCAGATAACGAATTGCACGATCTGATCCGGGACGGAATTCACGCGGCGCTGGCACGGCGTTTCGGCGGGCTGGTGGAGGCGGAGATCGAGATTCTCCCGCAGGGGGACATCAAGATCGTCGTCCTGAAAGAGGTTGTGGAGACCGTCGAGGATGCTGCGCGCGAGATTTCCCTTCAAGAAGCCCGGTGGGACGACCCGGACTTCCAGGTGGGAGACTTGCTGGAGATTCCGGTCGAGTTTTCCGACTTCGGCCGGAACGCCGTGATGGCGGCCAAGCAGCGTATCATCCAGCGGGTGCGCGAGGGTGAGAGGGACCGGATTCGGGAGGAATTCAGCGGAATGGTCGGAGACCTCGTATCGGGCGAGGTGCAGGCCATCGAACGTGGCAAGTTCGTCGTCATGTTGAACCGGGTACGGGAGGCGGAGGCGGTGATCCCGTGGCGCGAGCAGAATCCGCGTGAACGCTTCCGTCAGGGCGAGACCATTCGAGCGGTTCTCGCGAAACTCGAGGAGACCCCGCGAGGTCCCAGGCTGATCCTGTCGCGGGCCAATCCTTTGTTCGTGAAGGCTCTCTTCGCGATCGAGGTGCCTGAGATTTATCAGGGAATCGTCGAGATCAAGGAGATCGTCCGCGAGGCGGGTGGGCGAACGAAAGTCGCGGTTTCGTCGCGAGACGACTCGGTGGATCCGGTGGGTGCGTGCGTCGGTCTCAAGGGCTCCCGAGTACAGGCCGTCGTGTCGGAGCTGTCGGGTGAGCGCATTGACATCGTTCCATGGCACCCGGACCCCGAGATTTTTGCGCGAAGGGCCCTGGCCCCGGCCAAGGTCTCGAAAGTGATCTCGGACTCCGAGAGGCACGTCATCACGGCCATCGTGGATGAGGACCAGTTGTCCCTCGCGATCGGAAGAAACGGGCAGAACGTACGTCTTGCCTCGCAGCTGATCGGGTGGCAGATAGACCTCTACTCCAGCCGGGACTGGTTGGCCCGCGGGGCTGAATCCAGCCTGTTTGGGGGTGGCGACGAGTACGAGGTCTCCGACTTCCCGCTTTCTGAGCTCGAAGACATCCAGCCGCCGGCCCTCGCTGCGCTACAGGCCGCTGGCATCAACACGTTCTTCGATGTGCTGGACATGGACCGGGACGATTTTCTTCAGGTGCCTGGCATCGCAGAGGAGGATGCTGCGGTGCTCCTCAAGCTCATCGACGAGTTGACGGTGGAGGACGAAGCGCCGGCAGGTGCCCCGCCGGCCGAGGCGGCCAAGGCCGCGTCTGCAGCACCAGTCGTGGCCGAGGAATCTGAGAAGACCGAGGAATCTGAGAAGACCGAAGAATCTGAGAAGACCGGAGAATCTGAGAAGACCGGAGAATCTGAAGAGTCTGAGGTATTCGAAGGGAAGAAGGCGGAGCCAGTCGGCGCCGCTGTTTCGGAGGCCGAACCGGCATTGGCGACGGATGAGGAGCCGGACGACGTCGCGGACTGAGCCGGCGGACCGGAAGGACTTGTTGGCCGGCGCAGACCGGGACCGGAGTGTCCTCCAGCTCGTAGGCCTCGCCCGCAGGGCAGGGTATGCTGTGGTGGGCACCCAGGCCGTCCGGGTGGCGGCGCGGAGGGGTGAGCTGAGCGTCGTGATCGTGGCGGAAGATGCGACGGAGAATGCACGCAAAAGGATGCGCGGATTGCTCCTGGAGCCGAAGTTGGAAGTAGTGACGTTCGGCACGCGGAGCGGCTTGGGTCATGCGGTGGGAAGACGGCAGGCGGTGGTCGTGGGGATTCGCGACCGTGGACTCGGTGTCAGGATCGCTGCCGAGGTGGAGGCGACCTGAGGTGAAAGCGACCCCGTCACCGGTGAGTAGTGATGACGGGAAGGTGGAGACGGAGTTACGGACAGGACATTAAGGAGGACAGGCGTTGGCGACAATCCGCGTCTATGAAGTTGCCGAGGATCTGGGCGTAGACAGCAAACAGTTGATTCACATCCTGCACGAAATGGACGTGCGGGTGCGAAGTCACATGTCCAGCGTGACCGAAGACCAGATCGCTCGACTGCATGCCCGGTTGGAGCGGGAGCGGCGGACCGGAGCGCATGCGGTGCCTGACACGGTGTCAGGTACGCGTCGGCGCCGGCGTCGTAAGGCGCCCGAGGTCGAGATCGGCGAGACCGTTTCGGATGCGGTCGGTGAAGAGGCCCCTGTCGACCTGGCGGATGTCCCAGCCGAGCAGGAACCCGTTTCGGCTGAGTTGGAGTCAGAGGAGACTCTCGACGAGTTGGCTGTGGTCGAGGCCGAGACGGCGGAGGAGACGGAGGACGTTGAGGAGGCAGCGCCCGGGGATGAGGATGATCTGGATCTGGCGTCTGTGGCAGGAATGGTGGAAGCAGCGGATGAGGTCGCTGCCGAGGCCGAGGATCTCCCGGTTGAGGTGGACGAGAAGGACGCAGACGAGGATGTGGGCGACGACGATGTCGTGGAGGAGAAGGCTGCGGCGGCGCCCAAGCGCACCGTCAAGCCCAGACCCGTCCGCCGCGGTCTGGTTTCCACTCCGCCCGCTCCGCCCGCTCCTGCCGCTCCGGCGGCTCCGGCGGCTCCGGCTGCGCCTGCGGCGTCGGCTTCGCCTGGCGGAACCGTCAGAATCAAGGCCGAGGGATACACCACGGACGGTCGCAAGAGAGGCAAGAGGGACCGCAAGCGACGGCGCCGGGTCGACCAGGAAGCCGTGCAGGAGAGCGTGAAGAAGACACTCGCCGCCATGGGCGGAGGAGCGAAGCGTGGTCGTCGGCGTGAGACCGGTCCGACGCAGCAGGAAGTGGAGCGGGAGGCTCGCGAGGCGAAGGAAGAGGCGGAGATGACCCTCGTTCGGGTCAACGAGTTTCTGACCATCGCCGAGCTGTCCGACCTGATCAGCACGACGCCACAGGAAATCATCACTTCGGCGTTTAAGAACCTTGGGCTCATGGTGACGATCAACCAGCGGCTCGATTTTGACCAGATCGAGCTCATCTGCGATGAGTTCGATTTCGAGGTAGTGCGAGAGGAAGCCTACGAAGCCGACCTGGTGGAACTGCAGGAGGAGGCCGAAGAGGAAGGGGAGTTGGCGCCGCGCGCCCCCGTTGTCACCGTGATGGGGCATGTGGACCATGGAAAGACCTCTCTACTTGACTACGTGCGCGAGACGAACGTCATCGCCGGTGAGGCAGGTGGAATCACACAGCACATCGGTGCTTATCACGTGGTGGCCCGGAGAGACAGGGCGCTGACATTCCTCGACACTCCTGGCCACGAGGCCTTCACCGCCATGCGAGCGAGGGGCGCTGAGGTAACGGACCTCGTGATCCTCGTAGTGGCGGCCGACGATGCTGTGATGCCCCAGACCGTGGAGGCGATCAGTCACGCTCGGAATGCGGGAGTGCCTATCGTCGTGGCGATCAACAAGGTCGATCTTCCTGCCGCGAACGTGAAAAAGGTCAAGCAGGACCTGCTGTCCCAGGAGGTAATCCTGGAGGAATTCGGCGGCGACGTCCTTTCGGCGGAAGTGTCGGCAAAGACCGGCCAGGGCGTGGATGACCTGCTCGAGAAGGTGCTCCTTCAGGCCGAGATGCTCGACCTGCAGGCAGTCCCGACGGGTATGGCCCGAGGCACCGTCGTGGAGGCGGAGCTTGACCGGGGGATGGGTCCGGTGGCGACCGTGCTCGTGCAGAGCGGTGAACTCAATGTCGGTGATGACTTCATCTGCGGTCTGCAGGGAGGACGTGTCCGGGCCCTGCTTGACGAGCGAGGTAAGACCGTCGAGAAGGCCGGTCCTGGCATTCCGGTGCGTATCCTGGGTCTCGAGGGAGTGCCTCAAGCCGGTGATCGCCTCGTCGAGATGGAGGCATCGCGGGTGCGCGAGATCGTGTCCCGGCGGCAGCAGCTGGAGAGAGAGAAAGACATCCGCCGCCGGCAGAGAGGCACCCGCCTGGAGGACATCTTCGCCGCGGTGCAAGAGCAGGGGCAGGCTACGCTCAACCTGGTGATCAAGGGTGACACGGATGGCTCGCTGCAGGCGCTGTCAGACTCACTGGAGCGCCTCGGAACGGCTGAAGTGGCCGTAGACGTAGTGCACCGCGGGGTTGGCGCGATCAACGAGTCGGACGTCCTGCTTGCGACTACGACCAGCGCGACGATCATCGGCTTCCACGTGCGCCCCGATGTCAAGGCGCGGAACGTCGCCGAGCGGGAAGGCGTAGAGATCCGGCTGTACAGCGTGATCTATGAGGCGGTGGAGGACGTCAGGTTGGGGCTCGAGGGGCTGCTCCGACCGGAGGAGCGGGAGGTCGTGGTGGGCAGCGCTGAGGTGCGCGAGACGTTCAAGGTCCCGAAGGCCGGTACGGTGGCTGGATGCTACGTTGTGTCCGGCACCATCCAGCGCAACGTCCGGGTGCGACTGCTCAGGGAATACGTACAGGTCTATGAGGGCACTATCGGGAGCCTCAGGCGTTTCAAGGACGACGTCCGTGAGGTACGTGATGGGTACGAGTGCGGTATCGGCATCGAAGGGTTCAACGACATCAAGATCGGCGACGTGATCGAGTGCTATCGGGTCGAGGAAATCGCGCGTACCTTGGCCGAGAGCGGCCAGGCGTCCTGAGACCAGGATCTGACGCCAGTGTCGGCGGTGTACGGACGGGCCCGGTGGAAGCTCCGCATCCCGGACTGCCGGTCGCTCAAGGACAAGCGACGAGTGGTGCATGGAATAAGGGATCGGGCCCGGTCGCGCTTGAAGGTCTCGGCCGCGGAGACGGCTTACCAGGACGAGAGGCAGAGGGCTGAGATCAGTATCGCCTTCGTGTCTTCCGACGCGACGCTCGCTCGCTCGATTCTCGATCGTGCTGACGCCCTGATCGCTTCCGACCCCCGTGTGTACGTTCTCGAGACCGAGTCGGAGATCTTCTGAACCGAGCGCCGCTCGGCGCGGACGGGAGGAGCATGCCATCCAACCGGCGCACCATACGCCTGAATCAGCTTCTGCGGGAGGAACTCGCGAACCTGCTGCAGGCCGAAATCAAGGATCCGAGGGTCCGATCGGTTACGGTCACGCGGGTTGAAGCGACTCGGGATCTTGCCTACGCCGACGTGTACGTGAGGACTCTCACGGACGAAGTTTCGGTGCAAGAGGCGATTGCGGGACTCGAGAGCGCCGAGGGCTTCGTACGCAGACGCCTGGGACGGGAGCTTCATCTTCGACGAATCCCCGACTTTCGCTTCCACGCTGACCGGGCGCTGGAGCACGTTCAACGCATTGATGCCTTGTTGGACGAGGCCATGGGCCAGCACAGGGAAGATGCGGGAGACTGATCTCCCTGCGGTGCTCCTCGTTGACAAACCGAAGGGGCCGACGTCGCACGACGTGATTCAGGTCGCGCGCCGAGGCCTGGCCGTGAGGCGCATCGGACACACCGGTACCCTGGATCCGTTCGCGAGCGGCCTGCTCCTTCTGTGCGTTGGTCGAGCCACCCGTCTTGCGGAGTACTTTCACCTCCTTCCCAAGACGTACTCGGCCACGGCTGTCCTGGGTGTCGAGACCGACACGGAGGACCATACGGGAGAGGTCACGGCTCGGACGGACGAGTGGCAGTCTGTGACGCTCGACGGCATCGAGGGGGCCGTGGGGCGACTCAGGGGGGAGCAGGCCCAACTCCCCCCTTCGTACTCGGCAAAAAAGGTGGCAGGCCGCCGCGCCTACGAGGCCGCCCGGGCGGGTGAGACGGTCGAGCTTGCCGCGAAGACCATCCAGGTCCACCGGCTGGATGTCGTGGACGTGAGGCTGCCTGAGGTCGAATTCGTTGTGGAAGTGTCCACGGGCACGTACGTCCGGGCCATCGCCCGGGACCTCGGGAGAGACCTCGGGTGCGGAGCGCACCTGAAATCTCTTCGCAGAACTTCTATCGGTCCTTTCGCGGTTGGTGGTGCGGCGAGCTTGGCCGACCTTGAGGAAGGTCATATTCCGGCTAGCGCTTCGCTGTCGGCGGCCCGGTCTCTATCCTGGCTTCAAATCCGGACGTTGTCTCCGTCCGAGGTGACAGAGGTCGAGCATGGACGGGGAATCCAGGACCTGGCGATGGCCGGAAGCTCTGAACTACCGGTAGCCATGGTGGCCGGGGATCGACTCGTCGCCGTGGGTCGTCGCGATTCGACAGTTCTCCGTCCCGAGAAGGTGTTTCATGACTGAGGTCCGCATGGAGTGGGAGAGCGGGCTGTCGCCAGAAGTGGGGGGCACGGTGGTGACGGTCGGGAGCTTCGACGGAGTGCATCGCGGACACATGGCCGTGCTCGAGGAGATTACCCGACGGGCCGCAGAGCGCGACCTGCACAGCGTCCTCGTGACGTTCGACCGTCATCCGCTGACCGTCGTGCGGCCGGAGGTCGCGCCGGGTCTCCTCACCACACCGGACGAGAAGAAGGAGATTCTCTCGCAGTCGGGGCTCGACTACGTTGCGTTCCTCCCTTTCACTCGGGCCCTGTCTGAGTATGGGCCGGAGGAATTCGTGAACCGCGTCCTGCGGAGACGATTCAGGGTCGCTGAGCTCGTCATTGGCTACGATCACGGTTTCGGACACGGGAGGGAGGGCGGCATCCACCTTCTGCGGCGACTGGGCAGCGAATTCGGTTTTGCCGTAGACGTCGTGCCCGCGGTCGCTTCGGATGGAGCGCCCGTATCCTCGACTCGGATACGGACCAGCGTGGCGGAAGGGGACGTGGAGAGGGCGCAGCGAGAGTTGGGGCGGCCCTATTCGTTCCGTGGTCCGGTGGTCACGGGCCTTGGCCGCGGTCGGGACCTGGGGTTTCCGACGGCGAACATCGAGGCTCCGGAAGGAGGCAAGCTTCTCCCTTGCCAGGGCATCTACGCCGTTCGGGCTTCGCTCCGGACAGAGATTCGCTCGGGGCTCCTCCATCTCGGACCTCGACCCACTTTCGTGGGCTCGCCGCCCTCCATCGAGCTGTACATTCTGGATTTTGATGAAGACATCTATGGTGAACGGGTGCGGGTCGAGTTCCTGAAGCGGCTGCGTGACGTTCGCCCGTTCGCGACGGCGGCCGAGCTCGTGGAGCAGATGAAAAAGGACCGTGACGTGGCACGTGGATATTTCGCGGGGATCTCTGGAGACTGATCCTCGGGAGTGTCTCACAGGATGACTCTCTATGCTTTACAATTGAGTGAATGAGCGCTATTCTTAGTAGCTTAATATCCCTTGAATACACGAACTTGAAGGAACTCGCGCAGATGACGCTGGGTACGGAAGAAAAGAAGGCCATAGCCGTGAAGTTCGGCTTGCATGAGGGCGACGTCGGGTCGCCTGCCATCCAGGTCGCGCAGTTGACGGCCCGGATCGAGCATCTCACGGAGCATTTCCGAACACACCCGAAAGATCACCACAGTCGCAGAGGCCTCCTCAAGATGGTGGGGCGCCGGCGCCGGCTGCTGGAGTACCTGAAGAAGAACGAATTCGACAGGTACCGGACAGTCATCAAGGAACTGGGCCTGCGCAGGTAATGGAGTCGCAGGCCCTGGAACGCGGCGGTTCGATGGCGCAGGACGCCCTCGGACTGCCGTTTTTGTTGTCCCGCCCGTGCCCGCTACGAGAACGCGGGATGTTCGCGGCCGGGATGCATTGACGTTTGCAAGCTTGAGAAGAGCGGAAAGAGAAGAAAGAAGAGATGGCACACAGGATTGAGAAGGAATTCGCGGGCCGGAAACTGGTCCTCGAGACGGGTCGCATGGCGCGGCAGGCGGATGGAGCGATTCTCGCCCAGTATGGTGATACGGTAGTACTCGTCACGGCGATGGCGGAGCGGAAGCAGTCCCGCATGCCGTTCTTCCCCCTGACGGTCGAATACCGGGCGAAGACCTACGCGGCTGGGAAGTTCCCCGGTGGTTTCATCAAGCGGGAGGGACGGCCCAGCGACAAGGAGACCGTGTCGGCCCGGCAGATCGATCGGCCGCTGCGACCCCTGTTCCCTGACGATTACCAGAACGAGACTCAGGTCGCCTGCTTCATCATTTCGGCGGATCAGGAGAACGATGCTGACGTGCTGGGAATGCTCGGCGCCTCGGCGGCCCTTACGATATCGCCGATTCCGTGGGGCGGACCGATTGCGGGCGTCCGAGTGGGTCGTGTTTCGGGTGAGTGGGTGATCAACCCGACGTTCGAGCAGCTCGAGTACTCCGACATGGACATCGTGGTCGCTGGCACGAACGAGTCGATCGTCATGGTCGAGGGCGCCGCGGTGGAAATCAGCGAGGACGAACTGGTCTCTGCTCTCGAAGTGTCGCACAAGGCGATTCGTGAGCTGATCGCGATTCAGCACGAGCTCGTGGAAATGATCGGCGGACCGCCGCAGAAGTTCGAGTACCCGTCGAAGGGTGTGTCGCCCGATTTCGAAGCGGCGGTTCGAGAGCGAGCTGCAAGCAAGGTCGAGGAGGCGCTTGCCCTTCCAAACAAGGAAGAGCGGAACCAGGCGCTGTCTGCCCTGAGGGAGTCGGTGACGGGCGAGCTGCAGGAGGATGAGAGCTTCGCGGAACACCTCGACGACATCTCAAGCGTGATGAAGAAGCTGGAGAAGGAGACGATGCGGCGCCAGATCCTCGAGCGCAGCGAGCGCATCGACGGGCGCGGACTCGAGGACATCAGACCGATCTCGTCCGACGTGGGGATCTTGCCGCGGACGCACGGCTCAGCCCTGTTTACGCGAGGACAGACGCAGGCGCTCTGCGTGGCGACGCTCGGTACCATCAGGGACGAGCAGCGCATCGATTCCATCGACGTCCGTGAGGAGACGTCGAAGTCGTTCATGCTCCACTACAACTTCCCGTCGTTCTCCGTTGGCGAGGTCCGTCCGTTCCGCGGACCGGGCAGGCGCGAGATCGGACACGGGATGCTGGCCGAGCGGGCTCTGCAGTCGCTTCTGCCCGCCTACGACGAGTTCCCATACACGATCCGCATCGTCTCCGACATCCTGGAGTCGAACGGCTCGAGCTCGATGGCCACCGTGTGTGGCGGGTCTCTGTCGCTGATGGACGCCGGTGTCCCACTTCGCGGTCCGTGCGCCGGCGTGGCCATGGGCCTGGTCAAGGAGGGTGAATCGGTTGCCATTCTCACGGACATCCTGGGAATCGAAGATGCTCTTGGCGACATGGACTTCAAGGTAGCGGGGACGTCGGACGGCATTACCGCGATCCAGATGGACATTAAGACCGACGGGCTGAGCCTGGACACGATGCGTGAGGCACTGGGGCGGGCCCGAGAGGGGCGGTTGCACATCCTCGAGGTCATGCAGCAGACGCTCGGTGAGCCGCGCTCGGAGATGTCTCAGTACGCTCCGCGGATCATGACGATCCAGATCAACCCGGAAAAGATCGGCGAGGTGATCGGACCGAAGGGCAAGACCATCAGGAGCATCCAGGAGCAGACCGGAGCCCAGATCAACATCGAAGATACGGGCGTGGTCACAGTCTCCTCCGTGTCCGGCGAAGCCGCGGAGAATGCGCGAGCGATGATCGAGGCGATCGTCGAGGAGCCGGAGGTCGGGCGGATTTACGAGGGCGTGGTCAAGAATACGACCACGTTTGGAGCTTTCGTGGAGATCATCCCTGGCACCGAGGGACTTTGCCATATCTCTGAGCTCGAAGAGGGACGCACAGAGAATACGGAGGACGTGGTGCAGCCGGGTGACGTCGTGCAGGTCAAGCTGCTGGCGGTTGACGAGCGAGGACGGCTAAAGCTGTCGCGCCGCGCGGCGATGTCCGCGAACTGAGCCCGATGCGCTGCCGCGTCGCCTTCAGACGTCGCCACCCGTTGGTGTCGTGAGGCAGACGAGGGAGGGCGGAGTACTGACGGATCGGCCGTCTGCTAGCTCTAGAGCGGGCGCCAGGGAAACGACGGAGCGTCTGGACCGGGAGGTCCGGCGCTCCGTTCTTCCATCCGGCACCGTTGTGCTGTCGGAGAGGATGGAGTCGGTGCGCTCCGTAGCGGCTGGTGTTTGGGTGCGCCGCGGGACGGCACACGAGCAACCGGCGTACCGCGGCATCGCCCACCTGCTGGAGCACATGGTATTCAAAGGTACGCACCGGCGCTCAGCCCAGGAAATTGCGACCGCGGTTGAGGTCACGGGTGGTTCGCTGGACGCGTACACGACCCACGAGCACACCTCGTTCCAGGTGCGGGTGCCGTCGGATCACCTGAATACCGGATTGGACGTGCTGGCCGACCTGGCGTTCTCCCCGGCTCTTCGCTCCGACGACCTGCAGCTCGAGAGGGCGGTGGTGCTCGAAGAAATCGCCCGTATGGAGGACACCCCGGACGACCTGGTATTCGAACTACATTCCGATTTCATGTACGATGGCCATCCCTACGGTGCCCCTATTCTCGGCATGTGCGACACGATCGAGGCGATGGATACCCGTAACCTTCGACTACTGCACCAGGAGGCGTATCGTCCAGGCAACATGGTGGTCGCCGTGGCGGGACAGGTGGATCACGAGGACCTGCTCGCGCGCGTACGCGATCTGTGGCCCGAATCCGTGGGGGGAGAGGGTATCGACAACGTTCCACCTGTCACCTCCACGGCCATCGGGCCGAAGGTCGTTCGACGACCCGGTGGCCGGCAGGTGCACATCGTCGCCGGCGGTCGTGGACTCGATCACACCAGCCCTCTTCGGCACGCGGCCGTCGTGGTCGGACAGGCGCTCGGAGGCGGCATGAGCTCGCGGCTGTTCCAGCGAGTCCGCGAGCAGTTGGGCCTCGCCTACTCGGTGTTCTCGTTCCAGTCCTTCTATGCCCGGGGAGGTCACGTCGGGGCCTACCTCGGCACCCGACCCGAAACCGCGACTGAGGCTCTCGAAGCGCTGCTCGAGGAGATGAGGATACTCAGCGAGGCAGGGCTTTCCGTGACCGAGCTCAGCGACGTTAAGGAGCAGATCAAGGGGCAGATTCTGCTGTCGCTGGAGTCGCCTGCGGCCCGCATGCATCGACTTGCGGCGATGGATCTGTACGGCGAGCCATACAGGAATCTGGACGCGCTGGTGGAGCTGATCGATGGGATCGGTCTTGATGAGGCGGCTGAGGTCTCGACGCTGTATGATCCGGAGGGGGTGGCGGTGTTGGAACTGTGGCCCGCATAATCCCCTGAGCTGGTTCTGACAGCTCTTCCCGGCGTCTTCCCTGGCGCCGTTTCGGCGAAGCGGATCACGGGATCCCGAATCGCCTTCGAAAGAACTGAAAAGGAGCTGCACCATGATCGTGGGCGTTCCGACGGAGATCAAGTCGCACGAGAACCGTATCGCAGTGGTTCCGGGCGGAGTAGAGGCATTGGTGGACCTGGGACACCAGGTCCTGGTCGAGAAGGGTGGCGGGCTGGGGAGCGGTTTTGAAGACGCCGCGTACACGGGAGTTGGCGCCGAGATCGTGGAGGAGGTCGATGATCTCTGGGCCCGCGCGGACATGATCGTCAAGGTCAAGGAGCCGATCGCTCCGGAGTACGACAGGATCAGGGAGGGGCAGGTCCTGTTTACGTACTTCCACTTCGCGGCGGACGCGACGCTGACCCGGACGATCCTCGACAGGAAGTGTGTTGCGATCGCGTACGAGACCGTTCAGCTGCCCAGCGGCGAGCTACCACTCCTGACCCCGATGACAGAAGTCGCGGGTCGCATGGCTGTTCAGGAAGGGGCCAAGTACCTGGAGAAGAACCAGGGCGGTTGCGGTGTTCTACTGGGGGGTGTCCCCGGAGTGCTTCCGGCGGAAGTCGTGATTCTTGGAGGCGGCGTCGTCGGAACGAACGCCGCGTGGATTGCGGCTGGCTTCGGTGCGCACGTCACGATCATGGATCTCGACCTGGACCGACTCCGGTACCTGGCGGACGTCATGCCTGCGAACGTCGACACCCTGTTTTCGAACAGACGGAACATTCTCGATCAGATATCGCGGGCTGACCTCCTCGTGGGTGCCGTTCTCCTGCCCGGCGCCAAGGCTCCGAGCCTGGTTCTGAGGGATGACCTCAAGCTGATGAAGGACGGCTCGGTCATCGTCGACGTAGCCGTCGACCAGGGTGGCTGTGTGGAGACCGTGCGCCCGACGACGCACGATGACCCGATTTACGTGGTCGAAGGGGTGATCCACTACTGCGTGGCCAACATGCCGGGGGCCGTTCCACGAACGTCCACTCTGGCCCTGACGAACGCGACTTCGCCGTACATGCTTTCCCTGGCGAATAAGGGCTGGGTTCGGGCGTGCCAGGACAACCCCGCGCTGGCCCTGGGCGTGAACGCGGTGGACGGGAAGCTCACGTATGCAGCGGTTGGTGAGGCATTCGGCATAGGGAGCGTCGACGTTTCGGAAGTACTGTAGCCTCGGGGAGGGGTCCCTCGGGACCCCTCCTTTCGTCCATGAAACATGGAGTCTACATTCCCGGACCGGTGGCCCGACCCTTGCACGGATTGGCGCCGGAATGCGGTTGTGTACGCTCGATTGTCCCGATGATCCTGAACGGAACAGGCGATGTGGAAACGTCTTCTCAAGGGTAGTTTCTTACCGATTAACGACGTGGGTGTCGACCTTGGCACCGCGAACACGCTGGTTTACGTAGCCGGCGAAGGGATCGTTCTGAACGAGCCCTCTGTCGTTGCCGTTGAGAAGCCTACGGGCCGCATCATGGGGATCGGGCTCGAGGCGAAGCGCATGCTCGGTCGCACTCCGCACGGGGTGGAGGCGGTTCGCCCGCTGAAGGACGGCGTGATCGCGGACGTGGACATTACCGAGATCATGCTCCGCTACTTTCTGAAGACAGTGACGGCGGATCGGGTTTTCAAGGTGAGGCCTCGGGTAGTGGTCGGGGTGCCCTCCGGGATCACGGAGCTGGAGCGCAGGGCCGTGCGGTCGAGCGCGCATGCGGCGGGCGCGAAAGAAGTGTACATGGTCTCCGAGCCGATGGCTGCGGCGATAGGAGTCGGACTCCCCGTGGAGACTCCCACCGGGAACATGGTGATCGACGTGGGTGGCGGAACCACGGAGATCGCGGTCATTGCTCTATCGGGTCTTGTGGCGGAGACTTCGATTCGGGTCGGTGGTGATGAGCTGGACGAGGCGATCGTGTCGTTCCTCCGCAAGAACTACAACCTTCTCATCGGAGAACCTACGGCAGAGGCGATCAAGATTCAGATCGGCTCCGCATACCCGACTGAGGAAGAGCGGGACATGAACGTGAAGGGGAGAGACCTCGTCTCGGGCATTCCAAAGACCGTGCGGGTAAACTCCGCCGAGGTACGCGAGTGCATGCTGGAGCCGATCCAGCAGATCGTGGGTGCCGTGCGTCGGGCCCTGGAGATCACCCCACCCGAACTGGCCGCCGACATCGTCGATCGCGGTATCGTAATGACGGGCGGTGGATCGCTCATCCGGGGTCTCGACAAACTCCTCCGGGAGGAAACGGGCCTTCCGATTCATGTGGATGAAGAGCCGCTGACCTGCGTGGTCAGGGGAACGGGTCGCGTACTGGACGACATCCCGCGCTATCGGAGCGTGCTTACCACCTGAGGAGGCGTTGCAGCATATCAACGTCGGCCGGCCCGAGAATCAACGACGTGATCTGGTCGTCGTCGTTGTTCTTCTGATTCTGTCCTGGTCCCTGGCGGGCTTGGATTCTTCGCAGGCTCTCGGTCTCACGCGGTTGCTTCGAAGCACGGTGCTCACGCCTTTCCTTGCGGCGGACGCCGCCTACGAGCGCCGCGCCGCGCTCTCCGTCCGGGCAGCGGAACTGGAGGCCGAGCGCAATTCTCTCTATGTCAGACTGCAGGCGGCGACGGATCTCGAGAGGGAGAATCGGGAACTCCGGACTCAACTCTCGCTTCCCGAGCGGCGTCCTGGGTCGTTTGTCGTCGCGGAACTCGTGCCTGGCCGCCCATCGATCGGAGATTCGCACGCCTTCCTCCTGCGCAGCGATTCCCTCGTGGGGATCCAGGTGCCGACCGGAGTCAGCGTTCCTGGGGGACTCGTGGGGGTCCTGCGCTCTATCTCCGGAGGAACCGGACTTGGAGAGTTCTGGACACACCCGGACTTCAGGGTCAGCGTCCGGTCGGCCACCGGGGGAGCGACGGGCATCGTGAGGTCGCTTGCGGGAGAGGGCGGAGGGATGCTCATGCTGGTGGAAGGGGTGCCCTACCAGGCGAGAATGGCCGAAGGAGCCATACTCGAGACCGCGGGTCTGGGGGGTGTCTTCCCGGCGGGCATTCGGGTGGGGACCGTGATCGCGGAGGCCGACTCGCGATCGGGCTGGTCTCACAGCTACCGGGTGGAGCCCGCCGTGCAGCCTGGGGCAGTACGGGCCGCGACCGCCTGGGATCGAGAGTCGACGGAGTCAATCCCTGCTCTACCAGACTCGTCGGTACCCACGGTGAACGTGTCGGAGCAGGAAGGGGAGGTTCCGGTTGATGGGCTCTAGGCGGGGGTGGGGCCCGGACGCCGCCGTCGTCGTGGCGCTAGTGATTCTGCACTTCACGCTGTTCCGTTTCTTCGTCCGCTGGCCGGTGACGCCGAACTTCCTGATCGGGGGCCTACTCCTCGCGGCTCTCCGCCTGCGAGCTGGTTATGCCGCTTTCTTCGGCTTCAGTCTGGGCGTCCTCGAGGCGGCCATGGGACTGGAGGGCCTGGGTACGATATCGATCGTCCTTACAGTCGTCGGTTACCTCGCCGCGCGCTCACGCGACCTTCTTTTCGCCGACGCACGGTACTACGTGTTCATTTACCTGTTCGCCGGCACCTGGGTCGCGGAGGTCTTTCTGATGCTGGCCATGCCGGGTGGTCCGGGCATTTTGGGCGGGCTTGTGTTCGCTCCGGTGAGTGCGCTCGGTACTGCCGTGGTGTGTGGCACTGCCGAGTCCGTGGCCGCGGCCATGCGCCGGCCGTGATCGAGAGATGAGGGGAGGGGAGGCTGTTCGGCTCAGTCGGGTGCGGCGCGCGCGAGCCGCGGCAGCGCTGCTCGTTGTAGTGATTCTGGTTCTGGCTGCCGCCTTCTTCCGCCTGCAAGTGCTCGGAGCCGGTTCGTACGAGCTGCAATCCCGTAACAACCGGCTGCGTCCGATTCCCATCCCGGCAGCACGCGGCGCGGTATACGATCGGCACGGGGAACTCGTGGCAGAGAGCATTCCCGGCTACTCGCTGTCCCTGTTGCCTGCGCCGCCCGACTCAGCTCTGGCCACGCTTGGGCGCTTGGCTCCGTATCTCAGCCTCGAGTCGGCAGGCATCGAGGCCGTCCTGGAGCGACGCCGGCGCAACCCGCAGCTTCCGGTGCTCGTGAGGGACGACCTGAGTTTTGAACAGGTGGCGGCCGTGGAGGAGCGGCGCCCGGAGTTTCGCCTGGTGGTGATCGGGACACACCCGCGGCGAAGGTATCCCCCCGGATCCGTGGTAGCGCACGTGATCGGTTACGTGGGAGAGATCAGCGAGTCGGAGTTGGACAGTGATGAGTTCGTCGAGTACGAGGCCGGCCGCATCGTTGGCAAGCAGGGAGTCGAGCGATCGTATGAGAACGAGTTGGCCGGTGTCGCGGGCACCCGCTACGTGGAGGTCAACGCGAGAGGGTCCATCGTGCGTGAGTTTCCCTCAGATCTGGCGCGGTCGGCCAGGCCTGGGAGGGATCTGACCCTCACCCTGGATCTGGCCCTCCAGCAGTTCACCGACTCGATCTTCCCGGAAGGCGATCGCGGCGGAGTCGTGGC
>Ga0255055_10001406_pt1 | contig 17664 bp, 12 predicted proteins | sample JV7_2_27_MG_FD_188633 | JGI IMG/M metagenome (GOLD analysis project Ga0255055, IMG submission 188633) | Seawater microbial communities from Jervis Inlet, British Columbia, Canada - JV7_2_27 | ecosystem: Environmental > Aquatic > Marine > Inlet | place: Canada: British Columbia | collected... | reverse complement strand
GACACCAGACGCAATTTAAAAGACATTTATTAAAAAAAATTGTTGTACGAATACCAGGGCCATCGTCAGTAGCCATTCTCTCTATTTTAAAGATTAATCCTTTAGATGTTGACACTATATTAAACCATTTTATTTGCTTCAAATATATTTTAGAATAAAAATCTTTTAAATACTTATTTAACTTTCAATATAATGGTGGAGTTGGTTATCCCAGATTTTCTTATTACCCCCAATTTCTTCCCATTCGTTCTTAATTTCATTCCTAAGATATTCCGTGGTTGGACTTATTGGTAGATGTTCTAGAAAGCCAATAAATCTCGGTACATGGTAATAAGCAAGGTTATGATATAGATACTCACTTAATTTTTTAGGCGTAATGGAAGAATTTTTTACCTTTACAACCTTTAAAAGCATATTAGTTTTTGATTTTGAATCGTTTAATAAGGGAAAACAAGCACTTGTATAAACTGAAGGATGTGAATTAGTCAATCTTTCAATTTCTTTTAGATAAATCATTTCTCCAGCTCTATGAATAATATCATTCTTTTTACCCATAAAAAACAGATAATTCTCATCATCGACATATCCAAAATCCCCTGTGTAAACCCAACCTTGTTCATCGATTCTTACATCACTAACTTTTGGTTGTTTGTAATACTCAAATGTGTTATTAGTTTTTGATTTTACAATTATTTCACCAATATTGTCTGGACCTGAACGCAATTTTTTACCGGTTGAATCCACTATTTTTAACTCTAATGTATTTAACGGTTTTCCAACGGATCCCATTTTTCCTCCAGAAGAACCCAGAGTATTAATTGTAATTCCCACACCTTCCATGTGTGAATAACACTCATATAGTTTTATTCCAAACCTATTTTCGAATGCTTTCCATAATTCCATACTAGCACCAAAACCAAAAGCCCATTTTATCGAGTGTTTTCTATCAAATTTGCTAGGATTATGATATAAGAGGAATAATAGATAACCGCCAAAGTATGCAAAGACAGTAGGCGCGTGTGTTCTAACGTCATCCCAAAATTTATCAACATTGAATTTTTCGGCTAAAACTACTGGAATATTATAAAAAAATGAAGGTATTATTACATAATTTTGTGCTGCCCCTTGAAATAAAGGCATAGGGCAATAAATTTTAGTATTGTGTGACAATCCAATATCCTTTAATTGATAACCTACATTTATAGCGGTATTTAACACATTTCTATTCACCACCCCTTTTGGTTTTCCTGTAGTTCCTTCAGTGTACATAATCTGTATCGGATCTTCTTCAAAGATATTAACTTCAGGATTATCAAGATTTATACTCTTTACTAATTGAAAATCTAAATATTCTTCGTTGTATTCGAAGTTTTTTGGAGCATTATAGACAATCATTTTCTTAATTTTTGGTAATTTAGATCGCATTTCATTAAAAATTTCCAGATACTGATAATCAAGAATTATAATTGTTGTATCACTATCGTTTAAAACATGTTCTAAATATTCTCCTTTCAATGCTGTATTAATGGGGACAAAGATACAACCAGATTTTACTATCCCGAACCATGAATACAGAAAATCTGGGCAATTATCCATCATTAGTGAAATATTTGGATTTTTAACATTTAGTTTATTGACTATATTTAGTATCCCCCATGCGATTTGGTTAGATTTCTCATTAATACTCTTAAAAGTTAACTTTTCATCTTTATAAAATAAAATTGATTGATCACTATTTTCTATCGCTTTTTTCATAAGCAGTTTTGGAAGAGTCAGTTTATCAACACCAAACTCTTTAATCAGTCTAGCATGTATATTATCTTTTGTAATTAAAATAGAGTCATTTTTAATCTCAATTAAAACTTTCTCATCATTTTCAAATGGAAAAGAGCTATCTTTAGCAACTTTACTAGGGACATATATCCATGTTGTATTATATTTACCTTTTCCAGAAGGTTTTATAACAATTTTGCTTTTTCCAAATTCCATAAGTTATCAAATCTATATTCGTAGTTAATACTTTATTAATTTACTTAAGTAAAATCTATTGTTGTCAATTATGAGTAATTATATTTCTCTTTATATGTTTCACCTTATTTACACTTGAATGATATATCGATTTCTTTTATGAGTAGGAATTGATTATTTTTTTCCTCAAAAAGAAATTTCTTATTTATACTTCAGAAAAGGTATCTTATTAAACATTTCTTGAAAGTAAGCATTTTTATTTATGTAATATCTTTACGTTTTTTTTTTTCCTACAGGACAATTTTCAATACAAATATTACACCAAAGAACCGTATCATCTGATAAATTCTTTAAGTTTTCCAAGCAATAAGCACGACATAAAACTTTATTATAGTTTCTCTGCTCTAGAGCATTTGCAGGGCAAGAGTCAACGCAAATATTACAATCTTTACAATAGCTACTCTTGTGAATAGGAGTTCCGTGAGTTAGTTCAGCTTCAGTTACCAAAGCCCTTAATCTTACTTGGGAGCCAAACTTTTTTGTAATCAAAAGATTATTTTTTCCGATGGGACCAATTCCTGCTAAAGCTGCAGCATCTTTTAAGTACAATCCTGGTTTATAGGGGATAATTTTTGATTTGAACCCTTTTTTAGCTAAAAAACTCTTGATCTGATGACATTGAACTAGTAAAATTGAATCGGCAAAATGAAAACTTCTATCATTCTCTTTATCTTTACTCCAAGCATCTAAACCAAGATCGTATAAATAAAATCCTACTACGATTGTGGTTTTAGAATCTTTTAGAAATGATTCAGGTGTGTGTTCTCTGTCAAATGTATTGAAGTTAGCAGGATCGCAAAATCCTACGATATCCACTCCTATTTTATCACAATACGCATTAAGTTCATCAGTGAAGTTTTTACTTTTTACCATGTTCCCGAATTAAATTATCCTTCTTTTAATTTATGACGAGTGTTAAGCATATGGGCTATATATAAATCTGGTTTAATGGTGTTAAATTCATTCCACCAAACATTTTTATTTTTGAAGTTATCGTTATAATCTTCGGAGTTGATTATGTTTATGATATTTTTTTCAATTAAGAGGGAAGGGTTTAAAATAGGCTTTTCATTTTCTTCTAGATCTTTTAAATTTAGTAGCATACATTCTTGCAAATCGTCATAAAACAATAAAGGGATGTATTTTATCTCTTTCCTCTCTACTTCTTTTTTAGTTATTAAATTTTTAGGCCAACCTTCACCAGAATAATTAATTATTTCAATATCAATTAATTCTGGATGATATTGTAATTCTGATACTTTTTTGAATTTTTTGTAGTAAGTAGCATCTTTTTTTTTGTACATTTTTACAGTAGATTGCTCTCCATTAATTTCAGTTAGAATTTTATTATGATACATTCTTTTTTTACAGATATCCTCTAATATTTGGCAGTATTGGATTGCAGCACTCACAAGATCGTCCTCTTCAATGTAGTGTTTAACCAATGTAAGTAAGTATGCTTTTAAAAAAGCGGAGAAATCTTCTTCGAGCCTATAAAGATTGCCGTAAAGGAATCTTGTTCCCTTCCACCATGATATCACTTTTTCCTTTGATATAGATTTAAACCGTCGTTGTGAAGAACGAATTTCTGAAAAGTAAATTAAATTTTTTATACCACTCGAAAGAAATTGATGAGGATTAATAACAGCAAGCTGATCTTCTGAAATTTGAAATGATATAACTTCTCTGGGGCGAATGATCACTGAGTTTACACCGTTGATAACTCGATCAACACGCATAGGAATTGGTACTATCGGGTTTTTTTCTATCGTTTCTATAAGGGATTTTAAATACGGAAATTCGAACAGTGAAGTGTTAAAAGGAAAAATTTCAATGTAAAAGAAAAACGGAGCAGCATCAGATTTATAAGTTTTAAAATCGTATTGAGTTTTCTTGTACAATTATATCACACTATTTTTTTACACACTGATTAAAATACCAAATAAAAACAATAAGAGTGCTATGAAAATATCAAATAGAACGCGGAAATTCTTATCACCTGACGATTCTTTTAACTTAAGATCTTTTTTAAAATAGGATTTTAGCATTTCTATTCCGATTTGTAGACTTTCCTTAACTCTCAAGCGTTGTAATACAAGTAAAATTAAGCCAACAAATAATAAAGGGAAGTAAATAAGAATTGAGAGCTGAATAGCATTACCATCTCTTAAAAAATCCCATATAATTAAGCTCGATAAAAAAGTCTCAATTGCTTTAGCAATTATAAATGGGAATAACCATTTTCTTCTTATTATTGTCAGAGATAATACAAGACCTACTATAAATGATTTAATAAACCATATGATTCCAAAGTAGTAACTTACTGTAAGATAAACAGGATTTAAGAATAGCTCTGCAAATGCAAAATAGAAGGTTGAAATTACAACAGCTGATATCTTGTTAAAATGTTCGCTTCCCCTTTTTACTATCAAACCTCTGAAAATTGTTTCTTTTGAAAATGATATACTTAATTGAATAATAATTGAGTATAAAAAAAAAAGCCACATATCATTCAAGAACAGAAATGAGTTCCCCGTTTCAAAAACTAATGAAGAAACACGATAGAATATCGACTCAGGTAAAGTTATTGAAATTAAAAAATCAAGTGGGATTAAAATTAGGAGGAGTATTAACACACTATAAAGTAGTTGATAAAAGTAATTTTTTCTCGTCATAGTATAAAGTTTTAGGAAACCGCTATGAGGAGCTAATTCTTTTTTAGCAGCTTGAGAATTTTTTGCTCTAAATCTATTAGAAATGAATAAAAATAATATTATAACAAAAAAAATCACTAGAGCCCTAATAAGATAAAAGAGCAATCCGAATAACGCTGAAGTACGAATTACTAGAAGAGGCAATAGCATCCATTCTATAATTAGAAATACAAAAATTAATAAGAATATCGGAACGATTTCATAAAAAAGAAATCTCAAGCGTTTTGAAGCTAATTCTCTTCGATTATAAGATATTAGTCGACCCATGTATGTCCATCATTTCTAAAACATAAATTAAAATAAATAAATGAATATTCCTTAAGAATTTTTATAAACTTTAAAAACATCTCAATTGTTTATTATTTTCTAATTTTCAATGTTTTTAATTCAATCTATAATGGATTTGGATTGTTATTTCTCGGTGTAGATATCTCTATAATCTTTTCTTAAGAGTTTTTTATCAAGTTTTCCTACACTCGTTCTAGGGATTCTATCAACAATTATTAAATCTTCCGGTATTTGCCACTTGGCAAAAGATTTTGTAAGGTGTTCACGGATTTGTTCTTTCGTTGTGGTTTCATTTTCTTCACGTAATACTACCAAAGCTAAAGGTCTTTCGTCTCATTTAGGATGAGGTACTCCAATAACAGCTGCTTCAAGAATGTTTGGGTTTGACATTAATGAATTCTCCATATCTATTGAACTAATCCATTCACCTCCGCTCTTTATTACATCCTTTATTCTGTCAGTTATTTTAAGGTAACCTTCAGAATCAAGACTTCCTGCATCACCAGTCTTAAAATAGCCGCTCTCCGTGAAATTATCTTTAGTTTGAGGGGCATTGAAATAGTTTTCAGTAACCCAAGGACCTTTTAATAGAATCTCTCCGGAAGATTTACCGCCGTGAGCGAGCTCTACTCCATTATTATCTACAATTTTAATGTTGTAAATAAGATTTCACTTATTTAAAATAATTCCTAATAAAGAATTTTTTGATACATCAAAATTTAATGGAAAATTAAGATTACGCGATGAATAATTTATCCCGTTAATAAATAAGCTTAAAAAAAGTTACTTGTTATCTATCTGTTAAGAATATAAACGAAGATAAATACATTTTTGTCGATGATTTACAAGAAAGAAAGACCTGCTATTTTAATGCTAAAAGATGGTCGTTATTTCGAAGGGATTGGATTTGGAGCTACTATCAAAGCTTGTGGAGAAATTGTATTCACCACAATTACAGGTGCGGGATACAATGAAACTCTAACAGATCCTTCATATAAGGGGCAAATAATAGTCATGACTCACCCACTTGTTGGGAATTATGGGGTTCCAGCTTGGGAAAAAGACCAATTTGGTATTCACAAATATTTCGAATCAGATTCAATAAAGGTAAGTGGATTTGTCGTTAACGAGTGCTGTAAAAATCCTAGTCATTATGAAAGCGATAAAACTTTAAATGAATTTTTATTGGAAGAAAATATTCCTGGGATCGAATGGATTGACACGAGAGCAATTACAAAAGTATTAAGAGAAGAAGGTGTTCAAGTTGGATTACTTGCTGTTTTTAATCCTGGAGAAACTCCTAACATTGAACAATTAAAAGCAGAAGTTGAAAAAGTAGAGGATCCCAATCTTAGACACTTAGTGAGCGAAGTCTCAACTAAAGAAGTTAAAAATTTTATTCCCTCAAATCCAAAGGGAAAAGTTGTCGTAATAGATTTAGGTGTAAAAAATAATATCCTGCGAAATTTTTTGAAGAGAAAAATTGAACTGATTAAAGTTCCTTATAATTTTTCTTATGAAGATGTTATGGCTTACAAACCTGATGGTGTGTTTATCTCCAATGGTCCTGGAGACCCTGCTAAATATAAAAATGTAATTGAAGTTGCGCGTAAATTAATAATGTATAGCGTGCCAACAATGGGAATTTGCTTAGGAAACCAAATTATAGCTTTAGGAGCAGGTGGTTCCTCTTATAAATTGAAGTACGGACATCGAGGGGGAAACAAAACCGTAATAAATCCCAAAACAAGGCAGTGTTATATTACTTCCCAAAACCATGGTTTTTGCGTAAAAGATTTTGAAAATGAAGGTTTTACTGAATTTTTAACAAACATAGATGATAATTCAAATGAAGGTTTGATTCATAAAAGTAAACCTATTTTTGCTGTTCAATTCCACCCTGAAGCTTCTCCAGGCCCTTTAGACTCATTATACCTGTTTGATAAATTCATTGAGTTTATGGAGTTGTGATATCATGCCATTAGATAAATCAATTAAAAAAGCATTAGTATTAGGCTCTGGTGGAATACGAATTGGTCAAGCTGGAGAGTTTGATTATTCTGGAAGTCAAGTTCTTAAAGCCTTGAAAGAGGATGGTATTGAAACTATATTAATTAATCCAAATATAGCGACTATCCAAACTGATCCTGAATTATCAGACCAGGTTTACTTACTTCCGGTTAATGTTAAATATGTGGAGGAAGTGATAAAGAAAGAGAAACCAGATGGTATATTACTGGCGTTTGGAGGTCAAACTGCTTTAAATGTGGGTGTAGAGCTAAAAGAGCAAGGAATATTAGCGAAATATAATATAAGAGTTCTTGGAACTCCAATAGAAGCAATCGAAGTTACAGAAGATCGAGATTTATTCGTAAAAGCTATGAATGAAGCAGATGCAAAAGTGTGCCAAAGTAAAGCGGTAACATCATATAAAGACGCAATTAAAGCAGCTCAAGAGTTTGGTTTTCCTTTAATGCTTAGGGTTGCTTACACCTTAGGTGGTAGGGGTTCTGGAATCATCGATAATATGAAAGATTTCGAACGGATGGCAAAAAAAGGGTTAGCTCAGTCGAGAATTAATCAAATTTTAATCGAAGAATCCATATGGGGCTGGAAAGAGGTCGAGTATGAAGTGGTGCGAGATTCCGCCAATAATTGCTTCATAAATTGTAATATGGAGAACTTCGACCCTGTGGGGATTCATACAGGTGAGAGTATAGTAGTAGCACCGAGTCAAACGTTAACTAACGAAGAATACCACATGCTTCGGTCTGCTTCAATTCGAGTTATCAGAGGTCTTGGGGTTATCGGAGAATGCAACATTCAATACGCATTAAATCCTTTTTCAAAAGAATTTCGAGTTATTGAAGTTAACGCACGCCTTTCAAGATCGTCTGCATTGGCCTCAAAAGCTACGGGATACCCCTTGGCATATATTGCTGCTAAATTAGCAATAGGATACACCTTACCAGAACTTAAAAATAAAATAACTGGTATAACAACTGCTTGTTTTGAACCCGCATTAGATTATTTAGTTCTAAAAATTCCACGATGGGATTTGACTAAATTTCAAAAAGTCGATCGACGCTTAGGAAGTCAAATGAAATCCATTGGAGAGGTAATGGCGATAGGAAGAACTTTTGAAGAAGTTCTCCAAAAAGCGGTACGAATGTTAGATATCGGTATGAAAGGATTTGTTGCTAATGATTTAGAACCGATTGAAGACCTCAATGAACTAAAATATTCGTTAAGAAACCCCACTGATTTAAGACTCTTTAGAATAGCTGAAGCGATCAAGAAAGGAATTTCAATTGATGAAATATATCGTTTATCGAGAGTAGATAAATGGTTTTTGTATAAATTAAAAAATATTGTAGATATTAATCGTCAAATCCAAGATATTGAATTACTCGAATCAGATGATAACGAGAAAAAATATTGGTTAGAGCGCGCGAAAAGATTCGGCTTTTCAGACGGTCAAATTGCTAAAATTATGGGTGTTGATACAATCTTCATCCGACAAATGAGAAGAAGACTAAATATTCATCCTTATGTTAAAAGAATTGATACTCTAGCCGCCGAATGGCCCGCAGTGACTAACTATCTATATTTAACATACAGCGCATCGGAGCACGATATAAATTTTGAAAAGGAACATAAATCTAATCTTAAAAAGGTTATCGTATTGGGCTCGGGAACGTATCGTATTGGCGCATCTGTAGAATTTGATTGGGGTTCCGTCAATTGCTTATGGGGCTTAAAGAAGCTAGGAATCGATCAAGCGATAATGATCAACTATAATCCTGAAACTGTGTCGACTGATTATGATATTTCGGATAAGCTTTATTTTGAGGAGTTATCCGGAGAAAGAGTGTTAGATATTTGCGAGCTTGAGAAAGCTGATGGCATCGTAGTATCCGCAGGGGGCCAAATAGCTCAAAACTTAGCTGCAAAATTATCTAAATATTCCGATTTTTTTAGAAAAACTAGCATAAAAATTCTTGGAACTCATGGAACGCGTATAGATATGGCGGAAAATAGGAGTAAGTTCAGTACTTTATTAGATCAATTAAGTATTAAACAACCCGAATGGAATGCTTTAACCACTAAAGAAGATGCCATCGAATTTGCGAAGAAAGTTGGGTATCCAATACTAGTCAGGCCTTCATATGTTTTAAGTGGCGCTGCTATGAGGGTCTCTTATGATGAAAAGACGCTTCAAGATACTTTAGACCTCGCAGCATCTATATCGAGCGATTATCCCGTTGTTATAACTAAATTTTTTATAAATGCCAGAGAAATTGAGTGCGATGGCGTATGTGATGGTGAAAATGTGCTTATTGGTGCAATTGTAGAACATATTGAGAATGCTGGCGTTCATAGTGGAGATGCAACCATGGCTATACCACCTCAAACGGTCTCCAAAGATGTTACATCAAAAATTGAAGATTATACCAAAAAAATCGCCCTGGCCTTAAAAATCCACGGTCCTTTTAATGTTCAATATCTTGTTAAAAATAATGAGGTTTACGTTATTGAATGTAATTTGCGCTCAAGTCGAAGTATGCCTTACGTTTCCAAATCTCGGGGCATTAATTTAATGAGACTTGCGGCTGAAGTTATTATGGGGGGTAAAATTCCAAAAAGGCTCATGAATCTTCCTTTAGGAAACTATGTTTCAATTAAATCCCCTATGTTTTCTTTCATGAGACTTGATAAAGCAGATCCCGTTCTGGGCGTAGAAATGAGCTCTACGGGAGAAGTAGCATGTATAGGTGATAACTTTCCTGATGCCCTTATGAAATCGTTAGAAGCTGCTGATATGAATGTTCCAATAGAGGGAGGAAATATACTAATTTCCGTAGGTGGAGAAAAATTGAAAAATGAAGTAATCCCCTTGGCGAAAGAGATTAGCAAACTAGGATTTACTATATTTGCGACAGAAGATACTAAGAATGCTTTAACAAGGAATAACATAAACGCTGTAAAACTGTATAAGGTTCACGAATACGGATTGGAGCCTAATATTATGCAATGTTTGCAAGATGGGCGCATAGACATGGTAATAAACATCCCATTACCAACAACAGTAGAAGAGAAATTTAAAACAATAATGGAAGACGAATACAAAATTAGACGCATGGCAGTAGATTATAATATTCCTGTGATAATCAATCTACAATTAGCAAAAGCAGTTATCGAAGCTATAAAAAATATGCGTGAAAAGAAAGTTGAAATTAAATCGCTTAACGAGTATCACCAAACGCTAAAAGAAGTGTATTGGTAAGAGAAATTAAAAAAAAAATTAGATTTAATTTTACTAGATTTTATTTAATTTTACGAAGAGAAGGGGTACTACATATCCTAGAATGAAACCAATGATCGCATACCTAGCAAATCTGTAGAACACCGAGTCGAATACACCTTTTATTGCTTCAAGACCAAAGTAAACTACAAATAAAATTACCATTCCTATTGCTAAATTTATAATTTTCCATTTCAGATCTAGTTTACTTGGTTCATATTTAACGTACTCGTTTTCAAGAACATATGCGATTCCAAATCCCAAGAATATTCCACCAACTTGAGAAAACCCCCCAGTATCACTGAAAGTGACAGGAACCGGTAAGAGATCTGTTCCTGAAGTAGGAAATAAAAATATACCTAATAAGAAAAGTCCTAAAGATGCAATAACAATAACTATCAACTTGACCGGTAGATTTAAAGCGTTAAATTGTTTCGTACCATATGGTTCTAAATACGTAAAAAGTAAGAGCACAACGAACCCTAATGAAAATCCACCTATTACATCTTGAAGGTCATGAACACCGACGATCATTCTTGATACAGCAACTAGAAAAACAATAATTCCCAAGATTATAACAATATAAAGCCTCTTTCGGAAATCATATCCTATATAGCCCCATGTTGCTACGGCAGATGAAGTATGTCCAGATGGAAATCCATACGATGTCTCTATTAATCCAGCAGGGTTTTCTGGTGTGACTTCTCCTAGATCGATGTTAGTAGCTGGTCGTGGATCAATAAAAATATTCTTAAAGAATTCATTTAAATAAGATGTGAATAATAGACTCAAAGCTAAATTTTTGGCAAACCTCTTATTATATATGATGTAGAAAAAAGTCACCATCACGATAAACACAATGGGTTCGCCAAGATAGGTAATTAATTTAAAGATAGACCGTATTGTTGAGGAGGTACTATAGAAAGCTTCATTAAGCTCCAAACCTAGAAGGATTAATCCCATTACTAGCACAACTACAAAGATAACACTGACAGTTATTAATTCATTTTTACTAAGTTTTTTATTACTCTCTGACATTAGACATCACTAATGTTATTTTGGTAAAAGAAAATCGATTTTATAGTTAATAAATCTTTTGCATAAAATTACCGGTAAAAATATAATTTCACCATTAATAAAAACCATGAAAAAAAATAAATAGTAATTAAATTTTGCTTTAGATAACTGTTAGATAGCAGTTTAAATCTGAGGAATCACAAAAATACCGGGTGTCAAATAGATTTACTATCGAGGATACATTTTGGTTCGCTTGAAGATTATCGGAACTCAGTGGAAGATCGTAGAGAAATTAAAACATTTTCACCCTATTGAAGGACACAATTGGAAGATTACTTACTCATCACCTACTTACGGTGGATGGGATTTAATTATAGAATGTGTCTTTAATAATCTAGATGATTTGGATGAGATCGTATCATTTTTCCGTACTGACAAAGATTTGAAAGCGTGGATCGATGCAACAACCACCCTAATTAGTACAAAAAGGAACTATGATATCAAATTATGAATAATTTCAAATCAAATTATTTATAATAATTTCAGAGATATCTGATGAATACTCTCCAGTTCTCCTTATGCTCTCGATAATAAAACCTATTTCTACAAGGTATTCTGAGTTAGGACTGATTTTAATGGCGTTACACGCTTTTATTAACCTTTTTATCGATTCAATATTTTCGTTTGCTAAATTTAAATCTTTTTGGAGCCAGGCATCTAAACTCATATTTAGTAATTCTAGTGAGATTTCGCTTGCTTTCATTATGTTTTCGTATAATTCCCTATCGATTTTTTGATAATCTATTAGTATTACATTTTTAGCGATTTTAACTGCGTGATCGCTTATTCGTTCTAAAAACCTACTAATAAATTTGTAATTACTTGCGTCTTCTAGCGTAATATCCAATTTTTGGCACAAAATAATATCACGTAATACAATGTGGGCTTGCCGCTCAATTAACCAATTCAATCTATCAATTTCATCGTCAATCTCAATTACTTTTTCCGCAAGCCTTTTATCTCCCGTTTCAAGAGCTTTTAGTGCGTCCTCGTGCATACTATTAGCTAAAATGTACATTCTTTTTATGGTCTTTTCAAACGGCATTTCTTTTGGGTCGAGTAAATCTTTAATTATAATGGTGTTATCTGATTCTTCCATAATTTCAGTGCCGATAGTAATTTTACTGAAATTTCTTACCGTATCTCTTATAACTGACTCGAACTTTTTACTCGATCTCACTTCTATTATGTTATACCCCATGATATAAGCTCCTATTAACAATCTGAATAAGAAATCAGAATCTTTAATCTCATCAACATCAAACTTCTTTTCCTTTACATACTTTTCTGAACTCATGTATGGAGTAATCATTAAATTCCCATCAGGTTGTGAAAGCACTCCAATAGTATCTTTAGCCTCAATTCCGTGTTTCTTTATCCATTGTTTAGGTAAACTAATAATAAATGAAGATCCACCCGTTTTTTGTACTTTTCTAGCTTCAATATTGAAAGACATAATTTTTTCTTCTCATTTAAATTTGTAATTTATATATAGAATTCTCTTATTATATATATTTTCTCTATATTCTATATATTTTATTTGGAAATTTACATAACATCTGAATACAAGCCTTAACACTAAGAATAAGATTTATTAAACTCCTTATTTAGTTTAATTGCATATTTTTCGACAAGATCAAAAATTTCATTAAGCTTAATATTAAAATCTCTTCCTCCTAAAATCTGAAAAGTTTGATTGTAATTCTTACCACTAAATTTTAGCTCATTTATAAAAAGATATTTCCTAGTAGGGATAATGGAATTTTTCGTATAAATATTAGGATATTTCATATAGGGTTGTAAAGATACTTCAATTTTATCAATCTGATTCCAATTTACTTGAAACATTGGCTTAGGCGGTACTATTATTTGAATAAATTTTTCATTTATGATAAATTTCCTTAATTCTGAAGTACCTTTTAAGAACTTTCTGTATAAATAGAAGGTAAAAGGACCGACAATTATCCATATAATTAATAGCATCAATAATTCATTGATTTTTTTTAAATTAATAATTAAAGCTATTGATACATATATCCAAAAGCCAGTATTACACAACAGTAGAATTGCTATTAAATTTTTTCCACCTTTCACGCTTTCAGTAATCATAACTCCGCCAAATTCCTCTACTGTAACAGTTTTACTCATATCTTTTTTATACCACCTGTATTCAGCATAAAAAAGTAATAAAACGATTGATGAATATACTCCAATGGTTAAGGATAATAAGTTTAAATATGATGGTGAATGTTCTGAAAGAAAAAATGCCAATGTAAATGAGAGTAATCCAATAAGTAAACAACAGAGAGAACAGGGATGTTTATTAAAAATACCTTCTCTTTTTAGGTAATCTTGCTTTTCTTCTATCAAGATCTATATCTACCTATATTGTCTAGAGCAATTTTTTTTCTAGTATGAGATTATTGGTAATTATAGTTGATAAATATATGACAAGTTTGTAGGTTATTAAGATAAATAATAATTATTTTCAATCGAAATAATTTTACACGAAGCTAATAGATTTTTTTCATAGATTAGATTTCTTATGTTTGGGATATCTTTATATAACTGGAATGTGTCTTTTTTTTTATATAAGTAAACATCGAAGTATATTAGTAAAATGGAAAACAAATTCAAATTCTGTCCTAGATGTAAGAGCAATAAAATTATAGACATGGGCGAGACCATTGACTGCCCGGATTGCAGATTAGAATTTGAAAAAATCGATATAAAAACCCTCGAATCTAATCAAATTCTAGCTGTTTCAGAAAAGCTCGAATTTGTAAGAAGTATTAAGAATAACCATAGTTAAAGCTAATTTTGTTCTTCGAAATCCTTTCAGTGTTTAAAGGGTTGTATCGATATTTTGTACTTATAGATTATATATAAAAATTCTATTAATGAATGATGATTTTTGTTATTTAAAGCTGAAAATTAGATTTAAGCTATTTTTTAATAATAATTTTTAACATGTTATGGTACTTGATAAGAAAAGTTTAACAGCTGAACCCGTGGTGGAGTTTTCTCCGGGTAAAGATCCGTACGTAAAATCGCGGAAGAAGGGGGCTACTAGATGGATTTTAGCTCACGTATTACACGGTTCGAACAAGTTGTTTATAACAATTATAATTTTTACAATTATCCTTTCTGCTAATTTATCAGCAATCGCGGTAATAATAATAGGCGAAACAATATCAGCACTGTTGACTGGAATGACGGCTTTATTAGGAAATTATATTTTAACTTTACTTCTATTAGGGATAAGCGGTCCAGTAATGAGAATTATGAGTCGAATGTTAATAGAGACTTTAGCGCAGAGGTTAGAAAGAGACGCGCGAAGAGAGTTCTTTGCAAATCTATTAGGAAAGAGTCAATCCTTTCACGACAGACAAAAAATAGGAGAGTTAATGGCTAGGGTAACTGATGATGTTAGGATGTTAAATTTCTTAATCAGCCCGGCTTTATCGTTGATTGTAGAATCTTTTACGTATCTATTTATCCCTATTATTTACATTGTTATGTATTACCCACTTCAGTTAATATTTGAGCCTATATTCTTTTCAATATCATTTCTTTTCTTGTTAAGGTCTTATTCTCGTAAAATTGGTCCTGTAACTGCCCGGTTGAGGGGAAATTTTGGTTTAATGACTGCTACTTTAAGTGAGACCTTATCGGGTATAGAAGTAGTTAAAGCTACAGTCCAAGAAGAAAGGGAGATGAAAAAGTATTTTACACATGCAAACAATTATAAAAAGGCTTTTATTGAGCGAGGTAAGCTACAAGCAAAGTATCTCCCGATTTTAGTTCTAGCATTAGTTATAACAGCAGGTTTTACTCATAGTATTGTGCTATTTAATTTAGGAATGATGGATATCGGGCAAATTATTGCCTTCTTAGGAATTTTGGGCTTGCTCCGTTTTCCTACCAACATCTCTATGTTTGTTTTTGCTATCTTTCGATTAGCAGCATCGAGTGCAGATAGGCTGCTCGAGTTAATGAATAAAAAAACTGAGATTGACGAGAATAAAGAAGGTAAAGAGAAAGTTTTCAATGGCAATATAATTTTTGAGAATGTGGAATTTATCTACCCTGATAGTAAGACGCCAGTGCTAAAAGATATCTCGTTTGAAGTTAAACCAGGGCAGACAGTTGCGATAGTAGGTACAACTGGATCTGGAAAAACTACGCTAACTAAATTAATCTCTCGGCTCTACGATGTTTCTAAAGGTCGAATTTTAATTGATGGGAGCGATATTCGGGATTACGCTTTACAAACTTTGCGAGATCAAATTTCTTATATTGAGCAAGATGTATTTCTATTCTCTACAACCATTTTTGATAATATATCTTTTGGGAGAGTAAGTTCATTGGAGCAAGTTATTAATGTAGCTCAACAAGCACAAGCTCATGATTTTATCAGTGAATTGCCTGAAGAATATCAGTCGAAGGTAGGAGAAAGAGGGGTTCAGCTTAGTGGAGGAGAAAGACAAAGAATTGCCATAGCACGAGCTTTTTTATCCGATCCTCGGATTCTTATTTTAGACGATTCAACCTCAGCTATTGACTCTAACACTGAGGACAAAATTCAGTTTGCTATTAAAAACATTCTGGAAAATCGCACTACAATTTTAATAACGCACCGATTATCACAAATTAGATGGGCCGATTTAATTATTGTTTTAAAAAATGGTGAAATCACAGCTAAAGGGAACCATGAAGAATTATTAAAGACATCTGAAGAATATCGCAAAATATTCGTGAAGAAATTCGATATCGAAGAAGATCAATTGCTTAAGGAGGTGAGAAAATAGCTTGTGGGTGGGTCTTGAAGCAGAAGAATACGATCGCAAATATCAAGATAAAATCTTACTGAAACGAATTTTCTCTTATTTCTCGCCTTATAAACGAGCAATGTTTCTTGTAATTTTCTTCCTTACCATTTCATCGCTTACTATCTCCTTTCAACCTATTATAACTTCTCTGATTATTAGTAATTTAGAAACTACTCCAGATTTAATTTATATTTTATTCTTAATCTTTATCATTTTCATCTTTAACATTTCAAGCTGGGTTTTTAATTATATTAGACAAATATATTCTAATCGAGTTATTGGAAGCGTCGTACTAGATATAAGAAAGGACGCTCACAAATCGGTTGTTAATCACGATTTGTCTTTTTTTGATAAAAACCCCTTAGGAAAAATAGTTTCAAGAATTAACACAGACTCAAGAGACTTCGGAGAAACTGTCGGATTATCAATTGATGTCATTTCTTCTGTTTTAGTTTTAGTTTTATTAATAGTTGTGATGTTTACTGTTAATGTAGTTTTATCTCTCGTTCTCCTTATATCGCTCCCATTATTTTTTATAGCAGCGATGTCATTTAGAAAATTTGCAAGAAAGATGACCCTTCTTGGGCAACGTGCCTTAGCTTCAGTAAACGCGTATACAAAAGAAAGCTTTTCTGGTATTCAAATCGCTAAAACATTTAGGCGAGAGAAAAAGGTTTACGATGACTTCCTTCAAGTGAATAATCAATCTTATAAGGTGAATTTAAAAAGAGCTTTCTTGTTGAATGCTATCTTTCCTACTCTTGGATTAATTCAAGGTTTTGTTACGACTTTGTTAATTTTAATAGGAAGTAACTTTGTAATAGAAGGATATGTTGGGGTAGGAGAATTAGTTCTCTTCATTCAAAGTATAAATTTGCTGTTTTTTCCCTTACTAATTATAGCATCTTTCTGGCCTATGTTTCAAACAGGAATGGCGGCTTCTGAGAGAATTTTTGCAATAATAGATACTCTGCCTCTCGTTGTTCAAAATGACAGCATTAAACCCTCCAAATTAAAAGGAGAAATTGAATTCAAGAATTTAACATTTCGATACGATAAAGCTAAATTAGTATTTGATAATTTCTCACTGAAAGTTAACCCGGGGGAATCAGTTGCTCTCGTTGGCCATACAGGAGCTGGTAAATCTAGCATTGCTAAACTAATAGCTAGATTTTATGAATTCCAAGGTGGAGATATTTTAGTTGATGGTAGAAGTATAAAAGATTATGATCTTTCGGAATACAGAAAACATATTGGTATTATTCCCCAAACGCCGTTTTTATGGGCTGATACAGTAGAAAATAATATTAAATATGGGCATGAATCTGCTACTAAAGAGGAAGTTATTAACGCTTTAGATATAAGTGGGGGATCTGGATGGATTGAGAACCTTCCTAACGGTTTAGAGACAAATATTAGA
>Ga0255055_10001405_pt1 | contig 17673 bp, 14 predicted proteins | sample JV7_2_27_MG_FD_188633 | JGI IMG/M metagenome (GOLD analysis project Ga0255055, IMG submission 188633) | Seawater microbial communities from Jervis Inlet, British Columbia, Canada - JV7_2_27 | ecosystem: Environmental > Aquatic > Marine > Inlet | place: Canada: British Columbia | collected... | reverse complement strand
ACGTTTCCTGATCACCCGCCACATGGTGGATTACCTGGATTTAATGCTCGAGCTTTAGATCAAGCATGGATCTGTAAATCAAGCATCAGTCCATAGATCAAGCATCAACCTAGAGAACTAGCCAACCCGAAATTTAAAAGACGCCTTAACAGGCGGCTTTTTGATTCATCGGTACACTTTTAAGCGCGAGGGCCATGAAGTGCGCGTGGAATCCAACGCGGGGTGCCAAAATGCCCGCACGGTATAATGCGCGCCGATTGTGATGGAAGACACGAAAATCGGCTCAGAAGAACAGGAAGCCATCGACAAGCGATCCTGGTTTGCACTCGAAATCGGTGAGACTGCCGAGGCTCTCCATACGTCCATCGACGAAGGTTTGGATGCGAATCTCGCTGCAAGTCGCCTCGCGAGTCTGGGGCCTAACGAACTAACCGCCGCGCCGAAACCACCCTTCTGGAAGAAGCTCCTGGAGCAATTCAGCAGCTTCCTGGTCATCATCCTTATTCTGGCCGCAGTGGTCTCCGCGATCGTAGGCGAGTACGTCGAGGCGATTGCGATCACCGCCATCGTGATGCTAAATGCCGCCCTGGGGGTGGTTCAGGAGCGCCGCGCAGAGGAAGCCATGGCTGCCCTGCAGCAATTGACCGCGCCGGAGGCCCAAGCCGTGCGAGGCGGCCGCAGACATGCCGTTCCCGCGCGTGAGATCGTGGTTGGTGATTTAGTGCTCCTGGAGGCCGGCAACTACGTCCCGGCGGACATACGGCTTGTGGAATCCGCAAATTTGAGGATTGAGGAGGCCGCGCTAACCGGGGAGTCGGTTCCCGTGGACAAGGATGCCGACCTGGTGCTAGGACCCGAATCCCATTTGGGCGAACGGCATAACATGGCCTACAGCGGAACGCTGGTTTCCTATGGCCGCGGCCGGGGACTGGTCGTGGCTTCCGGTATGGCGACTCAGATCGGACAGATCGCGGAGATGATCCAGTCAGTTGAGACGGAAGCCACGCCACTACAGCGAAAGTTAGACCAGCTCGGGAAGGTCCTGGGCTGGGCCGCATTGGCGGTCAGCGGGCTGGTTTTTCTACTGGGGTGGGCGCGCGGAATTGAGCCGCTGGAGATCTTCCTGGTAGCGGTCAGTCTGGCAGTCGCCGCGGTTCCAGAAGGTTTGCCGGCGGTGGTAACCGTGACGCTGGCGCTCGGGATGCGGGAGATGATTCAACGCAATGCGCTGGTGCGCAGGCTCTCCTCGGTCGAGACCTTGGGGTCCACTACCGTAATCTGCTCAGACAAGACCGGCACCCTCACCCAAAACATGATGACCGCTACCCGACTTTGGGTGGACGGGACGACGTTTGAGATCCAAGCCGCATCTGATGAATTGGGAAATGGTGCGGATCCCCTAGACGGATATTTCCAAGTCGATGGTTCGCAGGTCGATCTGTCCGAATTTCCGGCCTCTACCACTGCGTTGTGGGTGGCCGTGCTCGACAACGACGCCGAATTTGAGACCAGCGAGGATGGCTCCTACAAGGTGGTGGGAGATCCGACCGAAGTGGCGCTCATCGTAGCCGCCAATCGGGCTGGCGCGCGCCGAAGCGAATTGGAACAGGCTTACCCACGCATCGATGAGATTCCTTTCGACTCCAGCCGAAAGCGAATGACCACCGTGCACAAGGTGCTGAAGCCCAAACCGGAAGACGCAAGTCCTTTTTACGACGGCAGCCTGCTCGATTGGGAAGTGGCCGCCACAAAAGGGGCACCGGATGTGGTGCTCGACCTGTGCACGCACTATCAAACCATCGCGGATGAGAAGCAGCCGATGGGCGAGGCGGTGCGCCAGCGAATACTGGACGCCAATGAGGCCATGGCGCGCGACGCGCTGCGGGTGATTGCACTCGCCTATCGGGTGGAGAAAGATGTTCCCGACAATGCTACGCCTGAGACGGTTGAACGTGATCTGATCTTCATTGGGCTCATCGGGATGATCGACCCCTCTCGACCGGAAGTACCGCCGGCGCTGGAGCTGGCACGCACCGCGGGGGTGCGAACGGTGATGATTACCGGGGACTACCCCGACACGGCGCGCGCGATCGCGGAGGATATTGGCCTGATGCAAGAGGGACATCAAGTCCTGACGGGTCGGGCTTTGGATGACATGGACGCCGAGCAGTTGGCGTCTGAGGTCGAGCGGACAGACGTCTTCGCGCGAGTTACTCCCGAGCACAAAGTGCGGATCGTCGCAGCGCTGAAGGACGCCAATCATGTTGTGGCCATGACCGGTGACGGCGTAAACGACGCGCCAGCGCTCAAGCGGGCCGACATCGGAATCGCGATGGGCATCACCGGCACCGATGTGGCAAAAGAAACGGCCGACATGGTGCTCACCGACGACAACTACGCAAGCATCGTAGCCGCGATCGACCAGGGCCGCGTGATCTATGCCAACATCCGCAAGTTCGTCTTCTATTTGCTTTCTTGTAACGGGGCCGAGATCCTGACCATTCTGATCCCCATCATGATGGGATTGCCCTCACCGCTCACCGCCATCCAGTTGCTCTGGCTGAATCTGGTGACCGATGGCGCGCCCGCTCTAGCGTTGGGATTGGAGAAGGGGGAGCCGGATATTATGGATCAGCCGCCGCGTCCGGCGAGTGAGGCCATCATTAATCGTGAGATGTGGTCAAGGATCGGTATCCAGACCGTCGCCATCGGGGCCGTGTCGCTCACGGCTTATTTTATCGGTCTCCGCTTCTTTCCGGAGTTCGCAAAAACGATGGCCTTCACGACAATCGCGTTCTCGCAGTTGCTGCAAGCGTTCGCCTACCGCTCGGATCGCTATCCCCTGTTAAAGATCGGAATTTTCACCAACCGCGCAATGTTGATCGCGGTCTCCACTTCGGCTTTATTGTTATTGGCCGTAATTTATGTGCCCTTCCTGCAACCGATCTTCGACACCGTCCCGCTCACTGCATCCCAGTGGGCCATCATCCTTCCACTGCTGCTGGTTCCTGCGGTGGTTGCGGAACTAACCAAGGCCTTCCTCTCCCGCGGCTATAATCTAGTCGCACCCCGTGGCTGACTTTCATTCCGAAGCTCCAGCCCGCTAGCACTTCCCCCACTCGGGGAACCCTCAATGCAACAGACCGAGATTAATCCGACGCTCCAGCCGTCCAGAGGGACGCTCAGAGTGCGCTATTGGCGCGCACTCTTTTTCCTGATCCGAACCGCATTCGGAGTGCTCTTCTGGGATGGTTTACTGCGCAACATTGGGCTGCGGAGGCTCAGTCGCCGTACAGCACCCGGGAGGTATGGTGCTGTGGCGAGACGCTACCGAAGGTTGGCGATTGGATTAGGCGGCATGTGGATCAAAGTCGGCCAATTCCTGTCGGCGCGAGTAGATGTATTGCCCGAGTACGTGACGTCTGAGCTGGAAAATTTACAGGACGAGGTTCCAGCAGAGCGCGCTGAGCGCATGCTTGCTGTAATTGAGGCCGAATTCGGAGAAGCGGCCACTGAGATCTACGCGCGATTCGATTCAGAGCCCCTGGCTTCCGCTTCGCTAGGCCAAGCTCATCGCGCGGAGCTGCCAACCGGCGAGGCAGTGGTGGTCAAGGTGCAGCGGCCAGGCATCGAAGCGATCATTCGGGTCGATCTGCGCGCGTTCCAGATCGCCCTCAACTGGCTCAAGCGCTTCAGAGCTGTTACCAGGCGCGCCGATCTGGACGCGCTGTTCGATGAATTCAGCACCACTCTCTGGGCCGAGCTGGATTATCTGGCCGAGGCGGAAAATGCAAGGGCTTTTAGCGAGATGTTTGCTCAGGATCCAGACGTGCGCATCCCACAGGTCTATGAGCAGTACACGACCCGACGCGTACTGACGCTGGAAGATGTCTATTTCATCAAGATCAGTGACCGCCCGAGCATTGAGGCCGCGGGCGTGGACCTCTCCGATGTCGCCGATCGCCTTTTTCAGACCTATCTGCGCCAGATCTTCATCGAGGGCTTCTTTCACGCCGATCCCCACCCGGGCAATTTGTTCATAGAACCGCTGGAAGCCGGCAGCTGGAGGTTGGTCTTCGTCGATTTCGGGATGGTCGGACGGCTGACCCCGAGAGCCAAGGAAGGGTTGCGCGACCTGGCTGTGGGAGTCGGAACGCGTGACTTGGATCGCATGATCCAGGCCTATCAGACCCTGGATATCCTACTGCCGGAAGCCGATCTCGAACGCGTAAAGCAGGCTGAGGCGGTTGTATTTGATCGCTTCTGGGGTCGGAGCATGCGTGAACTCAGGGAGATGCACCCGCGAGAAATGCGCCAGTTCTCTCGGCAGTTTCGCGATGTGCTTTATGAGATGCCATTTCAGGTGCCGGCAGACCTGATCTTCCTGGGCCGATGTATTGGCATTCTCTCAGGGATGTGCACTGGCCTGAACCCTGATTTCAATGTGTTCGAGGGGCTGACACCGCTGGCGCGGCAGCTTATAGCAGAAGAAGGCGGAGATTGGCTGGAGGTGCTGCTGCAATGGTTGGAGCGCGAGGGACGCGCTCTGGCTTCTTTGCCCAGCCGGCTCGACTCGATGCTTGTGAAAATCGAGCGCGGCGAGATGATGGTGACCGCCAAAGCTGCTCCGGAGCTTGACCACAGCCTCAGGCGGCTAAGCCGCGCCATCAACAGGCTGGTGGCGGCACTGGTTTTTGCGGCGTTGCTGATGGTGAGTTCGCTGCTCTATGTTAACGAAGAGCCAGTACTGGCGGCGATTGGGCTGGCCTTTGCGCTGTTGTCCGCGCTATGGGTATTGCGAGGGTAGATTGGGTGCCAAAGAGCGATCTTTAGGCTTCTTCGAAACGCTCAAGAGCATGATCGATCAGGCTGCGCGCGGCGAGAAGGAACTCCTTGCGAGCCCGACGTCTGTGATCAACAAACTCTGGCGGAAACAGACCTTCCATGCTCTGACGGAACTCATCGCCCGCGGCTTTGAGATGTTGGCGGGTCTCCTCGGGAAGCACTCTCGGTATCTTGCGGCCTTCATCTTTTGTAGTTTCTGCCATGAATACCTCCGAGCTAATTATACAATGCGGGGTGATCCAGGCCGGATTGCTCCGTAACTACCCATACTTCAGTGCAAAGCCACGCGCGTTAATGTAATGTGGTTGGGGAGTTCACACTTGAATATGAACAAACTGAAATCTGTACAAGCCATTGAGCTGGGAGCCTAACCCTTGAGCGAAGCGCAAGCTGAGAACGTGACCGTGCTGCGTGGTTACGCGCCGGACAAGGCTGAAATTCTACGCGAACTGCTCGAAGGGCTCCAGAAACCAGAGAAGTCACTGCCGTCGAAGCTTTTTTACGATGAGCTAGGATCGGATCTGTTCGAGCAAATCACCAGGCTCGACGAGTACTATCCCACCCGCACCGAAGCCGAGATCTTTACCGACCGGATCGATGAAATCATAGGCCATCTCGGATCAGACGTTACTCTGATCGAATTCGGCAGCGGGAACAGCCAGAAAACACGCATACTGCTCGATCATCTTCCGGACCCGGTTGGGTACGTTCCCATCGATATCTCACAGGAAAAGCTGTCCGAATCGGCGACGGCAATTGCCGCGGCTTATCCTGGACTGAATGTGCTCCCAGTATGGGCGGACTACACCCGCGACCTCGAGCTGCCTGCGATCGGGGGATCACGAAAAGCGGCGTTTTTCCCCGGATCGACCATTGGCAACTTCTACCCGGAGGAAGCGGAAGCTTTTCTGAAGCGGGTGGCCGAGCTGGTTGGGGAAGGCGGGGGATTGCTCATCGGCGTGGATCTCAAGAAAGACGAGCGAACTTTGAACCTGGCCTACAACGATGCTGAAGGGGTGACGGCAGCTTTCAACCTAAACATATTGGAGCACCTTAACCGAGAATTTGGAGCCAATTTTCAGCTGGACAAATTCCGTCACCACGCCTTATACAACGAAGCGCTCGGCAGAATCGAGATGTATCTCGTGAGCCTTGAAGATCAGACCGTGAGTTTGGGCGATGCCGAGTTCTCCTTCAGGCGCGATGAAAGAATGCTGACAGAGGTCTCCCATAAGTACACCGTTGAGGATTTTGAGCGCTTAGCGATACGCGGGGGATTTCACGTGCAAGATGTGTGGACCGACGCTGATCAGTTGTTCAGCGTGCAGTGCCTGGAAGTCTGACACTTTCGCTCTACTTACAGGGCAAGAAGCGTACAGTCGTCTCCATCTCTTCCAACACTTCCCCTAGCGCAGTTGTGGTGTCTTCGATGTCTTGCTCGGTCGTGTCGCGCGAGAGCGAGAAGCGAATTGCGCAATGCGCCTGTACTTCGGTTCGGCCCATGGCCATGAGCACGTGCGTCGGGTCGGGGGAACCCGACTTGCAGGCGGAGCCTGAAGACAGCGAAATGCCGTGCTGATCCATGGCCACTACCAACGACTCGCCACGCAGCTCGGGCAATGTCATGTTCAGCGTATTGGGCAACCGATCATCCGCGCGCCCATTTAATTCCGCTTCTGGCACCAGCTGTTGAACCGCCACCTGCAGCTGATCTCGTAACGAGCCGATTTCCTCCGCCTTCCGGATGCCGCCTTGGGCTAATTCCGCCGCCTTGCCCAGGCCAACGATCGCTGGCACATTTTCCGTTCCAGCACGAAGACCGGCTTCCTGCTCCCCGCCATGGATAAGCGGCTCCAGTTTCACGCCTTTCTTGACGTACAGGGCGCCGACGCCCTTTGGCCCGTGGAGTTTGTGACCTGAGAGACTCAGCAGGTCGACATCCAGATCTTTCACATCGACCTTGATCTTTCCCACCGCCTGCACCGCATCGGTATGGAAGAGCGCTCCCCGCTCGTGTGCGACGAGACACAGCTCCTTGATCGGCATGATCGTTCCAACCTCGTTGTTGGCCATCATAATGGAGACGAGAATCGTGTCGTCTCTCATTGCCTCACGCAGCTTATCGGGCGCTAGCCAGCCGTCCTGCTCGACTTCCAAATAGGTAACTTCGTAGTCCAGGCCTTCCAGGAACTTACAGGTGTTCAGGATGGCCGGGTGCTCAACCGTTGTGGTAATGATGTGATTGCCACGATCGCGGTGAGCGAAACTGACCCCCTTGAGCGCAAGATTGTCTGCCTCCGAGCCTCCGCCGGTAAGGACGATCCGCCTGGGAGCGGCATTGATGAGCTTTGCGACCTGGCGCCGCGCTGTCTCTACAGCTTCCTTAGCCTCGCGGCCGGTGGCGTGAATACTCGATGGATTTCCATGCTCTGATTCAAGATACGGCAGCATCGCCTCGCGAACTGCGTCTGCCATCTGCGTGGTGGCGTTGTTGTCGAGATATATTCGATGTTTGGGCTGCGGTGTTACTTTCAGTGGTTCAGGTGCTGGCGCCAACCGCGACCGTTTCCGCTTTCCGGCGGCTCGCCGCGTCGCATCCGTTCCCTCTTCAATCTTCACGACCTCGCACAGAAGCGATTTGTAGACGGGGAAGCCGGTGACGTCATCGTAATTGCCGAGATCGGTCAGCTCGTTGACATTCCACTCCCGCCACGCCTTGGGCCCCACGGGAGTGCCGCCGCCCATGCTGGCCTCGATCGCGCCTTGCAGGATGTCGTCGGTAACCCGCGCCCGGAACGGAACTGCGCCGCGCGGAGTGCGCACCTCGACCAGGTCTCCGGTCTGGATGTCTCGCTCCGCTGCGTCGGCAAGATTGAGATCGACCGTGGGTTCCGGCTTGTCTTTCGCCAGGCCCTTGATGCCGTGGTGCTGGGATCGGAAGTCAGTATGCGGCCTGGCGCCTGAATTGAAGACCAGAGGAAATTCCTGCGCGAGCTCGGGGCTGCCCATCGGGCCCTCTTTCGGCTCGACGTATTTGGGCAGCGGTTCGTAGCCATACTCCTCGAGCACCGTTGACCAGATTTCAAATTTGCCGGAAGGGGTGTCGAAGCCGGGTTTTCCGTCCTCGCGCAATCCGCCCTTCTGCCATTTCTTGTAATCCATCATCGGATTGGGAATCTTGACCCAGCCACCCGCTTCCTTCACATCCTCAAGCGAATACCCCGAGTCCTTGAGGGCCAGGCGGATCATCTCTTCCTCTGTCTGTGGGTAGAGATGTCCATATCCCAGGCGCTCTGCAAGCTCCGCCATGATCAGATAGTCGTTGCGCGCCTCCCCAACCGGTTCGATCATCTTCTCTCGCAGGCGGAAGATGGGCCCGTAGGCCATATAAGAGTCGATCTCAAACATTGTTGTAGCCGGCAGCACGACATCCGCATACGCAGCATCGGCGGTGAGTTGCCGATCGATGGTTACCAGGAAGTCCAATTCCGACAGCGTCTCGCGCCAGATCGGCGTTTGTGGCCAGGAAGTAAGAATAGAAGCGCCGTGAATGATCAAGCCCCGGATTGGATACGGCTCACCTTTGAGCACCGCATCAACCAGGCCGCTTGCGTGCGATTCCCCACGATAGTTGCTGTAGATGGGAAATTTTTCGCGTGCGGCCGCCAGATCCAGGTCCGGATTTTCCTGGTTGGTGGAGCGGTTGATCGGGAAATGAGTGTCCCGCATGGCCAGGCCGATCCCACCTGGCACGTCTAACTGGTCGGCAAGTGCGAACAGCGCGTACACGGCGCGAATGGCCTGTATGCCGCTGTTGGAATATTCGAGTCCGGTGTACATCACCGGAGCCGCGCCGGTGGCGTTGCTTATGCGGCGAGCAAGATCCCGGATGGTTTTGGCAGGGACGCCCGTGATGGTTTCGGCAACCTCCGGGCTGAAGTGCTGCACATAGGTTTGCAGCTCATCGAATCCCAGGCTCCAGTTCTCGGCGAAATCCTCATCGTACAGATCTTCGTCGATCATCACTCCGATCATGCTGAGTGCCAATGCCCCGTCGGTGCCGGGCCGGATTGGGATCCACTGAGCATTGGTTCGGATTGCAGTGTCCGTGCGCCGCGGGTCGATGACTACGATATCTGCGCCGCGCTTCGCTGCCGCTTCGAGCCGGTACATGTCGAGCGGCGGAGAATCGGTAGCCGGATTAGCGCCCCAAACTACCAGGAGGTCGGAGTTCTCTATGTCGGTGAACATGTTGACCAGCATGCGGCCCATCGTGACGTGTGGAGCAATCATCGCGAACGAGACGTAGCACAGCGCGCCGACGCCCATCGTGTTGGGTGAGCCAAAGGGAAACAGGATGTTGGAGGCCGAAGACACGGCCACGCCCTTGGGCTGGTACATGTCGTTCAACGACAACTCAAAGGCCCCGCGGCCGGTGTAGATAGCTACCGCTTCGGGGCCGGATTGTTCCTTGATTTGGTTGAGGTTATTTACGATGAGATCGTAGGCCTCGTCCCAGCTTATGCGCTCGAACTCCTGGGATCCCTTGGGGCCCACACGCTTCATTGGGTACTCCAGGCGATGTTCGGAGTAGATAATCTCCGGAGCGTGCTGGCCGCGCCGGCAGATCATCCCGAGTGGGTGGTTCGTATCGGGTTTGATGTCGACCAGCTTGCCCTCGTCAAGCCCGACATCTACCCAGCACCCGGCCGGACAAATGCCGCAGATGCCGGACTTCCATTCCAGGTCGGTCTCGGTCTTGATAAGCAGCTCCACAGCTTCCATGGGGTTGGATTTTACCAATGCCATATCAAACCTGCGCTATGGAAACGAACAGGTCCATATGGAGTTGGTCAAGCTTCGGGGGGATTTTCTACTTCTCTACCTTCACGCCACGCCAGAAGGCGATGTAGTCCTTGATCAACGATGCAGCCTCGCTTGGCTCGGGGTAGTACCAGGCTGCGCCGCGATTGGTGTCTCCTTCAACCTCGATGTCGTAGTAACTTGCGACGCCCTTCCAGTAACAGGTGGTGTGAGAATCACTGCCGTGGAAGTACTCGCGATTGATGGCCTCGGGAGGGAAGTAGTGATTCCCTTCCACCACGATGGTGTCATCACTTTCTGCTAAGACTGCGCCATTCCAAACTGCTTTTGCCATAAGTTGCTGGTGAGATCCTCGGATCTCAGCCTCCTCACTTCAGGAATAAGGTAGACCGGGTTTCGCGTAAACCGAGTGAGCGTGTTTACCGTTCACACGCGTTAGAAGGGGCGGAGCAACCCTTTCTTACCTGACTGCCTGGCTCGTACTGGCTGTGGCGTGACGATACTGCTTTGTCGACGACCGGAATTCCTTGACCGAAATGCGGCGCCAGCCGCCTGGCACGATAATGTAAACTTCCGCCAATGCTTGGATCCGATTTGAACTTTACCCCGATAGCAACCGAAGCGTGGCGAGTGGCCCTGCTGCCGCTATTGCTCGCGGCCTGCACAACCGAGACTCAGCCTTCAGGCCCGAAGATCGAAACCCTGGCGGATTTAGAAGGCGCATTGGCGGACGCAGGCATAGCAGTCACTCCGGCACCAAACCCAAGTGCGCCCGAGTTGGGTACCGTCGGTAGGGGACTGCTCGTTGGTAACGTTCCGGTACAAGTTTATGAATACGGTTCCATCGTCGAGCGCCGCCTGGTTTCCGACACTATTCGGGCTGGCGGGTACCTGGTGAGCGGGGAGCCGATAGATTGGCCAGCTCCCCCCAACATCTGGACCGCCGGGCGGCTCATCGTTGTTTACCCAGGAGTGGATGGGGGCACCGTTCTGCTGCTCAGCGGCCTGCTTGGAGATCCGCTGACTTTCGAAGCTCCTGTAATCGACGAACCCTACCCACCGGCAATACTGGTCGCCATTGGCGCGGCCGCCGAGGCTACGGGAACGCTGCCGCAAGACGTACAGGTCATCAGCTACGAATCTCAGGAATGGCCCAACAGCTGCCTCGGTCTACCTGGGCCGGATGAAATGTGTGCAGAGGCGATTGTGCCTGGTTGGATCGTTCGCCTCAATGTTGGCGGCACGCAGGTCGTATTTCGCCTGGACGAGGTAGGAGCAGAACTCAGACAAGAATGAGGCCGGCGACACAGCTCCGCCCAAACCAAAGTATCCCGATTCCTCCAACCCAATGACGCACCTACTGTGTGATGCCTGGCTTGCGATCCGTCCCTCAAACGAATTCACTGCTGCCCCCTCAATCCAATGACCCAGCTCACCCGCGATGGATGGCTGCTGCTCGCCTCAAAAGGCACGCGCAACTTTGGCTACGGCTTCCTCAGCGTGATCCTCGGCCTTTACCTTGATGAAGTCGGATTCACGCCAATTGAAGTGGGCTTCATATTGACGGCAACGCTAATTGGGTCGGCGATGCTCACCGGGATTGTGACCGCACGCGCCGATCGTCTGGGGCGTCGCCGGATGCTCATGGTGAGCTCGGGCTTGATGGCGCTCAGCGGAATCATCTTTGCCGTCGCTCACACCCCCTGGCTGCTGGTTGTGGCCGCGCTTACTGGCACCATCAGCGCAACTTCCGGAGAGGTAGGGCCATTTGAAACCGTTGAATCGGCGATCCTGCCGCAAACGACCTCCGAGAAGCGTCGCAATCAAGCCTTCGGACTATACAGTGCGGTGGGCGCGGCGATGGTAGCTCTGGGGGCTCTGGCCGCGGGCGTGCCCGCCCGGACATCGCAACTAGATATCTTGACATCGTATCGCTTGATGTTTTTACTCTACGCGGCGATCGGGATTGCGACGCTGCTGGTCGCCAGTCGGTTGTCGCAAAAGGTCGAGCTTGCGCAACTCCCCGAGCGTACGGGCTTCGTGACCCTGACCCATTCGCGAGGGCCCATTTTGAAGCTTGCCGGGCTGTTCGCAATAGACGCTTTTGCTGGGGGCTTCGTGGTGCAGAGCCTGATCGTGTACTGGTTTAGCCTGCGCTTCGGGGTTGGCGCCGAATATCTGGGGCCTTTGTTCTTCGGGGTCAACGTGATGAAGTCGATTTCCTATCTGCTGGCCGTACGCATCGCCGATAGGATCGGATTGCTGAACACGATGGTCTTCTCGCATCTTCCCTCCAACGTGATGTTGATGATGATCCCGTTGATGCCCACGCTGGCCTCAGCCAGTATCCTGCTGCTCGCGCGGCATCTGCTTTCTCAGATGGATGTACCGACTCGAGGTTCGTACATCGTGGCAGTGGTTGAGCCTGAGGAACGCGTGGCCGCAACGGGGGTCACTTCGCTAGCCCGTACGACTGCGCAGGCCTTTGGGCCGGTCATCGCAGGGGCGGCGCTCAGCGTGGCTCGGTTCGGGTTCCCATTCTTCGTCGGTGGGGGGCTTAAGATCGTGTATGACCTGGCGCTCTATTTCAGCTTCCGCGGCCACAAGCCGCCGGAGGAGCTATGAATCCGCTGAGCAGTCGAGTACGTCGCCCCGTTCGGCGAGGCAGCGTGGAGCGCTACCTCGTTCTCATGATGCTGAGTTTTGCGGCATCGGTATCCCTCACCCGCCTCTTTCTTGAACTCACTGGATATCCACAGCTCGGAGACGCGGAACTGCACATCGCCCACGTGCTTTGGGGCGGTTTGTTGCTGTTCGTGGCCGCCCTCCTGCCGCTGATCTATGCAAACCGTTGGGTGTACGACGTCTCAGCCGTGCTGGCGGGGATCGGCGTAGGCTTATTCATTGATGAAGTAGGCAAGTTCATCACGCAGACTAATGATTACTTTTACCCGGCCGCCGCACCGATCATCTATGCCGCCTTCCTACTGACAGTGCTTCTATTTATGAGGGTGCGCAAACCGATTTCGATCGATTCGCGGGCCGAATTGTATCGAGCTCTAGAGTCCTTAGGTGAAGTCTTGGATCACGATCTTGAACCGAACGAATTCGCCGATCTGCAGGCTCGCCTCGAACGAATCGCAGCAGAAAGGGAAAGTCCTGCATTCGCGCAGCTAGCTACCCAGCTTCTTGAGTTCCTGCATTCGGATGAACTTCGAGTAACGCCAGAACGAATGACACTTGTGGAGCGACTCGGCGGTTGGTGGGTCATCGTCGAGAATCGCTGGATGTCCAGCACCCGGCATCGAGCGGCGCTTATTGGCGGGCTGACTGCAGTGGGGACGATATCCGTTATCCAGGCTGCGCAGCTTCTCTTCGGCGACCCCGTGCGGCTAATAGCTGAACTGAGCGACCTTGTTTTGGTTGGCATGGTCGGAAGTTCTACGGGGGCGGCGATCTTCTCGCTTCAGGTGGTGCTTGAGGGGGTGATGGGGCTGCTAATCCTCGCTGGAGCAGTACTGATGCTGTTGGGGCGCGAGCGCTTAGGTACCACGTTGGCTTTCGTCGGTCTGCTACTTTCGCTCGTAGTGGTCAATTTGCTGACCTTCTACTTCAAGCAATTTTCCACCATCATCGCCGCCATGGTGCAGTTCTTTCTGCTAATTGGCGTGATACGCTACCGCCAACGCTTCCTCTGATGACGAGGTATGGGAGAGCTAGTTCTTGACAAGAAAGTAAGGAGTCGGGATGCAGGTGGCAAGCGAACAACGCGGAGAAGTTATGGTGCTATTGGTTGAGGGGAGTCTCGACGCCCTGACCGCCCCAGATCTCGGAAAGGAATTCAGCACACAGATCGAAAGCGGGCATTTTAATCTGGTTGCTGATCTGGCTGGGGTGGACTATTCAAGCAGTGCCGGGCTGCGGGTGCTGCTGGCAGCGGTCAAGGATACTCGTCAGAATGGTGGTGACTTGCGTTTGGCCGCCGTGCAGGCCAATGTCAACAAAGTGCTGACTCTGGCCGGCATATCGAGTGCAATCAATCAATTTCCAGATGTCGAAGCAGCGGTCTCTAGCTTTGAGGCGGCCTCCTGAAGCGGTTTCTTTGCCTGGCCGTCGGAAAATTGCAAATGCGAATTAGTCCTCCAGGCGCTTGATAAAAGTCAGAACGTTTCCCTCTTCTCCTGATCGATAGCCAATCTCATCCATCGTCTGATAAATGAAGTACAAGCCCAGACCGCCGCGACCGGGATCGTCCAGCGTAGCTTCAGGATCCGGCGCCTCCGGCTCCGAGGGTTCGAAGGGATGGCCAAAGTCAGTGATCTCGACCGTCATCAGCTGAGGCTCAAAATCCAGTGCAAGCATGATTGACCCCGGATTCATTCCGGCATAGCCGTGAGTAACGACGTTCGTGCAAGCTTCATCGACCGCAAGCTTTAGATCGTGGCAGGCATCATCACCAACCCCGGACAGCAAGCAGAACTCATCAATGAAGTCGCGGAATGTAGCAAGAGTCTCCAGCTCGGCCGCGCGAGTGGTTTGGGACCTCATCGCCTAGTACTCCCCTCCGGGGTACGTGTCCGCGCCTGCATTCCGCCCCACCTGCTTGATCATCCGCAGTCCATCCCAACGCGCATCCATCGCATCCAGGATGCCATCATGGATCGCCCAGGCCCGGCCGCGAACCGAATTCCAATGATCCTGCGCTCGAAACGATGTACTCTCGTCGAGCTGTCGATACAGACGCCCCTCCGGTTGAAACCCCTCGTGAATTTCGTCCATAAGCTTATGCCCTCTGACATAGGCAAACCCCCGACGTTCGAAAACCCAGGCTGAGGCGTAGGACAGGGGCTCCAGAAAATAGGCGTGGTGCGCCAGCAGTGTGAGGAACGACTCAAGGTGGCTGAAGACCTCAGATGAGGCGCGCAGTCCGGCACGAGTTTGGCCGGGCGCCAATCCGGCATTCATTGCCCGCTCCTCGGCATCAAGGTGACGGCGAACCGTTCCGAACTCGGTTCGCGCTCCGGTCTCATCGAAGTCGGTCTGAAAGCGCGGTGCGTCTGGGTCGCTCAAAACGAGCAGATTGAGATCAATCCCGTTGAGGCTGTTGTCCTCCAGTTCGATGGTGAAGATCGGGTCGTCGCGATCTTCACCATTCCATATGCTGAGGTTGACTAAACCGCTCTCCGGTTTGGCAAAGAGATCGACCTGGTCGCTACCGTCCGGTCCTTTCCAACTTCTTGGATTGATACGGAAGCGCGTCAGTAGCCCGATCGGGATAAGAGCTCGGTAGAGACGTCGCTTAGCGTTGTCGGGAAGATTGTTGATCGACCGGATCGAGACCGGGATGCTTGCGTCGCTGATGATCTCGTCGATCGAAACCTGCAGGGGATCGGGCGCGAACTTCTGCGGCTCGCGCCGCACGCGAAGGTTGCGAAACATAGTGGTATTTTGGGGAGACGCTGCAGTGTATCACGGCCATGCTACCGGGAGGCTTGGCCGCTCACGGCAGGATAGAAAACCGCGGCTATCGATCGCGGCTCGCTAGATCCTTGCTTTCAAACACCTTTTCCCCGGCTCTCACGGGAACCTTCAGTCGATTTTCCGGGGGCGTGATCGGGCAGGACCACTGTTCGTTATACGCGCAATACGGGTTGTAGGCCGAGTTGAAATCCACCTCAAAGCGACCATCAGAAAGCCTGGAAGGCTCCAGGTAGCGACCCGCACCGTAGGTCTCGCTGCCTGCCAGAGAGTCGGCGAAGGGTAGAAAGTAACCGTGCTCGTTTTCAAGGACCGTGAGCTCGGCCTTTTCTCCCTGCACTTCAAAGCTGAATCGTCCAAAGCGTGTGTAGGTTTGAACGTCGCCCGTGTTGGTCTGGATTTGGATCTGCTCCTGCTCGGGAAAGCGATCGATATCGACTTCCAGGCGAAGATCTGAATTCTCGGGGAAATAATTCAAGCCCGTGAAGTTGGCCTGCTGCTCCGGCAGCAGCGGGCTGTGGTGGCTCTCTTGAAAGAATTCGTCCTTCTCTTTCCTTATCGCATCGAGTTCGCTCATCCCGGTCTCCTAATTCAATTGGTCTCTAACCAGCGACATCAATAAATCATAGGTTGGCGGACCGGCTAGCGGTGTGTCATTGATCATAAATGACGGAGTGCCGCGGAAACCAAGTCCGAAGGCCTCCTTCATTTGATCCTCCACCGCCGCTCGATATCCGCCACTTTCAAAACATCGGCTGAACGCTTCGGTATCCAGTCCGAGCTGTTCCGCAAATCCGACCATCTCTCCTTTTCCCGTCGGCGACGCATCGAAGAGCAGGTCATGAAATTCCCAGAACGCGCCTTGATCGGCGGCGCACTCTGATGCTTCGGCCAGGTCAGGCGAGGAAGGTGTAATTACGGGGAAGTGGCGCCAGACGAAGCGCACCTCGCCCGGGAACTGAGCCAAAACTTGATCGATGATTCCCAGTTGATGGTACTGGCGGCAGGAGGGGCAGTTGAAATCGCCGTATTCAGTAATTGTGACCGGCGCTTCGGCCGGTCCCTTGCTGACCTCTGCTGCCACGAGCGTGGGCAGCGACGGATCGGGCGCAGGTGGCCGGGTAGCGGCGAAGGCCGTGATCGTCCCAGCCACAACCACCACTCCAATAATGATATTTCGCCAACGCCTGCGACGCCGAGCCGCGGCTCGTGCCTTCTTCTGAACACGTTTTCCCATGGCAGCATGCTTATAGCACAGGCTACGAGGTCGACCCAGTAGGGGTGCTCACATCCGACAGCGCATAATCAATTGCGGCTTCCATTGACATTTCTAAGCCTTCGGCCCACGCGACGTCAAATTCGTCCGTTTCCATTGCATTCTGCACCACAGATGTCGTTCTGCTGATATCTGGCATATCACTCGGACGGGCGGCAAATCCATGAGCCTCGAACACCGCGTGCGAGGCTCCTAGCAGGCGGGCAGCCCGATCCGGATAGCCTTGAGCCATTGACACGGCAGCCGCGGCTGCGAGAGCAGCTGGTACGTGAGGCTGGTGATCGACTTTAACCGTAAGAGTGAAGGCTTCATGGCTTAAGCCGGCCGCCCTTTCAACGTCATCACCATAGATCGCCATATAGGTCAGGCTGTCTAGAATCAGAATTTCCCGAAGGGCATCATCAAGATCACGAGCAACCAACAAACCTTCTAATAGAGCCTCGCTCGCCCTTTCGTGCCCTCCAGTGTGTCGCTCGAGTTCCCCGATAATGTGTAGCGCCTGGGCCATTCCAGCCCGGTCATTTGTGCGCCGAAATAGGTCCAGGCCTTCTTCGACGTACGCCAGGGCTTCTTCAGAAGGGTCGGGCTGTCCAATTGCTTGCGCCCCTATGTAGACCAGCAACCAGCCGGTCTCAAGGTCGTCATCCATGTCTCGGTAAAGATCTAGCGCCTCGAGATGCAATTGCTTGCCTTTGTCTCGATCGCTGGAGAAATGCGCTACCACACCCGACGAATGGAGCAGCGCAGCCCGTACGGACGGAGGAGCATCGAATTCTGCATCCGATCTAAGAGCCGCCGATGTCCATTGCCGCGCCTCGGCGTAGTGTCCTTTCCTGAACCAAAAATGGCCCAGGCCGCCCACAATCCGCAACCCTGGTATTGGATTGTCGCTGCCTAGAGACCAATCGAGCGCGGCGCGGATGTTGTCGTGTTCGGACTCTAACTGCTCAAGTCGCCGCAACTGATCTGATCCTCCACGAGATGCCGGTCGCAACTGCTCCACGAGATCCGCGAAATATTCCACGTGTCGTGATCGCAGGTCAGAGGTTTTTCCCAGCTCATCCAATTGACCACGTGCATACTCATGGATTGTTTCGAGCATATCGAAGCGAAGTTCGCCTCCAGCACCTTCGACCTGGCGCAGCAAGTTTTTTCTCAGGAGCGATTCCAGCCCAGGCACGATGTCGATAGGTAGCTGGTGGGCACAAACTTCTCGCGCGGCCTCGATCGAGCATCCGCCTTGGAACACC
>Ga0255055_10001404_pt1 | contig 17682 bp, 26 predicted proteins | sample JV7_2_27_MG_FD_188633 | JGI IMG/M metagenome (GOLD analysis project Ga0255055, IMG submission 188633) | Seawater microbial communities from Jervis Inlet, British Columbia, Canada - JV7_2_27 | ecosystem: Environmental > Aquatic > Marine > Inlet | place: Canada: British Columbia | collected... | reverse complement strand
TGGCCGGCTCGCTACGCTTGGCACGCGTCTCCGGCAGGCGGTTGCTTAGCAAGACGCGTGCCAAGCGTAGCGAGCCGGCCAAGTTTTGTCAAGTCTCGCAGGTTGGCACGGTTCTTGCCGGGCAAAGGTCATGCCAAGTGTTGAGCTGGCACGGGTCTTGCGTCTATTGACTTTTCAATTCTTATATGCTGGCTGTTTTTACTTGGTAGATTTTTTTGGAAAATTTCTCGATCTGATTTTTTTCCGATTTTTTTATTTTCAAAAAACCTCGACTTGGAGCTTGACACGATGATTCAAACTGTGCTAGTCATTTCTGGCTTTTACCTTATGATGGGTGGTTGCACTCCGGCCTGTTATATGTTAGTAGCTCCGCTCGCCGCAATGAAAGACCGAGGCGAACTCGCGCAAGCGTGGTGGCTATGGAAGGCGTTTGGCCGTGCCGCTCTTTTGATTGGCTGGCCTGGCGACGTGTTTTTCTGGAACTTGCTCATAGGCTCGATAATTTTCCGCGAGCTACCGCGCGAGACGACATTCTCGTCGAGGATTGAGCGACATGCAAGGACCGGCGATCTAAGAGGCTTAAAATGGGCCGTGCGACTCAATCGCGTATGGCCTGGACACATCCACTACAAATAAGGAGACGCTATGCCACGCGCATCAGGGCGACGACAGGGCTATCGAGGGCGAAGCAAGAAACGCGACGCTAACGAGTCCGAAATAATCCAAAAACTCGAGAGCTATCCCGGCGTCGAGGTTGTGCAGCTTGACAAGCCGTGCGATTTAATCGTTGGGTTCGAGGGCCGCAATCATATGCTCGAGGTAAAGAATCCCGAGGGCAAGAACACGCTCGGAGACGAGCAAGTCGAGTTTATTGATGCTTGGCCGGGCGCACCTATACACATCGTAAGAAACGCCGATGAGGCGCTCATTGCTATCGGTATTGTCTCGAGCAGACTAGCTATTATTCCGGCGGTGGCGCAACGGTAGCATAGAAACGACCTTGCCGTTGTCACGCGCGAAAGTGAGAGTCGTCTCAGTCTCCAGCGCTCGAACTATCCAGCTCTTTGGCTGTCCCTCGTGCGGGTTTATCCCCGTCCGCAGCCTTAGCACTCTCTCGTTCGATAATTTTGGCGAGCGCCTCCTCCATGAGCTGTAAAGGATAGTCGTATCGCAGCGAGACATAGAGAGGATTTCTCGAAGCCTGTAGGAGTTCCCAGGCGAGTTCGCGTTTAGATTTGGCCGCTTTGTAGCTTTCCGCCACGATTGAATCACGCCGTCGATCAAAGCTATCGTTTTGTTCGGTTTTTTCATCATAAATCCCCAATTTATTACCCTCAGAACGAACACAAGCCCGGAGACGCCTTTCGACAATCTACCGGGCCTATGCTATCAGTTCAACTACGTCTCGCCTGTGAAGCCCTCAAGCCGGTATACGGCATATCGGGTCGAGCCTTGCTCGCGCCAATCAGTCAGTATTTTATAACCCTCCGAGCGCAGTCGGTGAACCACCGCCGCCAAGCGCAAACACTTGTACTCGCGGAGCGCCTGCAACGGCGAGAGCTTGCCTTTGTGTTTCAGGTGCAGAAGTATCAGCTCGCGCTGCGACCGTTGTCTCACGGTGAATTCCATTGTTGCCTCCTAGTTATGATCGAAGCCGGCGCAGTGTCGAAGCTCATGCTCGACAACACGCTCGCTCGCCGCTTGTCTTTCCGCATAACTCATTCTTCGTTGCCTCCGCTCAATCGGTTGATTTCTTTCAGCGCTTTTTCGAGCCAAAAAACGGCGTCGAGCGCCTCGTTGTTGTTGTCCTCGTTTCCGTAGTCCGCCTGGCGCTTGCTCTCGTTTCTATAAAATTCTGAACTGATTCAGTCATGCAAATAACCTGCCCTGGGCATATGCAGCCTCTATCCGTTCACAGGCAATATCGAAGTATTTTCGCTCGATCTCGATGCCGATGAATTTACGACCCAGATTGGCGCAGGCTACTCCGGTGGTGCCAGAACCCATGAATGGGTCAAGAACAGTCTCTCCGTCGAACTTACAAACGCACCATTCCATGACTTCAGTTGGCTTCTGAGTGGGGTGTCTCCCGCCTTGCTTTATTGCCCTGGCTCGATGAAAAGTTATTCTTCTTGCCGCCCTCCATTCAGAAGTCCACGCCATCTCAACGTCTGCCAAAGAAAACCCATCCTGCCCCTTGTCCCATATTAACCACCCCATAGACGGCGGAAGCACATCAGTGTAATAGTTTCCTCCCCAAACGCAGGAAGGCACCCCCATGCCCACTATCGCTCGAATCGCTTCTAAATTCCTAACGTCATCCCACCCAATGGGTTCGCCATAATTTCTCCAGCCATGCTTGTCATCTGGTGGTTTACTATTCTTCCTGTCAGCCTGAATCCCATAAGGCGGATCAGTCACCACCGCATCCACCTTACCCAGGGTCGGTAAAATCTCCATACAGTCGCCACAATAAAGCGTTGCATCGCCTATTTCGACCTTCTTGATTCCCTGGAGCGTCACATAGTCTTTTTTCGAGAGGTTCATTTTTTATTCGCCCTCCGTTGATACCGGGCTGAGCTGAACGTGCATCGAAATTTTTTCACCTATCGGGCTGGCGCAAGAGAGGAGCATCACAGTCCCGTCTTTCGCTTCAAACCGAAAATTAAGCCGGTCATACGCGCGGCCGCTTGTGGTGAGTTCTTGGCTCTCGATTGAATCGATACCTACTTTGGCGATATCGTCGAGCTGTAATATGTTGATAGTCATTTGATTGCCTCCGTTAACTGAAAATACAGCATAACAGGTTTTTTTGAAAAAAACTATAAGAGGGTCACAGTTTGACCTTTCGGGCCATTCGGCGTTAGATTTGGCTCCGGGTGCTTAGCCGTGAACTCGACCCGAACAACTCGAGGGACGCAAGAATGCAAACCTATGCTCTGAGGCCGCCGCTCAACATAGTCGGGAGGCGAGGCGCAAGCCTTGAACCTGAACGGACAGACGATTACGGGCCGGTCGGTAAGACCTCCCGGAAAGTGGGCGAACTATGGCAAAAATTCGACTTCGCACGCTTCTTGCGCTATTCTCCGCGCCATCGGGCCGGTTTCCGTAGTGGTTACTCGGTTGCCTCCGTGGTACTGCTCGAGAGAAATCTCGATCCGGCCCGACCTTTAGCGGAGCATCTAGCGGAGCGTCTTGAAAAAGCGAGTTAATAAACGAGTTCTTAGTGCGGCGGCTACGACAGAACCCGTGCCCTCCGAGCTTGCGGTTACGGAAACCGGGCCGGCGGGCAGCTCCGCGCCTCAATGGACGCCGCGACCCTACCAGCGCACCGCGCTCGAGAAATTCGACTCTGGACTTCGCCGCCAAATACTGATCTGGCACAGACGCGCCGGAAAAGACAATTTCGCGCTGAATCTCGCCGCAGGCGAAATGAAAAAACAAACCGGCACGTACTGGCACCTGTACCCGACGCACGTACAGGCCAAGCGCGCGATATGGAACGGAATAGACAAAACCGGCCACCGATTTATCGATTTAGCCTTTCCGCCAGCCGAGCGCGAAACGACCCGTATACAGGATATGCAAATCGTTCAAAAAACCGGCTCCATGTGGCAGCTCGCCGGCTCCGACCGTTACAACTCGCTCGTCGGCTCTAATCCGCTCGGCGTCGTGTTCTCAGAATGGGCGCTATGCGACCCGCGCGCATGGGATTACGTGCGGCCAATCATTCGAGAAAATGGCGGCTGGGTCGCATTTATCACGACCTATCGCGGCCGCAATCACGCTTACCGAATGTTTCACCGGCTCAAAGGCTCGGCGGAGTGGTATTGTGATTTACGAACCGTTGACGATACGACGCTCGCCAATGGCAAGCCGGTAATCAGCGCCGCCGACATACAGGCCGAACGCGACGAGGGAATGGCCGAGGCGCTCATTCAGCAAGAATACTTTTGCAATCCAATCGCCGCGCAGCCTGGCGCAGTGTATGGCCGGCAAATGTCAGCCCTCGTCGAGTCGTCGCGCTTACAGCCCGTCGGCTACGATCCGGCGTTGCCAGTGGTCGCCGCGTGGAGTAATCAGCCGAGCCAACACACCGTTGCATTTTTTCAGCATCGCGGAAACGAGGTTCGTGTTATCGGCTCCAAATCGTTTCAGTTCGCCTCGCTTGCCGACGCTATTCAAAATTCGCGCGAGTCATTCCCGTGGCGATATGTTGCGCGCGACATTGTCGCCGCCGACGCTGCGCAGGAAATTCACACAACATTCGAGCAATTCAGCTCAGTCGTTGAGACGGCCGGCGATTTCGAGAATCCTTTCGAAGCGACTCGCGACTTGATCGGTCGGCTGTACATCGACAACAGCGTGCGACCGTTCACCGACGAGGATGAAAACAACGCCAGGTTAGTTGACGCGCTTAATGGCTATCGATTCAAAGAGGCCAGCGCCGGTCAATCATTCTCAGCCAATCCTATTCAATCTTGGGAATCGCACTATGCTCACGCGGTAGAAAACTTTGCGAAGTACGAAAACGATCAACCGTTAGCCGGCGACGGTTGGCATCCTGCGCCAAGCACCGAGCAATTCGATAGGGCCATTGTATGAGCGAAACGAATCGGCAAATGGTTCAACGGTTGAGGAATCAACTGCACGACAGCGCCGGCTATGACGGCGACGCGATTGCGCAAGACCGAACGCGCGCGCTAAATAGTTACCACCAACGACCTCGAGGCGACGAGGTTCGCGGCCGATCCGGCGTGCGAGCCGGCGACGTGTCGGCAATGGTCGAGGCGAATCTTTCGCAGATGCTCGAGGCATTCACAAACGACAACGTCGCGGAGTTCGACGCAACCGGCCCGCTCGACGACGACCAGGCGAATCTAGAATCCTTCGCCGTCAACAATGCCGTAATGAAATCAAACAACGGCTACCAGGAAATCGGCGCAGCGATTAAAGATGCGCTGCTATTGCGCAATGGCTGGGTGAAAATGTGGGTCGATGAATCGGCCGAAGTCGAGACGCTCGACCTTGAAAACGCGACCGTCGATACCATTGCAGCAATCCGCGAGATTCCCGGCATAACGTCCGCCGAGGTTTTAGAGTTCGACGCCGAAGCGCGCACCGCGCGAGTTCGAGTCACCGCGCCGACGCGCGAGTTTCGTTGCGAGTCTGTCGATTGCGTAAATATTCACTATCCAAAACAATGGAAAAAAACGGACGTACAACGAATTCCGTTTATTGCGGAGCGTCACGTCGAAATGCGCGGCGAGTTAGTCGAGCGAGGATTCGACCGTGCGAAAGTTGACCGACTGCCGGCGCTAGGTCAGGACACAAAATCCGACAGCCTGGCGCGCGACATTGGCAGCACGCCGCCAGTGGGTAGCCGAGGCGGCGACAAAGCAACCGACCTCGTTCTATGGTTCGAGATTTATTCGCTTGAAGCGGCCAGCGACGGCACGCTCGAGCGCCGCCGCATTGCGTTAACGATGGGCGGCCCGGACGAGGCAATACTCGAAAACGAACCCGTCGCCATTGTTCCATATGCAACCGGCTCGCCGTTCATCAACGCGCACCGGCTCACCGGCATATCAATCTGGGACAAGCTCAAACAGACCGAGGATATAACGACCAGCCTCGAGCGCGGACTCCTGGACAACGTCAACTCGGTTATAAAAAACCGAACGGCATACCTCGACGGCAAAGTAAATACCGACGACCTGGCCGACGGCCGGCCGAACGGAAATATTCGCGTGCGCTCGTCGGTCGGCGACATTCGCAAGGCTATGACGACGTTCCCGGTTCAGGATATATCGCAAGGCATTCTCGCGAACCTCCAGCACCAGGGCCAACGCCGCGCCGAAATGGCCGGCGCAGCGCTTGAGCTTTCTACCGGGCAGATGCAAATGGGCGGCGCGCGCATCGGCAGCCAGGGCGTTGACAGAGCGTTTTCGGTTATGGAACAAATCGCCGCGCATATGACTAAGAACATGGCGACGAGCTTAATGCGGAATATGTTCTTGATTGCTCACGCAACCATGCGCGCAAACTTCGATCAGCCGTTGCCGGTCAAAGTCGGTGGCCGTTGGACTTCGCCTATTCCGTCGCAGTGGAAACCTCGACAGTCAGTAACGATTAAACCGGGTATGTCGCCAGGCGAGCGCCAGCGCAAAACGCAAACACTCGGCGAAGTTATCAATGCGCAACTGCAACTCGCGGATAAAGGCATGGACAAAATACTGGTGAATATCGAGGGATTTTACCGAGCGCTCACCGACTGGGGCCGCTCCGCCGAGCTACCGAATCCCGAGCAATACTTCATCGATCCGGCCACAGATGAATCCAAGCAAGCGCTTAAAGAAAAGCAAGACGCCGAGGCGCAAGCGTCCAAGGCAAACCGAACGCTAATGCAACAAGCCGTCGGCCTCGAGCAAATGGGTCGCGCGCTGGAGAAATACCGCGCCGACCAGGATACGCAATTCAAGTACTGGCGCGAGTCGTTACTCGCGGAAATCGAGGAGGCGAAAATTGTCGGTAAAGTCACTGGCGATTTAGTCTCACAAACAAAGTTTGTCAACGGAGGCAACAATGGAAACGGAGACGCAGAAAAAATTAGTACCCCTGAATAAAGCCGACCTACAAAACCTAATCGCGTTTGGGAATCGAGCGCAAATGTCAGGACTTGAGGCCGACTCATGGGTCGAACTAAAACAGCGGTTAGTTATGGAATTTTCGAACGCCGCAGATGCGGCAGACGAGGAGGAAAAGCAAATGCACTTGGCGGTCGATAATGACGCTGAGTGAGATAAACGCGGAAGCTCAAAGCACCTACGCGAAGGGACTCCGAAACAATCCCCTGCTCAAAGCGCTAATCGCCGAGAGGAAAAACGACTTGCGCGACGCATGGGAGTCAACCGAGGAACACGACGTGAGCAGCCGAGAGGCACTATTCAGCGAGCATCGCGCCCTCGATAACCTGAGAGACTACTTTGATGCAACAATCAGAAGCCTCGCCGGAGACGGCACCTAAATCGGCGGAGACGCCGAACAAACCGCAACCAACGGACCTGGATAAAGTTTTGAACATTCTCGGCGGAGACGCGGAGAACGACGAAACAAAAGACGGCGACGAACTGGAAGCGAAACCGGACGAGCAACCGGAGACGGTTGATGATGAAAAGCGGCCGGAGACTATCGACGAATTAGCCAAGCGGCTAAAACTCGAGGTCAAAGACTTGTACGACATTAAGCTCAAGTTGGGCAGCGGTCCCGAGGAGACTCGCGAGGTCACTATCGGTGAACTCAAAGATCAAATGTCAACCAAGGATGATTTCGAAGTTACTAAATTGAAGTTTGAGGAGGAGCGGAACACACGCGAGCAGGAACTCGTTAAGACGCAACAAACGGTTGCGGAAATAGTTAGCATGTTGCCGAAGTCGGCAATAAGCAAAGAGCTATTAAGCACCCTGGCGCGGAGACGCGCGAACGTCGTCGAACACGAGGAGAAGCTCACGCGCAGCGTGATACCCACATGGAAAGACGAAACCGTCGAGGCTCGCGACCGAGAGGCAATGGGCAAACACTTGGAGGAATACGCTTTCGCACCGGGATACATCGACACGATAGTCGATCATAAAACGCTGCGGTATATCCGCGAGTCAATGCTACGTGAGCAGCGTATGAAGCGAGCACTCGAAGCGGTCGAAACGGTACGCAAGCCGGGACACAAACCGAGCGGCACGCCGACCGACGAGCAAAAGAAAGGCAAGACTCGAGCAGCAACGCGCGCACGCAGCAAGACAACTCAAATCGATGCGGTGACTGAATTGTTACAGGGCTTAGGTTAAACATCAGATAGGACACCATCATGGCAGCATCAGACTATTGGGACAGTCAAGACCTTAAAGCGGTCGCGGCTGGCGGGTTCGTCAACGAATCCGTAATGCAAAAAATATTCGACATCAGCAAGATACCTTTGCCGTTGCTCGACAACATCGCAGTGGAATCGCACGATAACGCATACGCGGAATGGCCGCAGGACGAGCTGAACGCACCTGACCCGACTAACTTTGTTGTGTCAGGCGCGGACGCCGGAACGAAAACCGACGGTAACGAAAAGCGTGTCGGCAATCACTCCGCGACTTCAGTCAAGTATGTTTATTACACGACCCGAGCGCAAAACTCGAACGTCGTCGGCCAGGGCCAGCGCTCGCTAGCTCGCGGCTTGATGATGCGGCAGCAGGAACTCATGCGAGATATTGAGTCGATTTGCTTGCTCAATAACGCATCAGTCGAGGATAACAACAACTCAACCGCAGGCGAGACGGCCGGGCTTGATACTTGGATCGAAACCAATATCGACGCAGCCGAGTCAGGCGCAGCGGTCGGCGGCTTTAATACCTCGACCAAAATCGTTGACGCGCACACCAACGCAACGACAGCCGTCGCCGGTACTGAGGCACGACTTTCGGCATTGATCGAATTGGCATACAGCAACAACGCACAGCCGTCGATCGCTATGTCAACGCCGGCAGTAATCAAGCGTCTTGCGGTTCGTCTGTTTGCAAGCTCCCGAGTGGCTACGCCGACGGCAAATGTCGCAGGCGCAGGCGGCGGCGTTGAGCAGACCTCGCAAGGGTTTATGAATATCATGGTCACGGACTTTGGATTCACGCTCGAGCTAACGCCGAATCGTTTAATGCAGGATTACAACAGCGACACGGCTGCGAGCCTGCTCGGTATCGATCCGTCATTTGTTGCGTTGTCTTACATGCACGCACCGACAGCGGAGAAGCTCGCAAAACTCGGACTGTCCGAGCGCTGGCAAGTAAGCGCTGACTATGCGCTCGTGGTTCACCAGGAGAAAGCGCACTTCAACTATCGAGACATTGACGAGGATGCGGCCTGGACGGCATAGGCTAACTCGTTCCCCCGCTTGGCGGCGGCTTCGGCCGTCGCCCTTTTTAAGAGCTGGCAATATGCACGAACTGGAAAAAGACTTAAAAGGCGAGCTACCGGAGTTCACGCACAAAGGCGGCGACCCGGCGCGTCACGCTATCCTCGAGAGCAACCACCGAATGCGCGAGGGACTCGACGAGGGTGCGATTAACTTCGGCACCGACGGCGGATTCGGCCGCGTGTCGCTTCGAATTCCCTTGTTTGATTACCCTTTCATATGCGTCATGTTTCCAGACCTCAAGGCACCGGATTCGCATGTGCGCCACAAGGCATGGCAAGCGTTTACAAAGTCACCGCTATCGGAGCCGTATAGAGTCGGAAAGAAAATTCGTCGAGGTGCGAGATAGTGGTCGGCGAAGCCGGCGCAGTTCTCGAATTGGTGGACACTCTAGACGTTCCGACGTTGTTCGTTTTATGCGCGCTGGGGTTTTGGCGAATCGTCAAGGCGCTGCACGCGATAGAATTGCGCATGACAAATCACAGCGCAAATATGGAACGCGTCACAGAGATTCTCGACCGCCATATAATCGCCGATGCCAAAGCCGACGAGCGGCTTACAAAAACACTTGACCGATTGACGGCCCGGATTGATTCGCAAGTTTCGAGGGCGAGCTAATGTCACTGAACTATGGAACACTAAAGACGCAAATTCTCGCGGACACGCACCGCACCGAATTGACCGGCGAGGTCGCCAATTTTGTACGCGCCGCCGAGGGCGTAATTGCACGCCGCTTGCGTTGTTCCGAAATGTTAACCCGCGTTGACCTTACCGACTCCGACCGAGTCACGGCCGACGAGGGATTCTATACACTGCCGACCGACTATCTCGAGGCGCGCGCGTTGTTCCTGATTCAGTCGGCCGAAGGCGACATTATGCTCGAGCCTGTATCGCTCATGGAATTGCGCCGCTACTCCTCGAGTTCGAAGGTTCGCCAATACACAATCATCACCGACACCGAGGTCGAATTGCGCGGCGTGCCAAGTACGACGCAATCATTCGAGCTTATCTACTTCGCCAGGCCGACGGCATTCGCCGCCGACGGCGACGTTAACGACATTCTGACTCGCCACGAAGCGGTGTATTTACATGCCGGCATCAGCGCGCTTTATCAATTCACGCAAGACCTTGAGCTTTCAGCGGCTCACGGACAAATCGCAATCGACGCAATCGAAGCGCTCAACGAGCAGGCCGGTCGCATGATAGGAGGCAACAATACCGCAGGCTATTACGATTTCAACTCATGGGGCGGACGCTAAGATGGGACTAGAAACCGGCACGTATATCGACAGCTTGAACGCCTCGAACCCGGTAGGCGCGAGCGACCCAAAGAGCCAGGGCGACGACCACATTCGACTTTTGAAGTCAACGATTCTCGCATCGTTCCCGAGCATTACCGGCGCAATGACCGCGACGCACACCGAGTTAAACATACTCGACGGCGCAACGCTATCGACTGCCGAGTTAAATATTTTGGACGGTGTCACCGCGACCGCCGCCGAGCTAAATATCCTTGATGGCGTCACCGCGACCGCCGCCGAGCTAAATATCCTTGATGGCGTCACCGCGACCGCCGCCGAGCTAAACCTAATGGACGGCGTGACGCTCACCACGGCGAACATTAACAACGCCGCGCTGAAAGCCGCCGCAAATATCTTCACGGCAAACCAAACCATACAAGAAGCCGACCCCACAATATGGTTTATTGATGACGGCGCGGCAGCAAATAACGGACGATGGGCGCTGAGAATTACAGGCGAACAGCTTCGCTTCCAAGCGTGGAACGATGCTATTAGCGGAAGCGGTACGTTTATGGCGGTGGACCGCACGTCAAACGTCATAGATACAATCGCTTTCGCAGCAACCGATATGACGCAGGCCGGCAACCTAGCCGTGACCGGCGACTTATCAATGATAGGCACCGCGCATTCATTTCAAACGCTCTCTACTGGTAACGCCTTAGAGATTGGCTTCTTCGGTTTGACGATTACCCCAAACATGGCGACGGGTAAATTATTGTCCGGCGCGCACGCGTCCGGCGCGTCCCTATATACCTATTTCGACTCAAGCGACATGGAGCTAGTAGCAGGCACAACGTCAACTTATAAATATGGCCTAGTGCTATCGCCGCGCGGCTCGACGCATGGAGCCGGCGAAGGCTTCCACATATACGCCAGAGGCACGCTCGCCGCGACGATTGGGGCGACGGGCGACGTGGTGACGCCGAATACTTCAGCGGCAGAAATTGGCACCAAGGGCATGGAGCAAAACATCCAGAACGCTAGTTATACGCTACTGTTAACGGATGCGAGCAAAGCCATATATAAAGCGTCCGGCGGCGCTGGTGAAACTATAACGATACCGGCGAATGCTTCGGTGGCATTTCCGATTGGAACCGTCATTGAGGTGATTAACCAAGGCGGCGGAACTCTAAGCCTAGCTATTACCACGGATACACTAACGCTGCTCGGCGCTGGTAGCACGGGAACGCGAACTATTTCAGATGACGGCTCTGCGGTGATTCGGAAAGTAACCGCTACGGCGTGGGTTGTTAGCGGCGCTGGTGTTTCGTGAGCGGAGTGCTTGCAGCGGTGGCCGGCGCGGGCGGTATACAGACCGCCTTGAACGCAGCCCAGATTGGCGACACGGAAGAGACATCGCCGAACCCGTCGAGCAGCGTGTCTATAAATCGCGATGGCACTGTTTCATTCACCGGCAATTCGTCCGACTCAGACCCTATCAACGAATGGGTTATTAACCCGGTTGGCAATCCCGGCGATAACTTCGAAGTTCACTTAGCCGTGACTTCCGGCTCCGGTCCCAACGCAGGAGATAGCACGGCGACCTGGCTAGCGCTAACTTCGAATCGAAGCTGGACCCGCACCGGCGGCGCGAGCGCGTCTGGCACCTGGACTATTTCTATAAGGCCGGTCGGTAAGAGCACCGTCGCTTCGGCTCTTATAACGATGGCTAATACTTACATACCATGAGTTACCCGAAGCGCTTGCTCAGCATCAGACCTCGAGGCGGCATCGCGACCGATACGCCGCAATGGGCGACGCCTCCCGAATTCTTTACGCTTGGCAACAATCTTGTATTTCGCCAGGGCTTCGCCGAGCGAGCGCCGAGCAGCGCGAACATATACAACGACCCGACCGTAGCACCTTACGCAATCAAAAACGTGCAAATTGGCGGCGTGAATTATTGGGTTTATGTCGGCGCGACCGCAAGCTATGTCGTCGAGACTTCAAACCATACGGAAATCACGCACGCGTCCGGGCAACAATCCAATACCGAAGTTCACCGGCTGTCGCTCGACCTACTCAACGGGATACCGTTTTTTTCAAACGGACTTGACGAGCCAATGTACTGGGACGGGAACGTGAGCAATAACTTTGTGGACTTGCCAGGCTGGACCGCGACCGAGACTTGCGGCTTTATGGTTGCGCACCGCTTCCATTTATTCGCGTTCGATATTTCCGGCCCGTCGGGCGACTTCCCGAATCAAGTTAAGTGGAGTTCTGCGGCTAATCCTGGCAACGTGCCGGCCTCCTGGACAGCGGCAGCCACCAACGAAGCCGGCGACACGGTACTGGCCGACACGCGCGGCGAGCTAGTCAGCGCGGCAAACTTGCGCGGCTCGCTAATGATTTACAAAAACGGCTCGACGCATATTGCGGACTACGTCGGCGGCGAGGAGATTTATGCTTTCCGCACGTTGTTCGTGCAATCCGGCGCGCTCGCGCGGCACACGGTCGCCGACATTAATGGCGCGCATTTTGTAGTGACCGACGGCGACATTATCATCACGGATGGACAAACGATTAAATCCGTAGCACAGAACAAGCGCCGCCGCGCTTTTTTCAATTCAATCGATCAGACTTATTACCAAAACACTATCGTCAAATATTTCCGCCAGAAAAATGAAGTATGGGTAATGTATCCAGAGGCCGGCAGCGAGCGCTGCACGCGCGCCATGATATACGACCTGGCTAACAACGCATGGGGCGACCGGGAGCTGCCCGGTATCTCGAACGCCGACACCGGCATCGTTAACGACACCGCCGCCGACGAGACGTGGGACAGCGACGCGGCCGTATGGAATGCCGACCTCGAGGTATGGGACCAACAAAACTTTTCGCTGGCGACCGAGGAGCTTGTGCTAGCCGACTCGACCAACACGGAATTAGTGCAAATCGGGACCGGCGACGAGTCACTCGTTTCGACGTTGCGCCGCGAGGATTTAGATTTCGACGACCCGGCCCGCTTTAAGTTTGTGAAGCGTTTGCACTTGCGCGTCGAGGCAGCAACTAGCATCGACTTTCTTGTGCGCATCGGCAAGCGCAACGCGACAGGCGAATCGATTTCATGGAACTCCGCGCTCACGTACAATAGCGACGACGGTTTTCTAAACGTGACGATTACGGGCCGCTACATATCTATAGAGATTGCCGCGACCACGAACACGACATTCAAAATCACCGGCATCGAACTCGAGGCCGAATTGCGAGGTTATCATTGATGGGTTTTTTGAAAAAAGTATTCGCCGGCCCGGACGCTATCGCGTCTGCAATGGACGGCGCAAAAAAGGGACTCGACGCGCTAGTTTTTACCAACGAGGAGCGCGCCAAGGCTGACGACGGCGTTCGTTCATTCCTGCTCGAGTATCTCAAGGCAACGCAGCCGCAGAACTTGGCGCGGCGCTATATCGCGTTCGCAATCGTCGCGCTTTGGTGCCTGCTCGTTTTGGTGGCTGTCATATCGCACGCGTTTTCGCCGGCTTATGCGGAGTTCGTTTTCGAAACATTGACCGGCGTTGTGACCGTTCCGTTCGGCGGAATCATGGCGTTTTACTTTACGGCTCATTTACTGCGGAGCTACGCGAAAAAGTGAGAATCTACACGCCGACGCCAGTCCCGATAAACGCGCCGCCAGGCTTGGGCGCGTGGCTGGCCGGCGAGCTTCGACGTATCTCGAACGCTTTCAGTAGCGACAGCGTGCAACTTGAGGCGCGCAACGCAGAGCCGACGAGATACCGCGACGGGATGATTGTTTACGCGGACGGCACAAACTGGAATCCCGGCAGCGGCGAGGGTATTTATGCGCGCTACGGCGGAGCTTGGAACAAACTTTAATAGGTGACGGCATGGGATTACTTTCAGGATTAGGCATCGGCGGCAGCTCCTCGCGGCAAAGTTCGCAAGGCTCGAGCGCCTCGGCATCTTTCGACAACCTCGACTCGTTTGGATTCGGCCAATCGGTTGACCAAAGCGTCAGCGGCGGCCGTTCCGTTTCAGGTTCGCGCGACGCCTCGAGCGGTCGCGTTGCATTCGAGGATGTTTTCGCGCAGCTCTTTGGCAACTCGAGCAACGCCGCAAACAATATCAACACGAGCGCCATTACCGAATCATCTAATTTACTGTTTGGTTCGGGCGGCCAGTTTCTCGACACGCTCGGCGGCGAGGGCGAACTCGACGCCAGGCTCGCAGCATCCGACGACCTCGACGCGCAGCAAATCGACTTATTGAGTTCGGATATTGGCAAGTTTTTATCGGAGACGGTGAACCCTGGCATCACGTCGGGCGGAGTCCAGGCCAATACGCTCGGCGGCTCGCGCGGCGACTTACAACGCGGACTCGCCAGCGAGGCGGCGATACAGGAATTCGTGCGCGGTTCGACCGGCATCCGACGAGCGTCTCAGACGCGCCAGGACGCGCTAGCCGGGCAGATCGATCAAAACCGGCTACAAGGTGCCAACGCAGGAATTGGCGCATTGCCTGGCCTGCTCGGGATAGCCGAGACGGGTGCATTCGCGAGCTTGTCACCGTTCGCGGCGCTGTCGCAGATTCTAGGGCCGCAAACCGTCTTGCAAGATTCGGCCGGCACGTCGTTTGCCGAGAGCGACAATTTTGCGGAGTCTGCCGGCAGCAGCATCAGCGCCGACAGCACGACCGGGCGCGCCGGCTCACGCGCGACAAGTCAAAACAGCTCAAGCGGCAAATCGAAATCATTCTCAATAGGATTTGAATGATATGGCGAGAGTTAACGGAATCATAGCGGCAGGACTCAGCGCAGCAGCGACGGGCGGCACAAGCCTCGAGGCGCAAGCGCAACCTCAGAGCGTACAGCCAACGCAGGGCGGCCACGAACCAATCCTGGAGCAGATACGCGCCCGCTCGCAACGCATTCAGGACGCCCAATCAACGGCACCGAACGCCGAGCTAGCGCTAAGCTCCGGCCTGGCTGGACTTGGCGCGGCGTCGGTATTCGGCCCGGCCGGCCTGCTCGTCGGTGGGATTGTCCAGATGCTCGGCAAGCGACGACTCAACAACATGCGGGAGCTAGCAACGCAAGACGCAGAAGCCTCGACAGCGGCCATAGAGCGCGGCAGGACTAGTCTTAACAACGCGCTTGAGCAAGCGACAACGGACGCCGAGCGCGCCGAGGTCGCCATGCACATTGAGCGCTTCGAGCAGCTCGAGGCACTCACGACTCACCCAGACCCGAATTTGCGCTCGCAGGCCATGATGAAAATGCTTGACGTGACCGGCCAGCTCGATACAGAACTCGAGGAGGTTGAGACTCGCCGTCTCGACGCCGAGAGTAGGCAGCGCGACCAGTTTCAATTCGAGGTACAGGAGGCCAACTCAGTACGCGACGAGCTACAAACCGACTTCGGCAAGGATTGGAATACGCGCCTAGATTCATACGGCTCAATGCTGGCAGTCGAGGACACGGCATTCGGAGACCAAACGCTCATCATTAGAGCTATGAAAATGAATGACCCAAATTCGGCCGTATTGCCCGGAGAGGCGGCGACAGCATCCAACGCGGCCGGAGTCCCTGACATACTAATGACGACCTACAACCGGCTATTGCGGGACGGTGAGCGGCTCTCGCCGGAGCAGCGCGCCGACATAGTCCGACAGTCCGGCCTGATAGTCAACGCAAACAAGGCGATCATTCTGGACGCCAACACGCAAGCAGCGGAGCGGCTGCGAGCTCGAGGAGTCCGTGACGACCTTATAACCTCGACCATGCTGCGAATACCGAACGCAGACCAGCTACCGCTACCGAGGAACTCTGAACGCCTGGGCGAGTCCGACATAGCGGCCATAGGAGGCCCGGACAACGTGCGCAGCGGTCGCAGGCCGGTCGATAACCCGGAGGAGGAGCTAGGGCTCACGCCGGAGCAACTACGCTCCACGGACAACCTGAACGGCGCAGAGGAGTCATACGCGGACATTCTGGTCGGTAGTATCCGAGACGCTGGCGACTTTTGGGCCCGCACGTTCGCAGACCAGGAGCGGCGCGAGAGAGGCGCAACGCTCAGAATCGACCCCAACACCGGACGCGAATTCGAAGTCGGAGAGGGAGGCGAGACCGTCGAGCTCGACACGACAGCAAGACGACGAGAAGAAAACCGAGCCCGCGCACATACTCCCGTCGAGCTCACGCCGGAGGCGCAGCGACGAGCAGAGGAGGCCAAGGCTCGAGGCGACCTAACCGAGAATGGCAATATTGGACGCACTCGAGGACTGATAAGGAGGACTAATGCCGATTAGATTCCCAAAGATGCACATAGCGCAGTCGGTCGTAAACCAGATTCTAAACGTGGCGGACGGCATACCAGCGCCCACACAAGCAGCGCCTACGCTGCCACCGCCAGCCGTTCCGAATACGGTCGAGCAGTCCAGCCAGTTAGATCGACTCCTCGCACAGCCGACCTCAGACGCATTGCCGGGCATCGATCAAGCGCCGGACCCAGGCGGCACGCTCAACGGCGGCAAGCTCCTCGATACCCTATTAGAGCCGGAGGGTTGACGGGTACTCGACGAGCTGGCAGCCTTAGCCGTCGAAATAGGAGGTAACAACATGCAAGACGAGACCGAAGAACGCAGGCTCAAACGAGTGAAGCGTCGAGTGTTTAACGCCATAGTAGATAGCCGACAGCGTCACTCTAAGGTGCCAAGCGAGATATTCGTATCGTTCCGCGATTACATTCTGCTTAAATCAGTCGGTCAACTCGATGAGCTTGACCATTACAGCGGATCAGACATCAAGGTGACAGCAGGGTGATTGCTGTCGATTGGGATACCGTCAAGCACTTCGACCAATATGAGTTTCGCTGTGGTTGTTGCAAGGTCGAGCTAATGGACGCCACCTATATACGCCGCCTCGACTTGCTACGTGACCGTATGGGCTTCCCGTTCGAGGTTCGCAGTGGCTACCGTTGCCCCGAGCACAACGACCGAGTGAGCACGACAGGGCTAACCGGACCACACACAACTGGACACGCTGCCGATATATATCTATTCGGTCGCCAAGTGTATGAGCTATTGCAGTTCGCGCCCGCGTTCAACATGACGGGCCTCGGCATCAAGGCACACGGCGACCACAATCGCAGGTTCATTCACCTCGACGACCTCGACAAGATAGGCAGGCCAACTGTTTGGTCATACGCCTAGCATATATATATTCGGTAAGTCAAACTATTTATTTCAAATAAATGTGACACGCATCACGCCAGCCCAGCCGGGCTAGGCAGCAAGCACACATCGCACCCACTTGTCAAGTGATAGTACGCAAGACCCGTGCCAGCTCAACACTTGGCATGACCTTTGCCCGGCAAGAACCGTGCCAAGTCAGCCGGTAGGGCTATGCAAGGAGCGTGCCAAGTGGGCCGGGTGGGCCGCTTGACTTGGTGGGTCGCTTCGGTGTACGATGAC
>Ga0255055_10001403_pt1 | contig 17698 bp, 11 predicted proteins | sample JV7_2_27_MG_FD_188633 | JGI IMG/M metagenome (GOLD analysis project Ga0255055, IMG submission 188633) | Seawater microbial communities from Jervis Inlet, British Columbia, Canada - JV7_2_27 | ecosystem: Environmental > Aquatic > Marine > Inlet | place: Canada: British Columbia | collected... | reverse complement strand
GCGACGGAAGCCGGGTCGATGATCTGCCCGCGGAGGGAATGACGATCACGCCTGCGGGGGTCGGCTGGGCGCTCGAGCCGGGCGACTACGTGGTCACCACCGAGAACGGACTCACGGTGCCGTTCGTTGCTCCGCGTTCGGGGCCGGTGTTGATACCGAGTGATTCGGTGGACCATCGGAGCGAGCTGCTGAAGGAGCTGGAGCTCGAGGAGCCGGAGAATCCGGAGGAGCCATGAGGACCCTACCCAAACCTTTAGGTGTGCCGCCCAGTCCGGGTGCGGCTGACGTATTGTTGGTACACCGCGCAAGTTGCGGGATAATCGGCCGAGCGCCGGGTCACCGGTCAGGCTCTGAATCGAGGCACCAATGAAGATCTTCAGACCTCTGCGCTGGAAGGAAGGGATGTTCCTGAGACCCCACCACTTCCAGCAGTTCGATCTCTTTCTGGAGTCCAGGGAGGCCAGCCGTTTCGGAGCGCTGGAAAGCTATCCGTGGGGATACCTCGACCTGCAGTTCGACGAGGACTCACTGGGAAACTTCGTCCTGGGCATCAAACGGCTGACGGCGATCCTGCCTGATGGCAGCCTAGTGGACCTGCCCTCGAACGCCCGCATCACCCCGCGGCCGATCGAGCCGATGATGAAGGAGGTCGGCAAGCCGCTGTCCGTCTTCCTCGGCATCCGGGAGTCCGACGAGCGCGGTCCCCAGGCGAGGTCCGACGACGACCCGCCCGGCGGGGCGCGGTTCGTCCGTGCCGAAGAAGAAGCCTTCGACCTCGACGGCGGCAAGAACGCCGTGAGCCTGGATCGCATGATCTACGACCTGCGGCTGTTCCTAGGCGAAGAGCCGACCGACGGGCACTGCACCATGCCGCTGGCGCGGCTGGTACGGACCGGGGACGTGGCCCGGCCCGTGCAGCTCGATCCCGCCTTCTCCCCTCCGACGCTGGCCGTGGCCGCTTCGCCGGTGCTGCACGACGCCGGGCGCTCGGTAGTGGAGCGCCTCTCCCTGGTCTTGCGCGATCTCGGACAGATGCGCGGCGGCAACGACCCCGACCCCTTGATCCTGTACTACGGCCTGTCCGGCTCGCTGCCGGTGCTCAAGGACATGGTGCAGCTGGGCAGGGTCCACCCCAGGCAACTCCACCACGAGATGGCCCGGCTGGCGGGAGCGCTGTTCTACCGCGACAAGGAGGGGCGTTCGGCGGAGGAGATCCCGCTCTACGACCACCAGAATCCGGCGCCGGGTTTCTTGCGGCTCCGCGAGCTGATCAACGAGCTGAGCGAGCTGGTGATCGCGCAGGCCTACCGCCGCTGCCCCATGGAGCGCTCCGGTCACCAGTATCACGTGGCCCTGCCCAACGAGGCCCGCATGCCGGGTGCGCAGTTCTTCGTCGAGGTCCTCGTCACCGAGTCGCAGGATCAAGTCCCCAAGCTGCTGATGGTGGCCAAGTTCAGCAACCCCGGCCGGCTCGAGACGCTGAGGATCAACGCCATGCCCGGTGTGGGCATCGAGGCGCAGCCCGGGCCGCCGCAGCAGCTTCCCGTCGGGCAGACCGGCATCTTCTTCAGGCTCAAGCGCGAATCGCCTGAGTGGTCGACCCACGTGCTTCCCGCGGGCGAGCTCGATGCGTTCATCATGGACGCCCCGGGCGATCTAAAGATGAATCTGGTCGTGGTACTTCCTTCCTGAACAGCACGGACGCGTAAGACGAGGAGAGACCATGCGGGACGATCACGATCGGCGACGAGGCGAGGGCCGGAGGCCGACGCGCGATCGCGACGTTGACTTCGAGGACGATTACGACAGCGAGCCGCCGCGCCGCGGCAGACCTTCCGGACGCCGTCGTGAGCAGAAGGGCGGGTTCTTCTCGCGACTGTTCGGTGGAGGAACCGGCCGGCGCCAACCCCGGCGCCGCGGATTCGACTGGGAGGGAGTCGACGACGAACCCTCGGCCGGTGGACCCGGGGAGGAACGAGGTTACTACCCCGAGGAAGATTCGCGGAGCACCGCTCGCCGGGAGAGGCCGCGACCGAAGAGACCACGGCGCAAGACACTGATGGACCTTTGCGCCCCCGTCTTCGGGTACGCCGCCATCCTGCCCGCCGATCCCGACGAACCGCAACCGGAGTACGAGCAGGTCCGCGGGAAAATAGTCGGTGCTCTGCACGCCATCGAGAGCGAGGCCACCGAACACGACATCGAGCCGGAAGACGCCAAGCAGGCGTGCTACGCGCTGTGCCTGTTCATCGACGGCCAGGTGGCGGAGTCGGAGTGGAAGGGAAAAGCGCAGTGGGCTTCCGAGCCGCTGCACATCATGCTGCAGCAGGACCCCGAGGGCGGCATCAACTTTTTCAACCGACTCGACGGCTTCGGCGAGCGGGAGCGGGCCGTGAAGGAGGTCTTCCTGGTTTGTCTCGCTCTCGGCTACCGCGGCAAGTACGCCGAGTTGGACCCGGCCCAACAAGCGGCCAAGATCGGTGAGCTGCGTCAGAAACTCGTGCGCGAGATGCATCCCCAACCGCTCGACAAGCGGCGCGAGCTGTTCCCCGAAGCCTACCGCCCCGCCGAGGGCATCGAAGACGAGCTGACGCCTCCGCCCCGATGGTGGCTCGTTGCCAGCCTGTCCCTCGTGGCGCTGGCGGTACTGCTTTACTTCGTCCTCTTCTGGGTGGCCGGACGGAGTCCACGTCAGGCGGAGCAGGCGATCCGCCAGCTCGCGGATCGGCAGGTGACCACCGCCCCCGCGCCGCCCGAGCCAGTGGACGATGCCGAGGAGATCGACCAATGAGGGGGCCGTTGGTCAGGTTGTTCGGCGCGGGAGCCATCGTGGTACTGGTGCTCGGCGGAACACGGGCCGCCCGCATGGCGGGCTGGATCCCCGACGCTGTGGCCTACTGGCTTTGGCCGGCCCTGATTGCCGCGCTGTTCCTGGGCTTTGCCATCTACGCCCTGATCGCCGGACACCGCCGCTTGCTCTTGCCGCTGGGCACCGGATTCGTTGTCCAGTCGATCGGCCTGCTGATGTTGGCGATGCGCAAGTTCGAATCGGAGTGGGAGCCGCTCTGGTACACGCTCGGCGCCGTCGCGGCGGTGCTGCTCGTGATGGGGATCGTCTGGCTGGTCTACCGGATCCGCGCCCGCTTGCTCGAGCGCCGATTGACCGACGGACTGGCCGGCCGCGAGGGTGAGGATCTGGCACGGATCCGCAAGGACATGCTCGATGCGCTCGGCCTGCTCAAGCGCGCGGGCCACGGTCGCAACGCGATCTACGAGCTGCCCTGGTTCCTGGTCACCGGTCGTCCCGCCGCCGGCAAGACGGTGGCGATCAAGAACTCCGGCCTCGGCCTTCCGGTCAAGAAGGACTGGGTCAAGGGTGTCGGCGGCACCTACACCTGCGACTGGTTCTTCACCAACGACATGATCTTCCTCGACACCCCCGGCAAGTGGGTGACGGAGGGAGCGGACGAGAGCGGCCAGCAGTACTGGAAGCAACTGCTCCGCCTGCTGCGCAAGTACCACGGGCGACGGCCTCTCGACGGCCTGGTGGTCGCCGTCCCGGCGGACGACCTGCTGAGCAAGGACGACGAGGCCCTGCGCGAGCATGCCGCCAACGCCCGTGAGGTGGTCGATCTGATCCACGCCGAGCTCCGGTTCCGGCTTCCCGTCTATCTCCTCGTCACGAAGTGCGACCTGGTCGAGGGATTCGTCGATTTCTTCAAGGGGCTTCCCGCAAAACGTCGCCACGAGATCCTGGGTTGGAGCAACGAGGAGCCGAGCCGACCGGACGTCCCCGGACTGATCGAGAGCGGGTTCACAACAGTGCAACGCCGTCTCGAAACCTACCGGCTGGAAATGCTGGGCCGCGTCGCCAGCCGCTCGCAGGCCCGGCGACTGTTCTTCTTCCCCGAAGAGTTCCGTGGCCTCTCCGGTCCGCTCTCCGTCTTCGGCGACGAGTTCTTCCGCAAGGATCGTTTTCACGACACGCCCGTGTTTCGCGGCTTCTACTTCTCGAGCGGCACGCAGGGTGAGGGAGAGCCGCTGAGCCGCGCCATGGCAGAGCTCTCGAAGACACTCGGCGTGTCCGCGTCCCGGCCGCGAGACAAGGCGCAGGAGGAACCGAAGCGCAGCTACTTCCTGCTCGACCTGTTCCGGGAGCTGATGGTCGCGGACGAAGGCCTGGTCGGCAGGACCACGGGGCACTGGTGGAAGCAGCGGCGTAACACGACGCTCGGCGCCTTCGCGCCAGCTGCGGTGGCCGGTCTGATCCTGCTTCTCGCGCTGGTCTCGCTGCTGCTCAACCGCGGCCTGTACGGCAACTTGGCGGAGACCACGCCCGAGTTGGTCGAGCAGCTGGAGTCGATCCCTCAGCCGTTGGAGGAAGAACGGGTAACCGAAGCGCTGGAGGCCACGGGGCAACTGCGCACCTTCCACCGCAAGCTGGCCGGCTTCTCTTTGGTCCGCGATCTGGGAATGCGGCGCCCGGGGGCGCTGGCGGATCAATCGCTCCGCGTCTTCCGGCAGCAGTTCTCCGGCGCGGTGCTCGCTCCCACGTTGCGCTCGGCGGAAGAGCTGGCGATCTCGCCGGACGAGAGTTGCATCAGCCGGATCGACGTCCTGCACAGCGTGGTCTGGCTGCGCATGGGCAGGCGCGCCCAGTTCTCCGATGACCTGGCCGGCTTCGACCGGGTCTGGGGGCTTTCTACGGAGGAGTCGACCGAGGCGCGCAGGGAGCTGCTGAGGCAGTACGGTTACTACAAGGACTACGTCCCCGCCGAATCGGAACAGGGCCCGGTACTGCCGGGCTTCTCGATCCGCAAGGTGGCCGGCAGCATCGAAGAGAATTGCAGCGACGCGGGCTCCGCCTCGACCCTGCAGATGTACCGTGCGTTCCAGGATGCCTGCGGCAACGCCGTCACAGGCGCCGAGGTCACGGAGTGCTACGGCAAGCTCAACGAGGTGCTGCGTCACCGCCAGGAGGACTACGACCGCTTCGTGAGCCACTTCGCGTCGTTGAAACGAGATCTGGAAGAGCTGCAGATCGAGGAGCCGGAGGCCAAGCGCGGCCTGGAGCTCCTGGCCTCGATCGATCTCGTGGAGAGTCAAACGAGCGAGTGCCTGACGCGTTTCGAGAAGACCGTCATCCCGGTGATCGAGGAGTATGCCGTGCGCGACGATCTTCTCGAGGAGTGTCGCGCCGAGGTCGCCGGCTTGAGCGACCGGGGAGAGCAGTACCGGATCCGCAACGAAATCCTCGCCGCACAGAAGGAAACCCTGGCCGACCAGGACGAGGATCTCGAACAGTTGATGCGCGACTACACGCTCGCCTGTCGCGGCGAGGTCGAGGGATTCCGGCGACTCGATTTCAGCACCCTGGAGAAGATCGCCTCCAGCTATCGCCGGGTTGCGTGCCTGGGCATCGAGGCGCCGGCGCCGAAGGCTACACGGAGCGCACCGAGGAAAGCTCGCCCCAAGCGCAAGACCTACAGCTGGTTCGTCAGCCCTGACGAGGTGTCGGGCCAGTACCGCAAGGCGCACTGGGAATCCAAGTACCAGGAGTGGTCCGCTCAGCTGTCTCATGCCGAGGTCGGCTTCGACGACGATCAGAAGCTACATCTGCAGAACACGCTGCGCCGGGAAGTGGCGGGCTACGCGGACCGGTACACGGACGCCTGGCTCGGCTATCTCGGGCGTGTCGATCTGAAACCCCGCGGAGGCTCCGTGGCGGACTGGCTCGAGCAGCTCTCTTCCACGCCGGAGTACGCCACCGTGCTGGGAGCCGCCGCAGAGGCCGGGGGCATCGCCGACGACCTGTCCGACCCGCCCTACGACGTGCTCCAGGATCGGCTGCGGCCGCTGTCGACCCTGGGCAAGTTCATCGACGCCGACTTGGCGGAGTACCAGGGAATGCTAGGGCGGATCGCCGAAGACCTGCACAACTGCCAGGCCGACAGCGCCTTCTTCCGCGATTACCGCAGGGCCGTCGAGTCCGCGGACCGCGACAACGCGCTGGTGCAGGCGCGAAACTGGGTGCAGAGCAACGCCGGCCCCAACCTGGCCGACAACGCCCTGCAGGCCATGTTGCGCAAGCCTCTCAGCGAAGCGGAGACCTTCGTCCGCAGCGACAACCTGCTCAAGAGCCAGTGGGCCGATCTGGTCCGGATCTACGACGAGCGAATCAAGGAACACGCACCGTTTTCGGGCGACCTGGAGAGCGAGCCGGTCTCGGTGGAGGACGTTACCGCCTTGTTCGGCGGCGGCACGGGCGCCCTGGTCCGTGTCCGCGAGGCGGCCGAGGGTGCAGAGCTGCCGCAAGCGGCCGAGTCCTGGCTGCGGGAGGCGGAGCTGCTCTCCGGTGTTTTCTTCGAGGAGACCAACGACGAACCACGCAAGGCCCGACTGCGGATCACCTTCCTGTTGCCGTTCACCTACGACCCGGAAGGGTTCGAGAAGAGCACGCGAGTGCAGGAGGTGCGGATCTACTTCGGAGAGAGCGCGGAGTTCCGCTGGGAAGAAGACGAGGACACGTCGAAACGACTCGGCATCGATCTGTTCGGAGACGACGCCTCGGAGTACAGCTACCTTCGTGGGACCATGGCCGAGAAGAAGGGGTTGGTCGCGCGAACCGTCGGCAGTGACTGGAAGGAGGGCGAGACGCTGGAGGCATCCGCGGTGGAGGGATTCTGGGCCCCGCTGCGAATGATCGAGGAGGCCCTGCAAGGGGCCGAACTGGATCCGGGCGCCGACGAGTTCGAGCTGGCCTACGTGCTGGAGATCCCGCTCAAGAAGGACAGGGTGGCCCGCGCGGAACTGCCGCTCAAGATCTCCGGCGAGGACGTGCCGGCACTGTTGCGCCTGATGCGTTCGGGTCTGCGGCCGCCGCCGAGGGAACTCGGGGGGCGGTGAAGGTGGCTGCCAGCCGGTATCTCCCGGTGGCCTGCTTCGGGAAGTTGCCCTTCTGGCCGGAGTTCCTCGCGGTCGACGTCACCGAGCCGACGGCCCGGCATCTCAAACGCTGGCTTCACGGGGGCCGAGAATACGCCGGGCTGCAGGCCGAAGAAGAGAATCCGCCCGACCTCCCGATCAAGGCCCACGTCCGCTGCCTGATCGAGCTCTCCGGGGCCGCGGAGCTGCTTGCCGGAGTGGTGCGTCCCAGCACGGACCGTGGCGGAAGACACTTTCCGTTCGCCGTGTTCACCCACTTCCCGAGGCGGATCTACGGTAGACACTACGCCTTGCTGACGCTGGCGCTGGCTCCGATCTGGGATGCTCTGGAGGACGCCTGGCAACAGATCCACCTCGCGTCCACCGAGGAGGAGTTCCGGGAACGGCTCGGCGCCGTAGAGGTACCGCGCCCGGCGGAACGAGATGCGGTACGCGCCGTTCATCGCCGGATGGTGCGTGACGACGCCGACCGCCTCTTCGGGCGAGAGGCCGGGACGGACGCCGGGCTTCTGGCGGAGCGAATGCCCGACGTCGTTTTCCGGCTGCGCAAGCTGGGCGCGTCGGACGGGCTCGGTCTGGTGCTGCCGGTCTCGGAAGACCTTGAAGAGGCTTGCTTCGATGCCGGCTGGTGGATCGAGCTTCTCAACCGGCAATTCCGGCTGAAACGGTTCGAGCCCTCGGTGTTCATTGACGGCCGGCCCGCTCTGAAGGACCGGCTCGCCGTGCTCAAGTTCGGGCCGCTGGCGGCGGAGGACTACCCCTGCATCATGGGCCTCGATCCGCAGGCAGATCCCTTTCTGAGACCGCTGCGCGGGGGTTCGCCGGTCGCCGGATCGGCAACAACGAAGAGCGGGGTCTCTTTCGAGGAGCTCCTTGTGCGCAAGTTACCGCGCCACTGAGAGATGTCGGTTTGAACAGGCGATTCCGATTGACCCCGCCTTCCCCTATCGAGATAATTGCCGTATCTATAAGGTAATTGCTAGTTTGGCAATGAATGGATGGAGCAGGAGGGTCGTCCCGGACGATCGGCGGACGAAGAAAAGCGGAGAAAGCGCTGGCCGAGGCGGATGAGGGCGTGAGCCAAGAGGACCAGCAGGCTGACTCGGCGGTGACCCGGCCGATTCCCGGCGATTCTCCCTCGGGTAGTCCAGCTCGATACGAGCCCGAATTCGAGCTGATCAAGCTCGAAATCGACAAGATTGCCGCGATGCGGGCCGCCGAGGTCGAGTGGGCCAAGGTCGTGGAGAACGCGACCGAGATTCTCTCCGCCAAATCGAAGGACCTCCTGGTCGCTAGCTACCTCGCCGCCGGCTCGCTCCACGTGCGCGGGTATGCCGGCCTCGCGGAAGGGCTCGGCGTTGTCACCGTTCTGGCGCGGACCTACTGGGACAGCATGTTCCCGGAGGTCAGCCGGCTGCGGGCTCGCGTTGCGGCCCTCGCCTGGCTCAACGAGCGCGCCGCGAGCGACGTGGCACAGAAAGCGCCATCGCCTGCCGAGGCGGACGCCGTGAGCGCCTGCGTCGAGAATGTCCGGGCGCTGAACGAAGTGCTCCGCGAGAAGCTCGCCGCCGAAGCCCCATCGCTCCGGGACATGATCGACGCTCTCGAGGAGCGCCGGGGCGAGTTGCAGGCACCTGTTCCTCCTCCGGCACCAAGCCCGACGTTTGCCCCGCCGGCGGAGGCGGCTGCCGCACCGGCAGCGCCGGCGGCGGCCCCGAGCGTGGCGGTGGACCTCGGCTCGCCGGAGGGGGTGGAGAAAGCGATCGGCCGGGCACTCGAGATCTTCCGGGATGCGGCGCCGGTGGTCCGACGGGAGCGGCCGCTGGACCCCACGAGTTATCGCATGGCCAGAATCGGCGCCTGGGGTGGCCTGGAGGATTTGCCTCCCAATAAGGACGGAAAAACCCGGCTTCAGCCGCTGGGCGCCTCTGCCGCGGAGATCGAGCGATACGATGCGCTGGCGGCTCAGGGTGATTGGCAGGCGCTTCTGGAGCTGGCCGAGTCGCAATTCGAACGGTCGGTGCTTTGGCTGGACACCCAGCGGTTCGTCTGCGCCGCCCTCGAGGAGCTGGGGCCGCCCTACGAACAGGCCCTTAGCGCCGTGAAAGGCGAATGCGCCTGGCTGGCACGACGCTTTCCCGGCCTGCTCGGCCTGACCTTCAGCAACGACACGCCCTTCGCCGACGAGGAAACACGCGCCTGGTTCCGGGACTCGGTCCTGGCCGGCGGCGACGATTCCGGCGGCGGCCCGGCCGTGGCGGCCGCTCCGGCGCAGTACGACGAGGAGGACGAGGAGTTCGACGCGGTTCTCGAGGAGGCGGCAGCCCTATTAAAGAAGAAGAAACTGGTCCAGGGCACCGCGAAGCTCGCCGCGTCTTTGGAGACCGCACCGTCCCGGCGTCGTCGCTTTCTGCGCCGGCTCGCCATGGCGCGGTTTCTGCACGATGCAAAGGAATATCGTCTCGCCGTGGCCCAGTTGGACGCCCTGGACGCCGAGCTCACGATGTACGGCTTGGACGAGTGGGAACCGGCCCTGGCGGTTCGGGTCCTGAGCCTGCTCATTTCGTGTCACAATCGACTCCTCAAAGGTGCCTGGAAGGGGTCCGCCGAAGCCGCGGCTCGGACGGAGGAGTTGTTTCTTCGGCTGGCCGGACTGGACGCGGTCGCCGCACTGGGGCTGCAAACGAAGTAGGCCGCGCGGATCGAAAGATGCAGAAGATCCCACCTCGCCTACCGGGGTGGGCGGCAAGGAGAACGAGCCATGGCTAAAGAAGGATCGGTGGCGCCGCGCGAGCGGGTCAACATCACGTACAAACCCTCGACCGGCGACCTCAAGGAAGACCTCGAGCTTCCATTCAAGATGGTGATGATCGGGGACTACACCTTGCGTCCCGACGATCGCCCGCTCGAGGAGCGTAAACCGATCAGCGTGGACAAGGACAACTACGACGACGTGATGAAGAGCCATGAGCTGGAGCTCTCGTTGGGCGTGAAGGACAGATTGTCGGGCAAGCCGGACGAAGAGATGGCAGTCGAGCTGAAGTTCGAGAAGCTGAAGGACTTCAGTCCCGAGTCCGTCGCCGAAAGCGTCCCGGAGCTGAACAAGCTGCTCGAGCTGCGCAAGGCGCTGCAGGCGCTGAAGGGGCCGCTGGGCAATCTGCCCAAGTTCCGCAAGAAGCTCCAGGGCCTGCTCGACAGCGAAGCCGACATCGAGAAGATCCTGGCCGAGTTGGGCGCTTCCGGGGGCGGCGAAGAGGAAAGCCAAGAGTAACCGGCGATTCGGGAAGGGGTACTTAGACATGGGCGATCAGGAAAAGAAATCGCAAGATCAACCGCAAGAAACGACACGGGAAGCTCCGTCCGTGCTCGACGAGATCATGCAGGAGACGAAGCTCAAGCCCGCCGACGAGAGCTACGGCATCGCCAAGCGCGGTCTGGAGGCGTTTCTCAAGCATCTCATCGACCAGAAGGGCAAGGTCGGCGTCAAGGCCGCGGTGATCAACGAGATGATCGCCGAGGTCGACAGCAGGCTCAGCGACCAGGTCAACGAGATCATGCACCACGAGCGATTCCAGAAGCTGGAGTCCGCGTGGCGTGGCCTGAAGATGGTCGTCGACCGGACCGACTTCCGCGAGAACAACAAGATCGAGATCCTCAACGTCTCCAAGGAAGAGCTGCTGGAGGATTTCGAGGACGCGCCTGAGATCGTGAAGTCGGGGATGTACAAGACGATCTACACCGACAACTACGGAGTGTTCGGCGGCGAGCCGGTCGGCGCGATGATCGCCAACTACGATTTCGGCCCGGGGCCCCAGGACGTCTCGCTGCTGCAGTACTGCTCGAACGTGGCGACGATGTCCCATGCACCCTTCATCGCCGCAGCGGGTCCGCAATTCTTCGGTGAAGAAGACTTTCTCACCATGCCCAACCTGAAGGACGTCAAAGGGATCTTCGAGGGTCCTCAGTACGCCAAGTGGCACTCCTTCCGTGAATCGGAGGATGCCCGCTCCGTCGGGTTGTGCTTGCCCCGGTTCTTACTGCGACTCCCCTACGGCAAGGAGACCGTCCCGGTCAAGGCGTTCAACTTCGAGGAAGAGATCACCGACGACCACGGGAAGTACCTCTGGGGCAATGCCGCGTTCTCCTTCGGCTCGAGACTGACCGACAGCTTCGCCAAGTACCGGTTCTCCAGCAACATCATCGGCCCCAAGGGCGGGGGCGCCGTGGAGGACCTTCCGCTGCACGTCTTCGAATCGATGGGGCAGATGGAATCCAAGATTCCTACCGAGGTGCTGATCTCCGAACGCCGCGAGTTCGAGCTGTCCGAAGAAGGCTTCATGCCGCTGACCATGCGCAAGGGCAGCGACAACGCCTGCTTCTTCTCGGCCAACTCGTGCCAGAAGCCGAAGACCTTCGGCAAGACCAAGGCAGGCAAACAAGCCGAAACCAACTACAAGCTGGGCACGCGGCTTCCCTACATGTTCGTCATCAACCGCCTGGCGCACTACATCAAGGTTCTGCAGCGCGAGGAGATCGGCAGCACGAAATCCCGCATGGACCTGGAAAAAGAGCTGAACCAATGGATCGGACAGTACGTGCTCGACATGGACACGGCCCAGGCCGGGTCCTACGCTCGCCGGCCGCTGCGCAAGGCGGAGATCACGGTCGAGGACGTCGCCGGAGAGCCGGGCTGGTACAAGATCGGCCTCAAGGTCGTGCCGCACTTCAAGTACGAGGGCGCGTTCTTCGAGCTCTCTCTGGTGGGTAAGCTGGACAAATCCAAGTAATCCGTAAGCATCATCTCAGGAGGATCAGCCAATGCCGATGCCGATACACATGATCGTCGAGGGAGCCAAGCAGGGCGTGATCGAGGGCGACTGCAAGATGAAGGGTCGCGAGGGAACGATCGAGATCGTTGCCCTCGAGCACGACATCGAAATCCCGACCAACCCACAGGACGGCAAGGCGGTCGGCAAGCGGGTGCACAAACCGCTCACGATCACCAAGGTCGTCGACAAGTCTTCCCCGTTGCTGGCCCTGGCGCTGTGCACCGGCGAGACCTGCAAGGTCGCGCTGAAGTGGTACCGACAGGCGGGGGCGACCGAAGAGCACTACTTCACCACCGTGATCGAAGACGCGGCCATCGTGAAGCAGCGTAAGTTCATCCCCAACGTGTTCGACAAGGCCACCTCCGAGTATCAGCACATGGAGGACATCTCGTTCACGTACCGCAAGATCATCTGGACGCACGAGACCGAGGGCAAGCAGGCCGAAGACGACTGGCTCGCTCCCGTCCAGTAGAACCCCCGCCGGCACTGTCGGGCCGGGACGCCCGCCGAGCCGGTTGATCCTCCGGCATGGCCGGCGCGGCCCGAGGAAGGACGATGAGCGAGAGAACTCTACTCGAGCGCCTCCGCCGGCCAGGGGCACAGTCGGCGCGGCGGGCCTCGCTCGACGTGGGCGCCGCCACCCGCTCCGTGCTGGTCCACCTCGGACGGATGTTCAGCGTGCGCCAGGGTCATTCCCTGACCGTACCGGACTACGGGATGCCGGATCTGACCGACTTCATGCGTGAGCTGCCCGCGTCTGCGTCGGCCATGGAGAAATCGATCCGGAGCTGCATCGAAACCTACGAGCCGCGACTGCGATCGGTACGGGTCAGGTTTACTCGGACAGACGAAGATGTCTTCAACTTGAGCTTCGACATCAAAGCCAGGCTCGTCGTCGGGGAAGAGAGTGCCCCGGTCGCTTTCGAAGCCAACCTGGATTCGGAGGGCCGGCTGAGCATTCGGGGGTAACGCTCGGTTGTTCAACAAGTATTACCAGGAGGAGCTGGCGTTCCTCCGCGAGCTGGGCGCCGAGTTTGCGCGGGCCAACCCGGCGGCCGCCCCGTTTCTGGCCGAACGCGGCGCGGATCCGGACGTCGAGCGTCTGCTCGAGGGGTTCGCCTTCCTCGCCGGCCGGCTGCGGCAAAAGCTCGACGACGAGTTCCCGGAGCTGACCCAATCGCTGCTGCAGGTGCTTTGGCCGCACTACCTGCGTCCCGTGCCGGCGATGACGATCGTGCAGTTCGAGCCGCTGCCCAACCGACTGCGTGAGCCGCAGCTGATCCCGCGCGGAACCGAGCTGGAGGCGACGCCGGTCGAGGAGACGTCGTGCCGCTTCCGCACCTGCTTCGACGTGCAGATGCTCCCCTTGACGCTGGGCTCCGCGGCGATCGAGACGCCGGCAGGCACGGTCGGTACGTTGCGCCTCGGTTTCCGGCTCTCCGCCGGGGGATGGATCGAGGAACACGGCCTGGACAGGCTTCGGTTATTCATCCACGGCGACCCGGTGAACGCGTTCTCGATCTACCTGCACCTGACGCGAAAGGTGAAACAGATTGTCGTGCGTCCGTCGGGCGGGTCGACCGGGGGCCCTCAGTTGACCTTGCCACCCGACTCGATCCAGTCGGCGGGATTCGAGGACAACGAGGCCCTGTTGCCCTACCCGGCAAACGCCTTTCCCGGGTACCGGCTGCTGCAGGAGTACTTCGCTCTACCCCAGAAATTCCTGTTCCTGGAGCTCACCGGCCTGGGCGGTCTGGCTCGGCTGGGCGGGGGGCAGGCATTTGACGTGATCTGCGAGTTCTCCGAACCACCGGACGCGGAACTGCGCCTGAGTCCCGATAACCTCCGGCTTCACTGCGCACCGGTGGCCAACCTGTTTTCGGCACAGTCGGACCCGATCCGTGCCGATCACGAGCGGGTCGAGCACACTGTCCGCGCGGAGGGTTTCGAGCCAGCCCACGCCGAGGTTTTTTCGGTCGACAGGGCGGTCGGCTGGGCCCGCGGGACGGCGGAAGAGCGGGAGCTTCCGTCGTTCGCCTCGTTCCGGCACGAGCCGTCCGATCCAAAAGGAAACGGAACGATCTACTTCGACACGCGCCTTCGCGAGTCCGTGCTGGGCCGGGGCGTGGACACGTCGGTCTCGTTCGTCACGCCGAGCGGTGAGAGTACTTTGCCACCCACCGAGACCGTGGTGCTCGACCTGACCTGCACCAACCGCGATCTGCCGTCCAAGTTGAGCGTCGGTGACGTCTCCAAGCCCACCTCTACTTCCCCGCAATTCGCGAGATTCAGTAACATCACCCCGGTCACGCCGACACTGAACCCACCGCTCGGATCCGGACTGCACTGGCGCCTGATCTCGAACATGGCCCTGAACTACGTCTCCCTGACCGACGTGGACACCTTCCGTGCTCTGCTCTCGACCTACAACTACAAGGCGCTTCACGATCGTAACGCGGCACGGGAGCACGAGCTGCGCATGGCCGCGATCACGCGCATCCGCTCATACGCCGACGAGCACTTCCATCGTGGGGCACCGATCCGGGGAACGCGGATCGAGATCGACGTGAACGAGAGGAACTTCGCCGGCGAAGGCGAGATGGTGTTGTTCGGGAGCGTGATCCATCACTTTCTCTCGTTGTACTGCACGCTGAACTCCTTCGTGCGCCTCGTGCTTCGAGGCACCGAAGAAGGAGAGGTCTATTCGTGGAGCCCGGTGATCGGACAGCAAGCGAAGATCTGACCGCCCGCCTGAGCCGCGATGCGCGGCGGTACTCCTTCTTTCAGGTGGTGCGCTTGATGCAGTCCGGCCGCGCCGACGTGGCGAAGGTCGGTCACGGCGGCCCGCCCTCCGAAGAAACGCTGCGCTTCCGCCCGCTGCTCAGCTTCGAGTTCCCCGCCTCGGACGTCGCATCCGCCGAGGTCGTGAAGGACTCCGAGGGGCAGCGCAGACTGCTGGTCGAGACCACGTTCATGGGCCTGTACGGCAGCTCGTCGCCGCTCCCCTCGTACTTCACCGAGGATCTGCTGCAGGAAGTCGAGGAGGACTCCCTGGTTCGTGGCTTCCTCGACCTGTTTCACCACCGGCTGATTTCGTTCATCTACCGGTGCTGGGCCAAGTACCGTTACTTCGTCCAGTTCGAGCGCGGCGCCGACGACGAGTTTTCGCATCGTGTGCTCGGCGTGATGGGTCTGGGCCTACCCGGCGCCGCTGAGGGCGCGGGGATCCCGCCGGCCCGCGTCCTGCGTTACGCCGGCCTGCTCTCGCGAACGCCGTGCTCCCTGGCCACCCTGCGTTGCCTGCTCTCGGATTATTTCGAAGGAGTCGCGGTGGACGTCGAGCCGTTCGTGCCGCGCTGGGTCGTCATCCCCAGGCACAGCCGTTGCCGGCTCGGCGTCCAGGCCTGCCGGCTCGGCGTGGACTCTCAGCTCGGAGAACGGGTCCTCGACTATTCAGGCAAGTTCCGCGTGACCGTGGGTCCGATGAGCTGCGAGCAGTATTTCGATTTTCTTCCCGGCGGCGAGAAGCTCTCCGAGCTGAAGTCCCTGGTCCGCCTGGCGTGCAGCGACCTGCTGGAGTTCGAGATCGAGCTGAAGCTGGAGGATGCGGAGGTTCCCGAGCCTCGATTGTACGGACAGTCCCCGAGCCTCCGACTGGGACACACCGCGTGGCTGGGCCCGCCGGAGAAGGGTGCCCGCGTGGTGCTGGAGGAGACAGGTCTGAATCCGGCCTCTGCGGCATCCTGAAACTGGGAGCAAACGACATGGTCGAAGTCGAGCTGAAGCCTCTTCTCAAGAGATTGAACCGATACGGCACGCAGGTGCTCGAGGGCGCGGCGGGCCTGTGCATCTCGCGGGGACACTACGAGGTCACGGTCGAGCACATGCTGCTCAAGATGTGCGACGACCCCGGCGCCGACCTGTCGATGATCCTCGACCATTTCGACGCCGAGCTCTCGCGGGTCCAGCGCTCGCTGCAGCGGGCCGTCGAGGAACTGCGCTCGGGCAACGCGGGCAAACCGGTCTTCTCGCCGATCCTGGTGCAGTGGATCCAGGACGGCTGGGTGCTGTCCTCCATCGAATTCTCACTGGACCAGATCCGCTCCGGGGCGCTGGTGGCGGTGGTCGCCGCGCAATCCGGAAGGTTTCTCTCCTCCGATCACCCGGAGCTGGAGAAGGTGCGGGCGGACACGCTGCGGCACGGCTTCATGGACATCGTCGCCGGGTCGTCGGAAGAAGCGGCGATGATCGCCGACAGCGCGCGCGGCGCGGCGGCACGCGCCGTGCCGGCGGGTGGCGCGGCACCCGGGGCGCCGGAGACCGCGCTGGGCCGCTTCGCGATCAACTTCACCCAGCAGGCGCGCGACGGGCGAATCGACCCCGTGTTCGGCCGGGACCGCGAGATCCGCCAGATGGTGGACATCCTCGCGCGGCGGCGCAAGAACAACCCGATCGTGGTCGGCGAGGCGGGCGTGGGCAAGACCGCGGTGGTCGAGGGGCTGGCGCTGCGCATCGTTCAGAACGACGTGCCCGACCTGCTCAAGGGCGTCGAGATTTTCGGTCTCGACATGGCGTTGCTGCAGGCCGGAGCGGGCGTGAAGGGCGAGTTCGAGAACCGGCTCAAGAGCGTCATCCAGGAGGTCAAGCAGTCACCAACGCCGCTGATCATCTTCATCGACGAGGCGCACACCATGATCGGCGCCGGCGGACCCGCTGGCGGCAGCGATGCGGCCAACCTGCTCAAGCCCGCCCTGGCTCGCGGAGAGCTACGCACGATCGCCGCCACCACCTGGGCGGAGTACAAGAAGCACATCGAAGAGGATCCCGCCCTGGCGCGGCGCTTCCAGCCGGTGAAGCTGGACGAGCCCTCGGTGGACGACGCCGCGGTGATCCTGCGCGGGCTGCGCAAGAAGTACGAGGAGGTCCACGGCGTGATGGTCCGCGACGACGCCGTCGCCGCCGCCGCGACCCTGTCCAGTCGCTACATCACGGGGCGCTACCTGCCGGACAAGGCGGTCGACCTGATGGACACCTCCGCGGCGCGGGTCAAGATCGGCCTCAGCTCCCGCCCCCCGGGCCTCGAAGATCTCGAGCGAAAGATCCAGACCCTCCAGCGCGAGCTCGACGCGCTCGAGCGCGACCGCGAGTGCGGCGTGGAGATCGACGCGGAGCGGGTCGACGAGCTCCGGCAAGCCATCGCGTCGACGCGGGAACAGCTCGGCAAGGACGAAGCCGCGTGGCGCCGCGAGAAGGAAGCCGTCGATCGCGTTCTCGAGCTTCGCCGGGCGCTGTCCGGTGAGGACACGCCGGCGCAGGAGGAAAACCCGGAGGAAAAGGCAGCGGACAAGACCAAGGCCGATCTCGACACCGCGCTGAAGAAACTCCGTGGAATCCAGGGCGACGAGCCGACGATTCGCATGGAGGTCGACCCCGAGGTCGTGGCCCGGGTGATCGGCGACTGGACCGGCATCCCGGTGGGGCGGATGGTGCAGGACGAAGCCACCACGATCCTCGAACTGGAAGACCGGCTGAGAGATCGCATCAAGGGCCAGGACCACGCGATCCACGCCATCGCCGAGGTGCTGCGCGCCGCCAAGGCCGGGATTCGCGATCCGGGCAAACCGATGGGCGTCTTCTTGCTGGCCGGACCCAGCGGCGTGGGCAAGAGCGAAACGGCGCTCGCCGTGGCCGACCTGATCTTCGGCGGCGAGCGTTTCATGACCACGATCAACATGTCGGAGTACCAGGACGGCGAGATGGGCATCTCCGGCCTGATCGGCGCCAGGCCCGGATACGTGGGCTACGGCAAGGGAGGCACGCTGACCGAGGGGGTGCGACAGCGGCCCTATTCCGTGGTGTTGCTCGACGAGATCGAGAAGGCCGCCTCCGAGGTCCGCAACATGTTTTTTCAGGTCTTCGACAAG